>Ga0315545_1001623_pt1 | contig 21635 bp, 20 predicted proteins | sample SalMarSW160210MG_FD_203096 | JGI IMG/M metagenome (GOLD analysis project Ga0315545, IMG submission 203096) | Salt marsh sediment microbial communities from the Plum Island Ecosystem LTER, Massachusetts, United States - Salt Marsh Sediment SW1602-10 ...
TTACCTGACTGTTGCTCCATCACGGTTTTGTAGATGCTTCCAGTTCAAAGCTAGATATCTCCATTTCCGCGATAGCTAATAAAAGCGTCGGTTCCCTTCCATCTTCGCCAAAGACTCTCCCACCTTCCATGATGGGCTTCGGATGGACAGGAATCCCTGCCTTATTACCTAACTGGATGAAATGTCTTCACTTATCAAGGAAGTGGAGATGGTATCGGTGAGCTTCCCATTTCCGTCCTAAGCACTTATTATATTTACCTAATCCTTTTTTTTTGATATTTATATTCTTCAGTGATCAAACTACCTGGTATTATTAAGGCTCTTCGCAGGAAGAAATTTCCTTTCAAGTTTATCTACAGTGAACATTACTGGATGGTTGACTTAGAAAATCATGTTTTTCCCATAGAGAAATACAGGCTAATCTATAGAGAACTCCTTCATATGGGTGCCAAGAAGGGAACTATATTGGAGTCTCTTCCAGCAAGTGAGGAAGATCTTCTTCTGGTTCACACTCCTAAGTATCTGAAAAAATTGAAAACAGGAAAACTTTCTCAGTCGGAAATCTTGACGATGGAGCTTCCTTATTCCCCTGAGCTTATGGAGTTTGCTCTTTTTCATGCAGGAGGGACCATTCTCGCCGCGGAGACAGCACTCAAGGATGGATTGGCCGTTCATATCGGGGGAGGGTTTCATCACGCTTTTCCTGATCATGGAGAAGGCTTCTGTGTGGTCCATGATGTGGCCATTGCTTTAGAAAAAATGAAGAACGAAGAGAGGATTGAAAAAGCGATGGTTGTGGATTGTGATGTGCATCAGGGAAACGGAACTGCATTCATCTTTTCCTATAAAGATTATGTTTTCACTTTTTCCATTCATCAGATGGATATATATCCTGCTGTGAAATCCTCCAGCTCTCTTGACGTGGGATTATGGTCAGGAGATGGGGATAAAGAATACCTCTCCTCCCTTGGCCTTCATATTCCTCGAATTTATAAAGATTTTCAGCCCGATCTTATTTTTTACCTTGCCGGTGCTGATCCTTATCAGCACGATCAATTGGGAGGCTTGAATGTGAGTCTGGAAGGGATGAGACAACGCGACAGATTGGTCATCGAGGAAGCCCGAAAGATTCACATTCCTATCGTTATCCTTTTTGCAGGGGGCTATGCTTACGATGTGCAGGATACGGTAACCATCCATCTAAACACGATCAAAGTCGCTCAAAGAATACAGAGAAAATACTCCTGAAATAAGGTTTATTCTGTTGTGTGTTGTTTGGTCTCTTCGTCTATCCAGTTCAGATATTCTGGGAGTCCATCTGCAAGGGGAAGTGCGATGATCTCGGGTACTTGGTAAGGATGAAGCTTTAGGATTTTTTCCTTCACTTCTGTGAACAGGGAGTCCCTGGTTTTGATGAAGAGGATGTGTTCGCGGTCTTGAGGGAGCTGGCTTTTCCCTTAGTCATGGGTCTTTTTATTCCTGGAGAAAGATATGCGCAAATACTTTGGAATCACCTATCATGTTGTCGATTATGCAGTATTCATTGGGCTGATGGGCAGTCTCGTCCATTTTGGCCCAGCAGGCAGCTTCGTAGTTTGCCCTCCTGAAAAGGGCTGCCACAGTTCCCCCTCCGATTCCGACTGCTTTTCCTTCTTTTCCATAGACAGCATTAATCGCTTTTTTCAGGGCATGAACCACTGGTGCATCGGCCGAGGTAGGAGGCGCAGCCGGAGCCTTCTGATTTTCCTCCATGGAGATTTTCACTCCAAATTCATTCTCGATCTTACGCATCATCTCATTGATTTTCGCTTCCACTTCTTCGATAGTGTACCTGGGCAAGAGGCGGCTATCCACGTAGAAAATGTCTTCTCCTGGGATGGTGTTGATGTTGGGGACATTAGCCTCTTTTTTGGTGGGCTCGAAGGTAGAAGTCGGTGGGCTGAATAGGGGATCTTTTTCAGGGAAAAGCTGGTTGAGTTTGTCGAGTTCTGTAACCAGAAAGGAAGCAGCCTTGAAACTGTTGATGCCTTTTTCTGGAGTAGATCCATGTGCTTGTTTGCCCAGGGTCTTAAATTTGAGCCAAAGGATGCTCTTTTCGGCTACCTCGATCATGGTTCCCTCTTCGTTTCCTGCGTCAGGGACAATGATAAGATCTTGCTTGCGGAAAGCTCTGGAATGCTCAAGGACATATTCGATTCCCTTCCCGCTTCCTGTTTCCTCATCGGCCACTAAGGCAATGCCCACATCATACCGAGGATTAATTCCTTCTTCGAGAAAAGCCTTGAGGGCAAAAACTGAGGCCACCATATCTTGCTGGTTGTCTTCCACTCCACGCCCATAGATTTTTCCTTCTTTAACCCATGCTTGGAATGGATTTCCCTGCCATAAGGACAGCTCACCAGGCGGGACAACATCCATGTGAGTCATAATCCAGATGGTCCTTGATGAACTTTTTCCTTTTCTAAGAGCAAGGATATTAGGGCGGTAACCAGAAGGAGCATCCATATCAGGAGCTTTGATCACTTGGATATCAGTCAGCCCAATTTCCTTCAGGAAATCCAGTAAAACTTCCGCTTTTTTGGCCTCTCCCTCACCTCCACTGGTGGGAGAGATGGCAGGTAGGGAACAGAGTTTTATCTGCATATCTATCATTTGGTCACGATATGACTCGATTCTTTCGGCAATTTTCTGGAAATCAGCCATTTTGCTCTCCTTTTCGCCAAAGATCATATCACCGGCTTGAGGAAGAAGCAAGCAGGTCGGTGATCCCGCTGATCCCGGGTCCCCTTCCTTGACTTTTCCTGGCGGAGAGAATACATTTACTCAGGATGCGAATCGGCTTTGACCTGCGCCCTTTCCTAAAAGAGGAGACAGGCGTAGGCATTTACTTCAAGAATCTGCTTCTCTCTCTCTCCCAGATTGACCAAAATAACACATATTTTCTTTTCTCTGCATCTTTAAAGGATCGCTTCCCTTCATCCAAAGTGCCTCCTTTTTCTGAGAGGCGTTTTGTGGATTTTCCCCTCCCTGTGAAACTGATGAATTTTCTCTGGAATAAGCTCACTTGGCCACCTCTGGATTATTTCTTTGGCCAAAGGCTGGATCTAACTCATTCCCCTTCACCGCTGATCCTGCCCACAAGAGGGAAAAAGGTAGTCACTGTTCATGATCTGTTTTTCATGGATTTTCCTTACCTGGTCAACTGGGAAACAAGAAGGCATTTTAGGAGGAAGATCGCCGCCTCCCTTCTGAAAGCTGACGGGATCATCACTGTTTCTCAATTCACCAGGAATCAGCTTTTAGGGAAGGTGGCCCTAGATGAGAGGAAGGTGAGGGTGATTTACCATGGGTTGAATCCTCTTTTTCGGTCTGAAATTTTACCGGAAGAAATCAAAGAAGCAAGAGTAAAATTCTCCCTTCCCTCCATTTTTATTCTTTTCGTGGGAGGGTTAGAGCCTCGTAAGAATCTTCTGAATTTAATCCAGGCCCTCCGAATAATACACACAAAACATGAGAAAGTTCCCTTGGTGATTGCTGGACCAAAGGGCTTTCACCTAAAAAAGTTGGAAAGGAAGATCAGGGAAAATGGGCTTGACTCCTGGGTAAAAATGATCGGTTATGTTCCTGTTGAGGAATTAAGGATTGTCTACCGATTGGCCACTGTGTTCGCTTTTCCCTCTTTTTGTGAGGGATTCGGCCTTCCTCTCCTTGAAGCCATGGCCAGCGATTTGCCTATTGCCGCCTCTCGAGCTTCGGCCATCCCTGAAGTTGCCCAAGATGCGGCGCTCTATTTCAATCCAGAGGAGCCTGAGGACATGGCAGATAAGCTCATCCTTATTCTGGAGGATAAAGGGCTTCGCCAATCCCTTAAAGCTAAGGGAAAGAGGAGAGTGATGGATTTCGACTGGAAAGTCTCAGCGGTCGAGACCTTAAGATTTTATCAAGCTGTGGTGGAGAATTGACTTTGTTCATCCATTTTTTGAGTGCGGGAATAATCGATTCCAGGGAGATATATGTTAGAGGAGAATGATAGGCTCCCGCGCATGATGGATAATTTCGGATGGGGAATGCTGAAGAGATATTTTAAAAGGATTTTGCGTTGAAAATCGCAGTCGACTGTTATGAAGTAGGAGAATATGCCACTGGCGTAGGCAGAGTCATCCATAATGTTTTGACTTCTCTTGTAAGTATTTTGTCTGACCATGAATTTTTGGTTTTCGCTCGAGAAAGGATTGAAAAATATAACCAGGATAATGTCACCCAATTTGTCATCTCTTCGCCAAAGGGATACTTCAGATGGCAGAATGGTCCCTTTTTCAGAAGGTTAAACCGAATCAAACCTGATATTCTGGTTGCGCCTAATTATACTTTACCTTTTTTTAACAGATGGAAATCCATCCTTTTTGTACACGACGTTTCCTTTGCTTCCCATCCTGAATGGTTCTCAAAGAGAGAATCCATGGTGAGAAAATTCTTGGTCAAAAGGAGCTTAATAAAGACCGATGCCGTGGTCACGGGATCTGAATTTTCCAAGGATGAGATGGTAATGCATTTTCCTGTCAATCCTGAAAAGATTAAAGTCTTTATCTATGGAATCGAGGAGAAATTCCGACGCAGCACTCCGAGCGAAATCCAGGAGTGGAAGAAAAGAAAGGGGTTGAAGAACAACACAATCATCGGCTACTTGGGGGCTATATTTGACAGGAGAAACATTCCTTTGCTGGTTGAATCCGTCAATCTTTTAAGAAAAGAACGACCAGAGGCGATTCTCTATGTTGTGGGCGAGAATCTTACAACATCTCACCCTCGGGATATGGAGAAAGTTTTGAATAGAGAATGGATCCGATGGGAGACTCATTTAGAAGAAAGCGAACTCGCTCATTTTTATTCTTCGGTTGATGTTTTTGCCTATCTTTCTGAGTATGAAGGATTTGGCCTTCCCCCGTTGGAGGCCCTCTCCTGTGGAACGGTATCAGTGCTGCTGAATAAGACTTCCCTCAAGGAGATCTATCATAATATGGCGATTGTAGTGGATGAACCCACGGTTCACAACATAAAGGGAGCGCTCGAAACGGCAATCAAAGACAGAGAAAGAAAGAAGAGTATTTTGGACAAATTCCAAGAGAAAAAACATCAATTTTCTTGGGAAAAAATAGCCCGTGAAATTTCTCTATTGTGCAGGGGCACTGCCTCTTGATGGTTTCACCTTGTTCTTTCACCAAGATGAAAACAGTTCCTTTTTTAGAAACAGGCGAAACAGCCAGCTTTCCCAGCTCAGGCGGAAGTCCATACGTTTGCTTTATTTATGAGTGTTTCTAAGATAAAACAGGAAGGGAAAAAGTGAACTCCATTCTCAAAGACGACTCAAACATCGAAAATTTAAGCCACAAAAGATTTAAAGAACTTTCCGTCATCATCGTCAATTACAATGGGAAAGCTTATCTTCTCAGGACATTGGAATCTATCTTCAAAAATCTTACCGGCCTTGATTATGAAGTAGTGGTGGTAGACAATGGCTCGACCGATGGCTCTGTGGAGAGTGTGAAACAAGCTTATCCATCCGTAAAGCTGATTGCTCTCCCTCATAACACAGGATTCTCCAGGGGGAATAACGAAGGAGTCAGGCAGGCCTCTGGACGCTATCTTTTGATATTGAATAATGACACTTATCTTCCCAAAGGAACAGTGGAGAAGTTGCTTTCAGCCAAAAAGAGGTTCCCCGACTGTGCTATGGTTGCTCCCCTGGTTTTCAACCCTGATAATTCTCTCCAGATCTCCTGGGGCAAGGATTTGAATCTTTGTTCTGAAGTCTTCATGAAGCTCTTTGCTGAGAAGTGGTACAGGCTACTTTTTAAGCTCAAGCGGGGAAGGTTGAGCCGAAATGTGGATTGGGTCAGCGGAGCCTGCTTTCTGATAGATCGGGATTTATACCAAAGAGTTCAAGGCTTTGATGAGAATTTTTTCATGTATAAAGAAGACGCAGACCTGGGGAAGCGTCTCCGCCAACTTGGTTATAGGATCTGCATCAATTCTGAGGCCAGCGTCATTCATTACCTGCGGCAATCCACATCCCAGTACTCCGAACGCATACTTAAAGAAACGAAGAAGAGCCAGTTGTATTATTATCACAGGCATAACAGTCGTTTTGCTATCCGCGTGCTTAAGACTTATCTTATCTTTCGCTTTTCCGTTAAGCGCTTTTATTACCGCTTAAAGAGGGATCACAAAAACCGCAGAATATGGGAGGAAGTGCAGCAGATAATCAGGGAGTTTGATGGTGAAGATTATTCTTGATGCAAGAAAGATCGAAGATTACGGGATCGGCGTCTATGCGGAGAACCTCTTTCAAGGAATAATCGATTCCAACCAGCATCATTGCCGAATCCTTCATTTAGGGGGGACGCGATATCTGATGGCTCCAGAAAGAACTTTTGTTGAAGTGTCATTCAAGAATTATGACCTCAGGGAGCATCTGGAGATACCGTTGAAGATCAGGAAGTTGAAGGATTTTTATTATTTTTCTCCTCATTATGTTTTTCCCCTTTATATCAAGAATCAGCTGTTAGTCACTGTTCATGATCTGATTCACTTTAAATTCGCTCATCTCTTCAAGCCACATCTCCGGATTAAGATAGGAAGATTTTTTATGCAAAAGGTCAAAGAAAGGGCGAAAATGGTCTTTGCGGTCTCCCAAAAGACCAGGGATGATCTTGTGGAGGTTTTTGGCTTTGGGGAGGACCGCATTAAGGTTATCTACAATGGCCTGTCTGATCTTTTTTTTCAGGAATCAAGGAAGACATCACTTTTCCCATTTCCATATATCATCTATGTTGGGAACTTGAAGCCCCATAAAAATTTACCCACTCTTTTGCGGGCCTTTTCGATGATCAAGGACACCTTCTCTGATTTGCGGCTTTTCCTGGCAGGAAGCACACCCGATAAGGCCTTCATGCTGGCCATAAAGGAATTGGGACTTGAGGAAAGAGTTATGTTCAGGTCATACCTCCAGCAAACAGAGTTGATTCGGCTTCTGGATGGTGCAGAGTTTTTTATTTTTCCTTCTTTTTATGAAGGCTTTGGATTTCCTCCTCTCGAAGCCATGGCCCGGAAAAAGGCGGTGATCAGCAGCCCGGGAGGAAGCCTGAGAGAAATTCTGGGCGAGTCTGCCCTTTATTTTAAGCCTGATTCCTATAAGGAGCTGGCAGAGAAGATGTCTATATTGATCGAGAATGAAGAGCTTCGAAAAGCCTATGAGGAAAAAGGCTACATCCACAGTCTTTCTTTTCGCTGGGATAAAACTATAAACCAATATCTCTCCTGTTTACAGGAACTCGGTTGAAGGCCTGTTTCCTAGGCTGTTTTCTTTCTGCTGGCGAGAGTTTCACTCCAGATTGACAATTCACAGTACCGCTTTTATAATCAACCCCAATGGAAGAAGCCAAAGTCGCCCTTGTCCATGATTGGCTAACCGGCCAACGTGGTGGAGAAAAAGTCCTGGAAGTCTTTGCCGAGATTTTTCCGGATGCACCCATCTTCACCCTCTTCCATTTCCCGGAAAGCCAAATTCCAGAGATCGAAAAGAGGAGGATCATTACCAGTTTTCTTCGAAAATGGCCTTTTTTGAAGAAAAGATATCGATTTTATTTGCCTCTTTTTCCCCTGGCTGTGGAACTCTTTGATCTTCAGGATTACGATCTGGTCATTTCCAGTTCCCACTGTGTGGCCAAGGGAGCTATAACCCATCCTGATTCTCTTCACATCTGCTATGTTCATTCTCCCATGCGCTATGCCTGGAACCAGTATTTCTCTTATTTTTCCCCCAAGAAATTGTCTTTTTTTTCAAGGCTGGTTATTCCTTCTATTATCCAAGGCTTAAGGGTGTGGGATGAGTCTTCCTCCCACCGAGTGACTCATTTTGTTGCCAATTCTAAGACTGTGGCCAGAAGGATCGAAAAATATTACAGACGCTTGGCAGATGTCATCCATCCCCCCGTGGATACTCAATTTTTCAAGCCTGGGAAAAAGAGTGGAGATTATTTCCTTATCGTCTCTGCTCTGGTGCCTTACAAAAGAATCGATTTGGCCATAGAGGCTTTCAATCGGAAGGGAGAGACCTTGAAGATTGTGGGACAAGGGCCAGACTATAAAAAGCTAAAAAGAATGGCGGGATCTAACATTGAGTTCTTGGGGGCTCTGGATGTCTATGATCTTCTTCGGCTTTATCAAAAGGCAAAGGCTTTGATTTTACCCGGAGAGGAAGATTTTGGCATCACATCATTGGAAAGCCAGGCTTGTGGAGTTCCCGTGATTGCCTATGGGCGCGGAGGAGCCACTGAAACAGTTATCCCAGAGCAGACAGGAATGTTCTTCAAGGAGTTGCATGTGGAGAGCCTTCTTGACATCCTTGACAAATTTAAAAGCTTGGAATTTAATAAGGTCAAGGTAAGAGAGAACGCCTTGAATTTTTCGAGGGATAAATTCAAGGCAAAAATTTCCGCATACTTTCGCCAGAAATGGGCAGAACATAAGACCAAGTCATGATCAAGAAAAAGCGGACGCGTCTGATCGGTCTCTTTATATTAAGCGATATCATTGCTATCATCGTCTCCTTTTTTTATTGCTATTTGTTTCGGTTTTATGGATACATCATCCCAGTGGATCCTGAAAAAGGCATTCCTTCTTTAAAATCCTATGCGTCTGTCTTTCCCTTATTTCTGGTTGTCCATCTGGTTATTTTCGTCTTCCAGGGATTCTACAAGACAAGACTCAGAAGAACCAAAATCGATGATTTCTTTTTCATCACCTTGAATGCCGTGCTGACTATCCTGATCGTCTTGGCCATCCTTAATTATCTCTATGCATATAGCCAAGGCCAGGCACCGCTTTTTCATATGGAATTCAAGATATCCCACTGGTTCCTTGCCATCTATTTTATCGTGGTCATCTTCATGATATCAGTGCTGAGAAACCAGATTTACTTTTTCATGAAAAGGCGCTATGCCAAAGGTCTGAACCTCCAGAACGTCATCATAGTTGGTGCAGGAGAAATGGGAAAGTCAGTTGCTCGAAAACTTTCCCAATACAGAGACTTGGGATTTGTGGTGAAGGGTTTTCTTGATGATGAGAAGAAGCCAGGAGAGAGGATTGATGTGGATGGCGGAATTGAAGTTCTCGGCTCCATCAAGGAGTTGGAGACAATTCTTGAGAGGGGAAACATCAGTGATGTCTATGTGGCTTTAGATTTAGGGAGTTATCCTAAGATTCTGGAGACGTTCAAAGTGGTCAACAAATACGCAGTGAACATGCGCTTGATTCCCGATCTCTTTCAGCTGTTGACCCTAAAGGCGAGAACAGAAGATCTGGATGGGTTTCCTGTCATCAGCATCGATGAGCCTCCTCTTCGGGGAATGATGAGATTTTTCAAGCGGATGATGGACATCACAGTCTCTTTGCTGCTTCTCATTCTTTTTTCTCCTGTATTGCTCATTGTGGTCATCCTGATAAAACTCACTTCCAGGGGACTTGTCATTTACAAACAAGATAGAGTAGGGCTAGATGGGAGAAGGTTTACCATGCTGAAATTAAGAACCATGATTTCCGATGCGGAGAAGCAGACAGGGCCAGTGATGTGTACCCCTTCGGATCCACGGATAACCAAGGTGGGAAAATTCCTGAGAAGATTCAGTATCGATGAGATCCCTCAACTAGTCAATGTCCTTAAAGGGGAGATGAGTTTGGTCGGCCCTCGTCCAGAGAGACCGGTTTTTGTCAAAGACTTTAGGGAAAAATTCCCTAAGTACATGCTCAGACATAAGGTGAAATCGGGGATTACAGGTTGGGCTCAAGTTCATGGACTGAGGCAGGACACATCTATCGGGAAGAGGGTCGAGTACGATTTTTATTATATCCAGAACTGGTCACCGGGCCTGGATCTTAAGATTATCTGGAAGACCATAAGAAAAGGCTTCATCGATAAAAACGCAGGATAAAAAAAGGATTTTTCCCTCTTATTCTGCGTAGAGGGGAATTTTTTTTTATTTTAAGACCGCCAATACATTGAAAAAGCTCTTTTCTTTTTTTAACTGGTTTTTGTCTTTGTGGCTGAGAGGAGACGGAAGCCTACCGAGCCGTAATGGATACCTGAGAGAATAGTTGCAATAAGAGTCACATAATAGGCCCACATAAGAGAGATGGAGATAACTTCGAAGGCATTAAACAGGAGAACAAAAAGAACCACCAAGACTTGGCAGAAAGTGGATGTCTTTCCCAAAAGGGATGGATAAAATGTCTTTTGGCCTATCAATTTAAAGAGGATGATGGCGCCTATCACTATGACTATATCCCGACCGACCACAACCAAAGTCAACCAGAGAGGAATCACATGAGGTGAACTGAGAGAAGGAATGGTCAGGAGTACGAACCCCATTGTCAAGAGTAGCTTGTCGGCAGCGGGATCCAGCACAGCGCCGATTTTCGTTTTCTGATGCCAGATTCGAGCCGCGAAGCCATCAAGAATGTCTGTGGCTCCGGCCACAAGAAAAACAGCTAAGGCATGGAAGGTCTTCTTTTGAAGCATCATGGCCAAAAAAACAGGAACAAGGAGAATTCTGAGGATGGTAAGAATGTTGGGTGTGGTCAGCAAGGCGTTGTCTTCTTCTGTTACCTTTTGATTCGTCATAGCTAAGGAATGTATATCGTTAAATGGAGGCTATTTTATAAGAATTAGAATAATGTCCAAAAGGCGTATGGCTTCCTGCCCGGAGACCGGAAAATCTGGATTGAAAGTCCTGTTGGCGGAAAGATTCATGATGGTGTAAGAGATGATGCACAAGATCGGTTGGTAATAATAGTTGTCAGGGGATACATCTGAAATCTGAATCTTCTCTGGGGGGATTTGACTGATAAACACATAATTTTTTCTTTTCAAATAATTGATCAATTTGTAGAGAACATCAGCCATTTCAGCTCGAGTGACGATTTTCTTAGGCTGAAAAGTATGGTTGGCATAGACATCCAAGAGTCCGAGAGAGGCGGCCCTCAAGATGTACTTGGAGGCCCAAGATGTGGATATGTCGATAATGATCGGCGGTTGGGTTTTGGGTTCATCCAGAGTATCTTTGAATTTGACCTCAATCAGTGCAGCAATTTCCTCTTTGGTGATCGCCTCTGATGCTGGTATAGCATCAAATTGACTGGGGAGTTCAAAGATACCCAATCTGTTTTTGAGAGTTTTCACCCGGGTTTGGATATTATCGTTTTCAGGCTCTAAATCAAGGAGTCTTTCGTAGACTTCAAGGCTTCGGGGATAATCCTCAGCTTCATAAAGGGTCTCTGCATAGACATTCAAGATGCTTTTGTTGTCAGGCTCAATAGTGCTGGCTGCCTTGAGGTGGACCAAAGCATTCTTCAGATTGTCTTCTTTTTTGAAAATTTCAGCTAGAGACAAGTGGGCTGCTGTGGATTGAGGAGAATAGTAGAGGGCTTTCAAGAAGGCTTCCTTGCTCTTTTCTACATCTTGGTGAGCGAGAAAGGTCTTTGCTTCGTCCAGGGATTCTGCTGTTTTTCTTTCTTTGAGGACCTTATAGGATTGCTGAGCCCATGTGTTATTTTCTTCTCGCTTGAGAATTTCTCTAAATTCGACAAAAGCCAGATCGTCGTTTCCGGTCTTTTGGTAAACTTGGGCCAGCCCGATATGAGCCAGGGTCATATCGGGATAATTTTGCAGGGCATGCTTAAAGTAATTTTCGGAATCTGAAAGGCCGGTGAGTAGAAGAGAGGCATATCCCATGCCTGCATAATAGAAGGGGCTTTCTGTCCCCAATTTAGAGATGAGCTTCTGAGCCTTGTCCCCCTTCCCTTGTCTCAGGTTTTCCCAGGCTTCTTCAGTCAGAATTCTCTCATCCAGAGAAAGTTCTGCCACCATGGCCTGGGGAAGATTTCCGATGAAGAGAGAAGGAGGCGGGGGTTGATAGGTGGCACAGGACCAGGCTAACAAGAAAAATAGAAGAATAAGGATAGCTTTTCTTACCAATTTTCATCTCCTCTTTTTATATAAGGCAGAAAATTTATGATGGAATTTGGATCAGCCATGATTTTGAGTTCAACATAATTTCCTCTTTCTCTTTTTTTTAGCACCAAGGCCCAATTGGCGAAGGAATGAGCCATGTCTCTTTTAGATTTGGGGATGCGCAGATAAAACAGGCTGAGGTCTCTAAACAAGATAGAGCGGAGTTTATCATTTAGATCTTTCAGGCCTTCCCCAGTTTTGGCCGACACATAGACCTTGAGGATTTCTGAAGTTTTATTCCGTTTGAGGAGCTCTGACTTGTTGGAGAGGAGATCGATTTTATTGAAGACTTTGATGATGGGTAAATCGGCAACTCCGATTTCAGCAAGAATTTTTTCCACAGCGCCTATTTGAACCTCGCAAGTCGAAGAAGTTATATCAATGATGTGGCCGATACAGTCTGCCTCTTTAAGTTCTTCCAGGGTGGCCTTGAAAGAAGAAATGAGTTCTAAAGGAAGATTTTTGATGAAACCAACGGTATCGCTCAAGAAAAAGTAGAGGCCCTCAGAAAGGCGGACCCGACGAAGCACAGGATCCAAGGTGGAAAAAAACTTGGAGGAAGTGAACATGTGTTCCTGAGAAAGACGGTTGAATAGAGAGGATTTTCCCGCATTGGTGTATCCCACGAGAGAGACGATGGGAACCGGACTATTTTTCCTGCTTTTTCTCTGGATAGCTCTTCTTTTCTGTGTTTTTTTGATGTCATTTTTTATCTTGGAGATTCTGTCTAAGATCCTGCGTCTGTCTTCCTCCAATTTCTTCTCTCCTGGGCCCCGAGTGCCGATGCCGCCTCCCAATCGAGACAAAGCCTTCCCTTTCCCCAGGAGCCTTGGAAGAAGGTAGTTGAGTTGAGCAAGCTCAACCTGGTGTTTTCCCTCTTTGCTTCTTGCCCGTTGAGCGAATATATCCAGGATAAGCTGTGTACGATCGATGACTTTTCCCTTAATTTCTTCCTCGAGGCTCCGTTGTTGGATGGAAGTGAGGTTATGATCGAAGATGACGAGATCAGCGTCCAGCTCTTCTTTCAAGTTGGAGATTTCTTCGGCTTTTCCCTCTCCTATGAGATATTTGGGATTGATCTCATGGCGGAACTGGAAGACTTCTCCCACTGCCTCTGCTCCTGCAGCTTCGGTCAGCCGCTTCAATTCTTCCATGGATTCTCCAGCTTGGAGTTTTTCTTGTTTGTTTGTCGCCAGGTAGACGAGAAGCGCTTTTTCCATTTTATTTCAAGTTTTTCTGGATGTATTCTGCGATAGAGGGAAATTCAAGAGGAGAGAACCATTGGATCCCTTCCATTTTTCTAAACCATGTCATCTGCCTTTTGGCATAGTGACGGGTGTCTCTTTTGGTCAGAAACTTGGCTTCTTCCTGGCCAGTTTCTTTGTTGAGCAATTTTAAGATATGTTTGTAGCCCAAGGCTCGGAAAGGAGGGGCATCTTCTGGTATCCCTGAATCTCGAAGGGCTTGTACCTCACCAACGATGCCTCTTCCAAACATTTTTTCCACTCGTTCCTCGATTTTCTGGTAGAGAACTTTCCTTTCTAATTTTAACCCAATTTTTAAGATATGAAAATCTTTGACAAAAGATTGTGTCTTGGAAAAATGTTCAGAGAGAGGTTTGCCTGTGGAATGAAAGACTTCTAAAGCCCGTATGATTCTTATCTTGTCGTTCTTGCTGATTTTTTGAGAGTAGACAGGATCGACCTCCATGAGCCTTTTCCATAACACACCTACCCCTTTCTTCCTGGCCTCCCTTTCCAGTTTTTGACGGATTTCTGGATGGCTTTTTCCTTCGGGAAAAAGGCCATCGAGAAGAGTCTTTAAGTAGAGCCCCGTCCCCCCTACGATGATGGGAAGCTTTTTTCTTCGGAGGATGGACTCTGTCGCTTCCAGCGCCATAGAAACAAATTCGGCTGCGGTGAATTGGGTAGATGGATCAACAACATCTATGAGATGGTGGGGGACGCCTTCTCTTTTTTCAGGGGGGATTTTGTCTGTGCCGATATCAAAGCCCTTGTAGACTTGCATGGAGTCGCAGTTGATGATTTCTCCTGCGAAATTTCGGGCAATTTTTATAGATATTTCACTCTTGCCCACACTGGTTGGCCCGAATACAATAATCAGGTTTTTGGTTTTAGAGTCCAATTTTTATCAGAAGAAGGATAAAAAGAAGGGAAATAAAGATAAGCAATGCCAGAATTTGTTTTCTTTTCAATCCACCTCTCCTATCTTTTCCAGATTGTTTATCAGAATAGCTTCTTGTTCGCGGCCCAAATTCTTTTTCACGGCCAGAACTTCTGCCATAAGTATTTCATTCAAGTCTTTAAGAAGATTCATCTTGGTCTCTCCATTGGCATAAGTCAAACTGGTTTTAAGATTAGAGTCCATGGCAATCTTTCCCTCACTGTTAAATTTGATTTTCCGTAGCAGTGAGGATAGATGTGGTCGGATCTCTTCCAGAGATTTTTCCATAAGATTGAAGGCCACCGGACCCAGCTCTTTGGAGATGTATTTATAGATATAAGAGAATTTGGTGTTGAAGGCATCCCAGATTTTATGTGAAGAGATCTGTGAGTATTGAGGAAGGGAGGCCTCGGACATTTTTTCTTGTGCGAAGGTTATGAGTCCTAAGCTGAATAAGGCGAATATAACCCTCTGGCTTGCCTTCTTGCCCAGAGCGCTTGTTTCATAAATGTTGTGCAGAGCCTTCTCGGTTTTTATGAGATTCCAGATGTATTTTTCAGGAGGAATAAGCTTAAGTTGCTCCAAATAACCAGGAGAAAGAATCTGGATGTTTTCCTTATTCCCGGGAAGACGAGTTTGGAGGAGGTCAAGGTTGCCCATTTGGCGTATTCCCTGAAGGATAAAGTCAAGAGTGGAGATAAGAAAAAGGATGTCTTTCTGGTGAGAGATCTGTCCAGCATCAAACTCATATGTACCCACACTCCAGTCAAAGAGGGGAAGATAGTCTTGTGTTACAAACTCTTCGAGTAGTGTCCAGATTTGGGAGAAGGGAAGAGGACTCAGTTGGTGAAGGGATTGAAGAAGAGAGCATCGGTTTTTTGCGGAATAGCTTTCATAAACCCTGATCGAGGAAGCATTCAGGAGATTTCTCTTCTGGAGGAATTTCAGGAATATTTCTTCAGGATACACATCCTTTGCTACAGCTATCTGCCCTTTCTGGAAAACCAGCTTTTTTTCGATGCCGTCTTTTCTGATAGTCAGGAGTCCGGAACTCTCTGAACTCCAGAGTTCGAAGAGGATTTCTGGGAAGAGTTTTTGGGTAAGATTTCCTTTCATCCGGCTTTTCAGGCTGGGCATTTTTTATGTGAATGAACTTTTCAAGACAGACGATTTATCTCATATACCGCAAACTTAACAACCCTATGGCAATGTAGAACAAACTTTTGATCAGCCAGAAGCCATAGGAAATGAAAAGGGCTTTTTTCATCTCGATCTTAAAGATATGAGAGAGTCCGTAGCCAAAGATTCCGAAAAGCCACAGCTGGAAAAAATCTACTTGGCTGAGGATGACGAAACTGGCAGAGGTCACTTCCAGTCTGGGAAAGAAAAGAGCAAGGCTGGTTGTGGTTTGGACAACAGATTTGTGCATGAGGATCAGCACCAAGCGGACCGCATTTCCCAGAATTTTGTCGATAAAATTGGCATGCAGATACACAGAGAACACTTGGACGTAATTGCCTTCTGTTGAAGTGAATCGCCCCATCCCGAGAAGGATAAGACTTGAAAACAGGAAACCGACCAGGTGGAAGGCCGGATTGATCAGGAAAGGCCGGATGATAATACCGACCTTAGAAGGATTTTCCAGTCTCTCGATCATCTGGTTGTATCTTTCTTCTCCCATTCTCTCTCGAAGCCTGACGTTGTTTTTGAATGTTTCGAGACTGTCTTTTTGTGAATAAGGACCGGTGACATAGGAAAAAAGGGCTATCATGATGAGGAGGGCGACCAAAGCATCTGCCCATAGGGGCTTCTCTGATACGGATTTTAGGGTTGATTGGGGCGCGAAAAAGACACCCTGCAGGCGATTAAAGAAATTCATGGCTTATTCTCCTCTGTTATCTTCCCTCTCGATCGTTCCATCCTTGAGGTAGATGATCCGCTGGGCATGATAGGCGATATCCTTATCATGGGTAACGATGATGACAGTGTTTCCCTGGCTGTGAATTTTACAGAAGAGATTGAGAATTTCCTGTCCAGTCTTAGAGTCCAGGTTTCCTGTGGGCTCATCCGCCAGAAGGAGAGAAGGTTCATTGACCAAGGCCCGAGCGATGGCCACTCGCTGCCGCTCTCCGCCTGAGAGTTCGGAAGGACGGTGACTCATCCTTTCTGACATCTCCACCATTTCCAGTGCTTTCCGGACTTTTTCTTTTCTTTCTTTTTTCCCTGCCCCTTTATAGATGAGCGGGAGTTCCACATTATGGAAGGCAGTGGCTCGAGGAAGGAGGTTAAACACTTGGAATACGAAGCCTATCTCTTCGTTTCGGATGCGAGCCAGTTCATTTTCGCTCAGAGTGCTGACCTCTTTATCCTTGAGATAGTATTCTCCTTGAGAGGGAGTGTCAAGACATCCCAGGAGATTCATTAGAGTCGACTTCCCTGATCCAGAGGGACCCATGATGGCCAAAAACTCGTTGGAAGCAATGGTGAGAGAGACTCCGCAGAGAGCCTTTACCTCTTGCTTTCCTAAATGGTATACTTTCCAGAGGTCTTTGGTTGAGATGAGGATGTTGTTGTTCTTATTCATTATCCTTTTTTTGTTTTTCTTCTGGCTTGATCAGAGTTCCGTCATCCAGTTGACGGAGAGCATCATAAGGCCCGACCACAATCTTCTCTCCCTTTTCCAGTCCTGAGACGGCTTCCACCGTCATTCCTCCCATGATCCCTTTTTTCACAGCACGAAATTTCACCCGGCTCTCCTTATCGACAACATAGATGCCTTCTTCTTGTTCATCTTTATCTTTTTTTTCTTTTTCTTTTTTTTCCCTCAAAACCAACGCGGAGATGGGGACCGCAAGAACATCTTTTTTTTCTGCGGTGATGATATCGGCCGAAGCCGAAAGTCCCGGTTTCAAATCTTCAGGTGGATTCTGGAGGGTTATGACCACCTTAAAATCCTTGGATTCCTCTGAGGCGGTGATTTTTTGAAGAGCAGAGCTTCCCACTTCGGTTACTTTCCCGGCGATAGTCATATCAGGGAAAGCATCTATTCTGACTTTTGCTGGTTGGTTGATGTTGACATTGACCACATCCGTTTCATCGACCTCCACTTCCACTTCCATCACTGAGAGATCAGCGATGGTCATCAGGATCGTTCCCGGATTATTCATAGTGCCGATCATGGCAACCTCTCCTTCTTCGACTTGGAGGCTGGTGATGATGCCGTCAATAGGGGAGTTGTAAACCGTCTTGCTCAAATTGTCCAAGGAGCTTTGGAGGGAGGCCTCGGCTTGTTTGATCTGGTATCGTATAGCTTCATGCTGAGCATAAGAAATGTCGTATTGGGCCTTAGCAGCTTCCAGCTGTTCGTTGGAAATGAGCTTTTCTTCAAAGAGCTTTTTCTGCCTGTAGAAATAATTTTCATCTTTCTTCAATGCTGCCTCAGCCTTGATGAGCTCTGCTTTTAAAGAACGAACAGCAGCTCTGTCCCTGGCGGCATTGGCCTCGTACTGTGTGGAATCGAGTTTGAGAAGAAAGTCATCAGCTTTGACCCTCTGTCCCTCTTCGACTCCGATCTTGACAACCCGTCCAGGGACATTAGCGCTGATGTTGACATTCTTCTTGGGCTTCACCTCACCCGAGGCAGAGACGGTGGAGGTGATGTCTTGAGTTTTGACCTCTTCCAAAGTCACTTTTATGGACTTTTCCCTTCGGGCCTGGAGATTGAAGAAGATGATAATGCCGATCACGATGATCACGGCAAAGATGATGATGACTTTTTTTCTTCCTTTTTTCTTCATTTTGATTTTTTTCCTTATGTGGTTAACTATCATATTATAATACGTCTAAAAAGGCAAAAAGTTTGAAGATGGAAGCTGGGCCTCTTTCTGGAAAGAGGGATTGTTTGCTCCTGCTTTTGTTTGCTAATAATAGAGAGAGTTGATAATATGGAGAGCGCTGTGGAAATCGATAAGTACCTGAAAGAAGCTGAGACAATCGCTCGAAAGGTAGGCAAGATGCTCAAGGAGAACATAGGTGCCACTCCAAAAATATCTTTTAAAGGTGCGGTGGACTTGGTAACTGACTATGACAACAGAGCCCAGAGAATGATCTTTGACCATCTATCCTCCCATTTTTCTGAGCATGATTTCCTGGGGGAAGAAGATCTGAGTCAGGAGAAGGGAGGAGAGTTCCGCTGGATCATTGACCCCCTGGATGGTACCACTAACTATGCTCATGCTTTTCCTGTTTTTTGTGTTTCCCTTGCCCTGGAATGGAAGGAACAGGTCGTTCTGGGAGTGATCTATGATCCTATGCGGGAGGAATTGTTTTCAGCGATTAAAGGAGAAGGAGCCTTTCTTGCAGAAAGGAGAATTCGGGTCTCTTCGGTCAATGATTTGGATAAAAGCTTGGTAGCAACCGGCTTTCCCTACGATCTTCGGCAGAGCCCAGTGAACAACATCGATCATTTCAACAATTTTCTCCTGCGTGTCCAGGCCATCCGCCGCTGTGGTTCAGCAGCACTGGACCTCTGTTATGTGGCCTGTGGTCGTTTTGATGGATTCTGGGAATTGAAGCTCAATCCTTGGGATGTAGCAGCTGGTGCTTTAATTGTCAAGGAGGCGGGTGGGTATGTATCTGATTTCCAGAATCAGGAATTCTCTATCTTTGGATCAGAGATAGTGGCCACCAACGGCCTCATTCACAAACAGATGTTGGAAATTATTCAGTTAGGAAAGAAGCAAGAAAGATGAGGCTATGCCAAGGAGGCATAGAACAGAAGTATAGGTTTCCCCCTGTAAGGCTGCTCCTGATTCTCCTCCTCCTGTTCACTGTTCCTACTTATTTAAAAACCCAGGAAAGAGAGATGCAGAGTCTGAAAGAGAGCAGAGTATACAGATTGGTTGTGACGGCGGATAAGAGCTGGATAGATACAGGATTGGATATTGAGGAAGAGCAGGAAGTCTATTTTAAAGCAACTGGAATGATTTCTCTTCAGAAGGGAAACCCCATGGCCTATTGCGGGCCCGATGGCTATAATCTCAAAACAGTCCAGCAACCTCTTCCTGAGAAAAATATCGGCGCCCTCATCGGCAAAGTCGTATATCTGGTCTCCGTTGAGATAGACGAGGAGACCGGAGAAGAGATCCGTAACGAGATTGTTGAAGAGTTTCACATAGGAGAAGAAAAGAGAGTCAGGATGCCTATTGGAGGGCGTCTTTTCTTGGGGATCAATGAAAACGTAGTCGGTGATAATTCCGGAGAGTATGAAGTTATCCTTGTGCTAGGGGATACGCTATCTGAGTAGGTTGTATCGATAAAGGAATTGTGTTTATAGGGGGGAAGTTTTTCACTTTACGACTTCTTTTTACTCAGCAGATTTTCCATGAAGTGGATGTCGTAATCCCCCTTCATAAAGTCAGAATGGGAGAGAATACTTAGGTGGAGGGGAATGTTTGTTTTTATGCCCACGATTGTGGTCATCTCCAAGGCTGTCAGCATTTTTTTGATGGCCTCCTCTCTTGTTGGGGCATAGGACACGATTTTTGCCATAAGGGAATCATAATCAGGTGGGATGTCCCAACCACAGTAGGCCGCAGAATCTACCCGGATACCCTGGCCTGAAGGTAGGACTAGAAAATCGATCTTTCCTGAAGAGGGAATGAATGTTTCTGAATCCTCGGCGTTTATCCGGCATTCAATAGAATGTCCTCTGAGTCTGAGATCATGAGAGAAGGAGAGTTTCTTTCCAGCGGCTATGTTAATCTGTTCATTGACTAGATCGATTCCATAAGCCATTTCTGTGATCGGATGTTCGACCTGGACTCTTGTATTAGCCTCCATAAAGTAGAATTTTCTTTCCTCATCGACCAAGAACTCGAATGTCCCAAGACTCTGGTAGCCTATAAAACGGACGGCCTCCTCCACTGCCTTTATAATCTTTTTCCGCAATTTCTCATCGATATAGGGTGAGGGTGTTTCTTCGATGAGCTTTTGATATTTTCTCTGAATGGAGCATTCTCTTTCCCCGAAAGCAATGACATTCTTTCTTTTGTCTCCGATGACCTGGATTTCTATATGGCGGGCTTTGGGAAGATACTTTTCTAGATAGAGAGAGGAATCTCCGAATGCTGCATTGGCTTCGTTTTGGGCAATAGTGTATTGTTCTTCCAGTTGGCTCGAAGAACGAACAACCCTCATTCCCTTTCCACCACCGCCTGCTGCCGCCTTCAGAATAACAGGATAGCTGATTTTCTTGGCCACCTTTTTCGCTTCGGCTATGTCTTTAATAATCATCTCACTTCCTTCGATGACAGGGAGACCGGCCTTTTTCATTTCTTGCCGGGCTTTATTCTTGTCCCCCATCAGGCTTATCAGTGAGGCAGGCGGTCCGATGAAAGTGATACCAGAAGCTTCACAGATTTCAGCAAAGCGAGCATTTTCTGCAAGAAATCCATATCCAGGATGGATGGCGTCAGCTCTTGTTATCTCAGCCACACTCAGCAGGTTGGCGATGTTGAGATAGCTGTCTTGAGCCTTTGCCGGTCCGATGCAGACTTTCTCATCGGCGAACATTGTGTGGAGAGAATTTTTGTCAGGTTCAGAGTAGACAGCTACGCTTTTATATCCTAATTCCCGTGCCGAGCGGATAATACGAAGAGCAATCTCTCCGCGATTGGCGATCAATATTTTGGAAAACATCGATTATTGGGAAGCAAGATGGATAGCGAATAGCTTTTGTCCGTATTCGACAGTTTTGCCGTTCTCCACGTATATTTCTTCAAGAATCCCATCCACATCCGACTCGATCTCATTCATCAGCTTCATAGCCTCGATGATACAGAGGGTCTGGTTCTCCTTCACTTTATCACCAACATCCACGAAGGGAACGGAGGTGGGGTCTGGAGCACGATAAAAAGTTCCTACCATGGGTGATGTGATGTAGTGGAGGTTATCTTTTTTCTCCTCAATTATTTCTTGGGAAAGGGGAGGATTTTCTTCCTGTTCAGAAGGGGAGGAAGGAGTAGAAGTTTCCTCTGCAGAAGAGGTTGGAGATAGATTTTTGCTGATCTTTATTTTGAATCCTTCTACCTCGAGCTCAAAATGGGTAAGATTTCTCTCTTCCAACAGATCGATAAGCTTGATGATTTCCTTATAGTCAATCTTTGCTTTCATGATGACTCACCTCTGCAGAAGGAAGTCAGAGACTTATTCTCCTGTTCATTTCACTCCTCTGAAAAATTAGTAATACCATAATTATAATCGGAAAAAATGTCAAGTTGACTTCCCCTCCTTGTTTTGCTTAAAATATTATATATCAATTAATTACCGAGGAAAAGAATGTTTGATCAGCTATCCAATCGCCTCCAAAAGGCTCTCAAGTACC
>Ga0315545_1001625_pt1 | contig 21631 bp, 27 predicted proteins | sample SalMarSW160210MG_FD_203096 | JGI IMG/M metagenome (GOLD analysis project Ga0315545, IMG submission 203096) | Salt marsh sediment microbial communities from the Plum Island Ecosystem LTER, Massachusetts, United States - Salt Marsh Sediment SW1602-10 ...
AGCCAGTCTGTAATTAATGAATAAGAACGTGTCAAACCAGAGCTTTTTCAGCTCATCCGGCCCGACGTGCCATTCAGCCAGCATCGCTTCATCGCTTTCTTTGTTAAGGTTCCAGAGCTGCACGTCAACAGTACCACCGGCTTTTATCTTGTTATTCTCGGTGTCAATAGGCTGTATGTAGACGATTAACTTTTCCTTTTTGCCGTCCTTGTCTTTATCGTAGAGGTTGGTGTATCTGGTAAGTTTGATTTTTTTCAGCTCGTATAGACTATCGAATTTGTCCTCCGGAAGGCCCGAGATGACCTGGACCTGCTTTTTTAATTGCTGGTTTTGCGACCTGGACTGCTCGAGCTGATTTTGCAGCTGCCTTTTTTCCTGCCCCAATATCTGGATTTGCTCTGCCGGCGTAAGTCTGTCGCCACTTTCACAACCTGCAGCGAAAAGGCAGAGGACAGTAAGAGCACAGGTGCACAAGAAGGTGGACGACAGAAGACGGACGACAGAAGACAGACGGCAGACGACAGACGACAGACGACAGAAGACAGAAGACAGAAGACTTACGCTCTTATGACTTACACATCTTTTCATTACTGCTCCTTATTCCTGACGATTTCCGGTGCTTTCTGGAGCACTCTATCGACCAGTCCGTAACTTATGGCCTCTTCCGCTTCCAGCCAAAGGTTTCGGTCGCAGTCCTTTTCAATCTTGTCGGCACTTTGACCGGTATGTCTGGCTAATATCTGGTAAAGCCTGCTTCGCAGCCGAAGTATTTCCTTCGCTTCGATGTCCAGGTCGGTAGCAGAGCCTTCAAGTATACCCGGAATTGACGGCTGATGCAAAAGCACTCTGCTGTTAGCCAGCAGGAATCGTTTGCCGCTTTTTCCGCCTGCCAGCAGGACCGCCGCCATACTTGCCGCCTGCCCCACGCAGTACGTTGCGACGTCACAGCGTAAAAACTGCATCGTATCGTAAATCGCAAGCCCTGCTGTGATTGAACCGCCCGGTGAATTGATATAGAAATGGATATCCGTCTTGGTATCCTCGTTACTTAAGAACAGCATCTGCGCGATAATCAGATTTGCGTTTGTATCATCGGCCGGGCCACCGAGAAAGACAATCCTGTCCTTGAGCAGCCTCGAATAAATATCGTACGCGCGCTCAGTTCGACCGCTTTTCTCTATCACTATCGGTACTAAATTCTGATTAACTGTCATAATTCGTATCCCATACTGCGTAAAACCATTGTAACTCATCCGCTCATTTACTTTTTTCTTTCTTTTTCTCTTCTTCGTGCAGCACTTCATCGATAAGGCCGTACTGTTTTGCCTCTTCGGCGGTCATGTACCTGTCTCTTTCGGTCTCAGCGGCGATTTTATCTATCGGCTGGCCGGTGTGTTTTGACAGAATTTCATTTATCATTGTCTTGGCTTTGAGGACCTCCTCAGCCTGTATCTTGATATCCGCGGCCTGGCCTGTCACCCCGCCCCACGGCTGATGAAGCATAACCTTTGCGTGCGGCAGAGCGTGCCGTTTACCTTTTGTACCCGCTGCCAAAACAACCGCCGCTCCCGACTGTGCCCTGCCGATACAGTATGTCGCCACCGGAGCACTGACGAACCGGATTGTATCGTAAATCGCCATCGTATCGTCGACACTGCCGCCCGGCGAATTGATGTAAAGGCTGATTTCAGTGGCACGCTTGAGATTGTCGAGGTACAGCATCTTCATAATAACCTCAGCAGCCCTGGCGTATGATATCTCACCTATCAGAAAGACGATTCGGTTCTCCAGCAGCATGTCATCAAGGCTCATCTGCCGATAACGCTGGTATTGTCCGTACTGATTAAAAATCTCAAGATTCTTTATAACTTCCCTTGCCGGTTTTTCAATAAGCATCTGATATTCCTTTATCACAGGTTCGTAGACTATGAACTACAAACTATGTGTTGGTTTTCCCTTTACCCCGTTAGAAATTTGTTCCTTTACATTATATTATCCCTCGCTATAGAATTTCTAACGGGGTTTAGCGGCTGGTTTGCGTTTTTTGGGCTGTTTATTCTCAGTTGCTTTTGTGCCGGTCTTTTTTGGTTTCTTTTTCGGCTCAACTTCCGTTATCTTCGCCGACTCAAGCAATTTGGCGATGCACTTATCTTCCCGCACCCGCAGTCTGAACTGTGCTAATGAACCGTCGCGCAGCATTTGCTCCCGCATTCTTTCCGGCCGCTGCCCGTGCTGAATCGCCAACTGGGCGATATGGCCGTTAATCTCTTCCTCACTGACCTCAACTTTAAGCTTATCAGCCACTTTGTCCATTATAAAGAATGCCTTGAGCTGCTCGGCGGCCTGTTGTTCACTGCCTGCCCGCAATTGCTCCATATGCTCTTCTATCTGCTCACGCGCCAACCCCCTTTGCAGCAGGCTGACGTACTGTCTTTGCAGAAGTGTCGCCGAATGCTCGGCAACGATATCCGTAGGCAGGTCGAAATCGGTATTATCCAGCATATACTTGTAAATCTGCTCGGCCATATCGGCTCGCACCTGCTGCTCTAATCGATTTCGCAGACTGTCCTGAAGTTTCTCCCGCAGCTGGTTTTCATTCTCGACACCGAATCTCCTGAAGAAATCTTCGTTCAGCTCAGCGGGTTTGAGCCACTTAATATCTTTGACGGCAATTTCGATATCCACTTTCTTGCCGCGATATTCCTCCCGGAAATATGTCTTTGGAACCTCCACAGTGATTTTTTTTGTCTGGTCTGCCTTTGCACCGACCAAAAGCTCATCGAGCTTCTCTACCGGAATCGCTCCGACAAAGCCGTTTTGCCTCACATATATTTCGATATTGTCAAGCTTCTGCTCTTGTTCGGCGCCCTCAGCTTTTAGAACGACATCGGCTATTATCTGGTCGTCGAGTTCAACGGCTGCGCCGTCCTGCCGTGGTGACCACAAGCCAGCGTATTTTTGTAACTGCTCGATTTCCCTGTCGATTTGCTCATCCGTAACTTCGAGCTTCTTCTTTTCGACGGTAATACCCTCCAATTTCGGTAGTTCAAACTCCGGCCTTACCTCCACCTCAAAATCAAATTTCAACGGCCCGCTGTCGGGCAACTCTACCTTCTCGAAATCGATGTTCGGCTCACGAAGTGCATCAAGCTCATTATCCTTGATGGCCGAGTCGCTCGCGTCAGCTAATAATTTCAACTTGATTTGCTCTGCCGTTTCTTTGCCGAATCTCTTTTCCAGAAGTCTCCGCGGCGCCCGCCCTTTTCTAAAGCCCGGCACTAAAGCTTCCTTACGCAAAGTCTCATATTGCTCGTCCGCAGCTTTTCTTATCGCCTCTTCCGGAATCTCTACAGAGACCCGCTTCTTACAAGGCCCCGCCTCTTCGATTGTCACCGTGTTTTTCAGCTCTGTAGCTTGCTGCTCTTCGGCCATTGCAATCTCCCGCACGACTTTGCTTTACTAACCTAAGATAATAAACAAAAAAGGCGTCAGGGCAACTCATTTTTCCCTTAGCCAAATTTTCCTATCGTCTTTCGGCTCAAATTCGTCTGGAGCCTTAAACGCATCGGCGACCAACGCCAAACCCCGCACCTATTTTGAGATACGATTATCGGTCATCAGATAGCGTTTGATTGGCAAAACAATGGTAGAACAATATTCAAGTCCGGTTGCTCAAAATAGGTGCGGGGCCGGTAACTCACCGATACTATCTTAGTGCATAAGTCATAAGCCACAAGTGCATAAACTACTGGCTTCTTCACTCCAACACCTTTTTGTTCTTATTCGCTTTTGCTCTTATGCACTTTTGTACCTTCAAAAGCGGGTGATGGGACTTGAACCCACGACATTCACGTTGGCAACGTGACGCTCTACCGCTGAGCTACACCCGCATTTTCGTATCGCGTATCTCGTCGTGCGTATCGCGTATAGGGTATTTACAATTATAAAAACGGCTTGCTTGCTTGCAAGTGGATTTTTTGCAAAAGTTTAGTGTCTGTGGCGGCGGTTAGTATCCGGCCCGGACTCGTGCTACGCAGCGCTTCGCAGAGTAGCATTTGACGATTAGCCGGGCCTTTTGCTATAATGACCGATGCTTTTGATACAGCCTTTGGATTGTCCCGGAGGGATACCGTGAAAAAGGTCTTTATCAGCTGGATGTATGTGGCTTTGTCTCTGCTGATAGTTTCAGCGTTTCTTGCAATTATTTTTGCCGTGAGAAGTTCAACAGGGCCCGGCCTTGTCCTCACTGCGGAATCGGAAAAAGCCGAACCCAATCAGGTTGCGTCTGATGCCAATGACCCAAACCAAAAAGACAGAAGACCGCTGCCCTCCGCGCACGACAACCCTGCCTTTGGTCAGCTCTACGAGCAGCGAGAAAAAATGGTCCGTAGACAAATCGAGAGACGCGGCGTCCGCGACCCGAACGTTCTGAACGCAATGCAAACCGTGCCGCGACATGCCTTTGTCAGAGGCGGCGACCTGCACCGGGCGTACGATGACTCGCCGCTCGCGATAGGTCTCGGCCAGACAATAAGTCAGCCATTCATCGTGGCCTATATGACCGAGTTTCTAAAACTCGACCCCAATTCGAAGGTCCTGGAGATTGGCACCGGCTCAGGATACCAGGCTGCGGTCTGCGCCGAGATCGCCGCCGAGGTCTATACAATAGAGATTCTCGAAGAGCTTGCCGAGTCCGCCAAAAAGCGGTTGAAGGAGCTGGGCTACAGAAACGTATGGGTCAAGGCCGCCGACGGCTATTTCGGCTGGGCCGAAAAAGGCCCGTTCGATGCGATTATAGTAACCTGTGCTGCCGGGTTCGTACCGCCTCCGTTGACCCAGCAGCTCAAATCCAACGGCATAATGATACTGCCTCTTGGAAGTCCCTACGGTGCTCAAAGGCTTGTGCTGATTACTAAAGACCACGAAGGCAAAATACTCAGCAGGGAGCTTATACCGGTACGGTTCGTTCCGATGCTCGGCCGAGTCGCCGAAACTGAAAAATAACTATGGCAGTAATCCCAATCGCTATCTTCCTGATATCCGCAGCGGCGCTGGCCCTCGAGCTCGTCTTGGTTCGGGCGTTTTCTATCGGCCACTGGCACCACTTTTCGTACCTGATTATCAGCACAGCGCTTCTCGGCTTCGGTGCAGGCGGGATTATTATCAGCATCGGCTCGAAATTTTTCACAAGAAACTATACCAGAAGTCTGTGGGGCTTTGCCCTTGCATTGGCGGCGGCGGTGCCGCTCGCCTTTTATTTAAGCCAAAAGGTCCCGCTCGACGAGCTGCAGCTGATATGGGATGTGCGGCAGTTGCTTTATCTTTTCGCCTATTATCTGCTGTTTTTCGTGCCGTTTCTCTGCGCGGGCCTTTTTGTGGCCCTTGTGTTTACCGTTTTCGCCGAAAATGCTCATCGTCTCTACTTTTTTAATATGACAGGCTCGGGTTTAGGGGTCGCGGCGATTGTTGCGTTGATGTACGGGAACCGCCCGGAAGTTTTGCTGTTGGTAATCAGCGGCATCGCTTTTTTTGCGGCGCTGATTCTGGCATTTGCAATTTCCAGGCGCTGCGTTACTGTAACTTTAATCTGTGCTGCAGTTTGGCTTTTAGCTTTTAGCTCTGCCGGCCCAGTTGCTCTTGAAATTGAGATTTCCGAAAACAAGTCGCTGGTCTACTACAATGCCCTGCCCACTGCCGAGACTGTCGCCCGTCGCTACAGCCCTTTAGGCCGACTCGACTGTGTCCGGGCCCCAACGATTCGCTACTTCCCCGGTTTAAGCATCGCCTATCAGGGCCCCTTGCCGCGGCAGATACTGATAATCACCGATGCCGACGGTATATCAGCGGTCAACCACTTTGAGGATTTGACCGAACTGACCTGTTACGACTACACCACCTCGGCTCTTGGTTATCATTTGCAAAACCGCCCCGATGTCTGCATCATAGGCGCTGGCGGCGGCTCCGATGTCGCACAGGCCCTGGCTATGGGTGTACGCAGCGTCGTCGCGGTGGAGATGAATCCGCAGATAATTGATTTGGTTCGCGGCACGCTCAATGAATTTGCGTCCGGCCTGTACAGACGAGACGATGTGCAGGTTGTTATCACAGAGGGCCGAAGCTTTCTGCAGACCACGCGAGAGCTGTTCGACATTATCAATATATCACTGCTCGATTCGTTCAGCGCCTCGACCGCCGGGGTCTATGCCCTTAATGAAAGCCACCTGTACACCATCGAGGCCATAGAGCAGGCCCTTGCGAGATTGCGTCCTAACGGTCTTTTAAGTATTACCCGCACCTTGAAGACCCCGCCCAGAGATGCTCTTAAGATATTTGCTACCGCAGCCGATGCCCTGCGGTCTCGCGGCACATCCGACCCAGCCGAGCACATCATAATGATTCGAAGCTGGGCAACAGCTACAATCGCCGTTTCGCCACAGCGTTTTTCAGACGCACAAATCGAAAATGCCTGCGAATTTGCTAAAGAGCGCTGCTTCGACCTTGTGCATCTGCCCGGCATTAAAGCCCAGGATGTCAATCGATTCCATATACTCAAAGAGCCCATCTATTACGAAAGCGTCCGGCAGCTTCTCTCTGAGCACCGAGAGTCTTTCTATCGCGATTACGCCTACAACATTCGACCCGCCACCGATGATAAACCTTACTTTTTCGATTTTTTCAAGTGGAAGTCTCTGCCCTATATGATTCGCACTATGGGCCGGCAATGGCTGCCTTTTTCCGAATGGGGTTATCTGGTCCTGGCGGCGACCTTGCTTCAGGCCGTCTGCGCGAGCGCATTGTTTATTATCATTCCGCTGCGAATCGCCAGGCCAATCAAGACTATTCAATCCGGAAAACTACCGGCCCTGATTTATTTTCTTCTGCTCGGTTTGGCTTATATGTTTCTGGAAATGGGCTTTATTCAGAAGATGACGCTGCTGATAGGCCATCCTGTCTTTGGTGTGGCTGTGATTCTTTTGGGCTTTTTGGTCTTTTCCGGGTGTGGCTCTCTGGCCGCAGAGCGTATCTCCTTTCTCACAGGTTATGGGACACGTTTAATATGGCTGGCGGTATCGGCTATCGTTATCATCGGCATAGCAGAAATAATTCTGATGGCCCTTTCGTTCGATTGGCTGGTGGGGTTTTCCCGGCCGATTCGTATTCTGCTGGGTGTAGCGATAACAGCCCCTCTCGCATTTTTTATGGGGATGCCTTTTCCGACTGCTCTAAAGCAGCTTCACGTCCGCAGCAAGCCGCTCGTTCCCTGGGCCTGGGGGGTCAACGGTTTTGCTTCCGTAACAGGCGCAGTTCTGGGCACCTTTCTGGCGATTTCGGCGGGCTTTACAATGCTGACACTGACAGCGTTGGCCTGCTATTTTTTGGCAGCAATTATATCGAGGCAACTGTGCAGTTAGCACGTAAGATGCAGGGCCGCAGCTACGTTTTCACCTGCTTTTGATAGTTCGTTAAATCTTTGGACGGCTTTGTGGGTATCAAGTGCTTCCAGCCGGATATTGTTTTCCTGCAGGGCTTGGCGAGTCTGCTCGGGCACTTTCATCAGCCCTGACGCCCCGCAGCCGACAACCAGCACCGAAGGCTTAGCTGTAATGACGCCCTTCAAATCTCCAGCGGAGAGCGAATGCCCTTGCTCTCTCCACCAGTCGGACTGGATGGAATCGCCAAGGATTATGATGTCACTACTGTAAGCCGTCCCGTCAACGACAATCCTGCCGAACTGGCATGAATCAATATGCATCTGAAAATCGCCGTGTTGTTATACGCGATACCTGCTGCCTCTGGAGGACAATATATAGTAAGTCATTATGTAGATTGCAATTAAAAAACCATAAGAGCCAATTTAAAGTTCCGGGGTATGACCCTTTGGAATCTGGCAAAAAAGCCGATTAGCACAGAAATTCGGAACCCCGGTCCATACCCTTTTTGCCGAGTCACGCTGAAGGCTGAAAAGTCTATAATAATCGCCTTTTTGGGATTCGACCCTTTTAGAGAACTGCCCCAAGGATGAGAGTGGTCTATACCACGTTCCTGGGCTTTTGCCCCACACCATTGCCTTGTGTGTTAAATAGGTAAACTGCAATGAGTGTTAAGTTATCTCTAATTCAAGATATCTGCCTAATTCATCAAATTGTTTTCCATTCTTATTGTAAAAAGGAAGCAGCTTTTGATATTTTCTGACCTTAGTGGCGTCTTTTACCTCTTTGATTTGGATACTTTTGGGAAGCCTTTTTTTTATGTTATGAAAGGCACCAATAAATAAAATTGCTTTCTCGCTGGCTTTGAGGGTCTGGTCTATTCTCTTGGCTATAAAAGTATCCCTTTGATTCAGAAGTATCGTCTTTGCTAACTTATATTTTATGAATGCCAGTATTTTACGTGTAATCGATTTAGTCTCTGTTATAGCACGTAGCTTGTCGTATTCTTTTTTGACCAGCTTAAAGTCCTCCGTCTTCATTAGAACAGCTCCTCTTTGAAGGAGCCTTAAGATTAGTTCATAGTTTTTACTGCCGGCTTTCGCGGTATCATCGGCTATTTTCTGACCTACTTCGCCATCAGCGACCATACCGTCCTGATATATTTTCACTCCGTCGACATCTATGGAATCAAAGTAGTCTGATATAGCATTCCAAAAACCTTCAACGGTCCTTCTATGCTTTTCCCAAAGTTCCTGCCCTAAGTCAGCGGTTCCTCTTTTAGTCACATGTTCGGCTATAGAGCCCAAGTCAGCACTTGTATGTATGATAGGTACATAAATCAGCGTTCTCATAAGGATCCCTTACTATGTTGTTGCTGCCTCAGCACGCTCTAATCTTTTTTTGATCTCTTCGTTGCGTTCCAACTTTCTTTTAAGCTCTCTATTTTCCTGTTCGATGTCCGCTTTCTCTGCGTTTGTCGAAAGGTATGAGTCCTGCTGCCACCAATTTATGCCCATCTCCAACGCCTTATCGACAGAGGCAACCAAGAGCCTTATCTTGATATTAAGCAGTTCAATGTCCGCAAGTTGAATTCTGATATCTCCGGCAATAACAATGCCTTTATCCAATACTCTTTCCAAAATATCGGCAAGGCTGGTAGCGTCAGTTGGATGCACCATTTTTTGTTCAGCCATTGGCTTGCTCCTTTATATAATCATGCTAATTTTTTAGCCTTTATGATCAAGTCTGTGGTCTTTTTACGCACATTTGCAATAAAACGGCAGTTACTGCAATCTGTACTTTCCTTGTTATAACCCGGGCAAGTAAGAAGAACATTCACTTCTTTTTGAAGCTCTTCAGCAAATTCGGCCTTCTCTAATACCCCTTTGGCGCCATTGATTTTGGCTGTAATCTCCTCCATTATCGGTTCCCGTTTTTGAAACGTTGGACAGTCTATTTTGGAATCTGTTTTTTTCATCCTTGCATTCTACCCCCCCTGAATTACCGGTCTTGCTAATAACATTCTGGAGTTTAAAAAGTTTTTACAAGTTTGACACTTATCAACATGCTTTTTTGCAATCTTTGATAATTCTAAACTCTCGCACTCCTTTATAACACTCCACGACTATTTGGTCTTTTCTTCGATATCCGTGGCGTTTACAATCTTTTCAACCAAATCATCTACTAACTCATGCTGCAGATGTGATGAAGAAATATTTGGCTTGGCTTTCTTTTTGATTTTGACTTTTGTCGGCATTACATCAAATCCCCTAAAGGCCCTAAATTCAGGTTCAATTCTTCGTTTTTGAGGCCGAATATTTCTTTTAGCTCTTCCATTTTATTTTCCAATTTCATCAGGGTTTCACCTACGTTTTCTATCTGCTCGTCAGAAAGAGAGCCTGCCTCCACTCTTCTCATAGCTTGTTTTTCCAATAGCTTTCTTATCAACTCTATGAGGGTAAGCACCAGCTTGGCCAACCCCTTTTCAACCGTCTTGGGATTAGCATCAATTTTTTTAGGCAGACCGTTCTGTGCCTTTTCTATTTCTTCGATAAATTCTTCAGGTGACTCGGTTTCGACCATCGTGTTTGCCATCATATACTATCAGCTCCTACTAACATTTGGTCCTGCGTTACTTTGTTAAGGAGGTCGATTTGTTGCGAATCTGTAAGAAGACCGGATTGCTTCGAAAAGACAACAAAGTTATATGCAGGCCAGGGTCCACTAAATAGATATTTGAAATCAGATCGAGTACTTTTTATATGCTCAAAAGCTTCTCTGAAATTGCTTTCCTTGTCCTTTTCTACCAGATAAACAGCATCTAAAAGCAGATTTTCAGTCTTTAGTTTCTCTATTCTTTTCTCTGCGGCAAACTTGCTGAAGAATATGTCCATAACTTTAATGAATTTATCTGCTTTTGCCTCAAATTCTTTGTCTATTTTGTATTTGTCAAATTTATCCTTCATAAACTTATTACTTGGTGAGCTGCCCAATTTCAGCTTCTTTTGCTGCTCTTTGTTGAGAGTCTTGATGATATTTTCTTTTATCTTGTCAGCGGGCCAGATGACCTTAATGCCAAACTCAAACTTATCGCGGAGTCTTTCGAGATTATCTTTAAAATCCCTATAGTAGCTCTGCATCGTTGAAAGCAGGTTATCTCTGCCTTCAATAAGGGTCTGGAACCTCACAGGCAAAACGGTAAAATCGGCCATAAGATTTTCTACAACAGCTTCATGTTCTAAAACAGTACCTTCAGTTACCTTTTGCATCGGCTGGTTAATCTCACTTACGACCACCCCTATATCACAGAATGGGATGTTATAAACGCCGGCCCCTTTCAGCCCATAAATTGACTCCTTTATCTGATTACTGGAATCTATTATGCCATATAGATATAATTTCATAGTTATCTTGCCTCCTGCATCGGCCCGACAAAAGGTGAGCCTCTTAACTTTTCGATGGTTTCCACTGAGCTGAGCAAAACTTTCAGCCCCAAATATATAAGGTCAACATCGGCCACAGAAATAACCATATCACCTGATATGACTACACCCTTATCCAGGACTCTGTCCAAGATTTCCAAGAGAGTCACCTCTTTTGACTTTACCACGACACTATTCATTTTGCCCTTTCCCACTTGAAAGCCCACAGAAATTATACGGCGGCCATGGGCCGGTACAATCTATAAGAAGCCCTTTGCCCTCGTAGTGCATTTTCAGTGTGTCAACCATGTTCTTAAAATCACCTACTTCATCCCTGTCAACCAGAAAGGCAGAGTTTAGGACCATATCATCTTCCCTCTCGGTTACTTCCTTTGGCAATAACCTGTTTATGCAAGCCTCGAAGCTTAACTCTTTCAGCAACTCGAAGCTTTCCTGGCCGCATTCATTGATTTTGTCATTCAACATTCTTTCAAGAACCTGGTCTTTTTTCTTCTTAAGAAAATAACCCTTGCCAACTGAAGAAGTTTTAACTTCATTTTCGATTTCCAATATCTCCTCCTGGTTGCTAAGAAAACCGGCTTTTAGTTTTTCCGGATTACAATAAATCTTAAACCCCCATTCCTGTTTGTGTGCTAATTTTCTTAGAATTGCCTTAAACTCCTGGCCGTATTGCTCAAGCATAGCTTTTAGACTTTCATCTGTGCTAAACAGGGTACCGAACTTAAAAGGTATCACATCGGTATTGGCCATAACCTGATCTATTATCTTTTCATGCATACTTGCCTTCGTCTTGACCCACTCAAAATCAGCCATATTTTTCTTTAGGCCTTCCTCACCAAATTCCCGCTGTTCAACTTTGCTGACAACTGCATAAAGGCCATTATGGCAAATATAATGGAGGTTATTCTCCAAGTCTTCTACTTGCTTTATTGTTGGCTTGCTATCTGCAACACAATACAAGTAGACAAGCTGTCCATTTTCTGCCATCACTTTAACCCTTGATAAATTAGCTGGTTGTCAGCGTGTGACCTTGACGTTCGTAAGATTCGACTTCCAGATTATCGTTTAGCCTGACTTCATAGATGTTTCTATCCTGCACCCTCGTAGGCAGTCCAAGAGACTTCAAAAAAGAATTCTCCTCATAGACTTCTGCTTCTATGTGCCATTGGTTGTCAACTTTTGTTGCTCCGATTACCTTGACATCCTCTACGTCAAGAGCCCTTTGTAAAAACTCAATAACTATGCCTTTGGCTTCTTCTATACTGGTCATTTTTTATATCTCCTTTTCTTGGGCATTTGTAATAGCATCCAGACGATCTAAAAGTTCTTTTTCTTTCTGGTCATATTCTGCCTGGCTTATCTCATCCAGCTCAAACTGCAACTGCAATCTCATAAGATCTTCTTTTATGCGACCTTCATCAGATAACTCCTTTTGGGCCATATCGCTTAGTTTCTGGCCCATCCATATCACTCCCTTCAATGGTGCAAGCAGTATGCTGTCGAGTAAAAACACTTTCAGTAATCCTCGGTATTAATCATGATGTTTACAAAATTGAAAGGAGGCAGTGGTCCGACGTATCTGAATGTTACCTTTTCGCCGTATTTATCATCGAGCTGCTGAACTTGCTGATCAAAATCTGCTTCTTTCTCCTTTTCTACGAAAAAAGCTGCGTTAACAATCATCAGTTCACCATAAGTATCATTGGTTTTGACTTCAACTGCTAAGGGTTCCAGAGAGTTCAGAATATCATCCCTGACAATCTCTTTTTCGCTCTGCAGAGCCTCCTCCACCATCTTTCCTATTTCCATCCGCTGATAATGGGACTTTTCCGGAGGAATTGCTGCGATTTTCTCTTTAAGCCGCTTTATATCCTCATATTTTTCCAGGATGTTCTTGTAGATAACCTCCTCCTTAAACATTGCCTTAAGGCCAAGTTCGGTTTTGTTCTTAATGCTGTCTAACAGGCCTTTGAACCTGTCATGCTCTTTTTCCAGTATTCTCTTGACCTTATCTTCATCCTCAGCAACCGTGGCAAATCTCACCGGCAGGGTTGTATGTCCATCCATTACTTTTTCAATGGCCTTCTGGTGAGCAAGAGAATTCTCTCGCGAGACCCTGTATTTCCTAAGGGGAGCGTCACTGACCAACGCAGCTATATCATCAAAACAAACTGTATGTAGTTCGTCGCCACCCCCCCCGATTCCCAACGGCCCAAAAGACTGTGGTTGGCCTGAATCTATAACGCAATATATGTATTTACCTTCTTTTGTAGCTACACCCATTCTTATTTTTCCCATTCTTCCGGATAAATGACAATATTGACAAAGTTAAATACAGGCAATGGCCCTGCATACATAAACTTTATTCTGTCTTTATACTTGTCACCTAAGTCATCCATAATGTTGTCGAATTCTTTTTCTCTGCCCTTATCCACTAAAAAAGCACCATTCATAAACATCCCATCTCTGGCAGTTTCATTGAGCTTGTAGTCATAGGCCGTCCTTCTGAGTTTACTGACAATTTGCTCAGTTTGTTTTTCTTTCTTCTTATCCAACGCCTGCTTGACCATTCTCCCCAGGCCCACCTTGGCCTGGGTGTTCTTATCACCTTCTTTTTCCAAAGCTTCTTTCAGGTTCCTTATCGCCTTATTTTCTTTCACTATTTCATCAAATACACCTTCCATGTTTGTCCAAATACCTTTGACGCCAAGTTCAATTTTGTGCTGCATGTCGTTTAAAGTTGTTTTGAACTCTCTGTGCCTTCTATCCAGCAGATTTCTTATCTCATCAGCACTTGATGCGATGGTACCGAACCTCACGGGCAGAACGCTATCGAATTCCTTCATTACCCTCTCGATAACTTTTTGATGAGCCAGCATGTTTTCCTTGCTTACAGTAATTTTTGTTGAAGGGTAGTTGCTCACGACCATACTCAGGTCATCGTAGCCGATGGTAAGAACTTCATCGCCTCTTGCCCCGATACCAATAGGGCCGAAGTTCCGCTCCTGCTTAGTCTCAATAATGCAGTAAATATATTTTCCTTCTTTTTCCATATCAGTCCGCCGTGGTAACTAATACCACATCTTCCTCAAAGGCCTCCTCGCTGAGGTAGCAGCCCTTACCATGTTCAGCTTGGTTAGATGCTCGGTAGTAATCCAAAAGTATCTTGTAAGCCCTTGTCATATCATCGAATTTTTTCTCGATATTGGGCACATCTGGGTTTTTGTCCGGGTGACAGGTTAAAGCTGACCTTCGGTGAGCCTTTTTGATATCTTTAGCTGTAACAAAATCGTTAGTAAGACCCAACTGCTTCTTAGCCCAATCTATCTCTTCAAACTGTGATTTCTTTATTTCAAGGGTATAGAAGCTATATGGCGGTAGCGGTCCTACACACCTAAAGTTCAATTTCTCCTCAAATTCATTATTAACCTCTTCTACCTTTTGCTCGAAGTCTTTTTGCCTGTTACGGTTTAAAAGAAAGGCGGTATTTAGCACCATCTTGTCGTCCATAAGGTCATGGGCCTTGAAACCGTCACAAATTCTGCTTAAGGCTGCTTGTATCCGATTGGCATAGCGGGCCCTTCTTTTGTCCAGATATCTTTTGACCAGTTCACCCACCTTCATTTGGTCATCTGTGGTAACACCACCTTTCTTGCTCAAAAGCGGCTGCTTAAGCTGTTTTATTTCTTCTTCCTCCGATACCTCCTGCAGAAAAGAGTTAAAATCATTTATTGTGGCAACTACATCGATCTCTATCGTGTTTTGGGCTCTTTCAAATATGTCTTTAATTGTTCTGTAGCCCCTGGCTAAAATCTGCTCAACTTCTCTATCGTTTTCAACAAAAGTCCCCATCCTCATAGGGATAATGGTATGTTTGGTCATTATCTTTTCGATTAGTTGCTGATGGCTAACAAGCAGTCTGGCCAACGTCTTCTTGGGCATATGACTGTAATCAACTATTAGTGAGTCTTTTACTACTGCGGCTATATCTTGGAAGGCAACGGTATATGCCCGGTTAGAGGTTTTAATACTACTTACAACGTCGCTTGGGCTTCTGAAAGGATAGATGTCTTCAAAGCTGACAATCTCATCAAGATCGAAGAATTCTTCGGCGTTAGAATTTATGACTCCATAGATATATCTGCCTGCTCTACTCATGACAAACCCTTTCATTCTTCGGGAAGGGTTTGTCGGTCCCTTCCCTAAGACCCACCGTTACAATCCACTAAAAGCTGAGATTAACCCATATACTCAATTTGAAGCGCCCTCTTCAGAACTACCAGCTTGCTCTTGGGTGCTATCTTCGGGTTTCTCTTCTTGCTGCGGCTGGTATTTTTCTTTTTTCTCAGCTTTACACCTAAACATGTTTTTCACTTTTTCAACAATGCTCAACATTTTAAGAACCCCCCTATGTCTTGTTTATTATTCTGTTCTTTCAGCATTTTAATAGCCTGGTTAAAATGCTGTTTCGAGACTTTAAGTTCTCCGTCGGAACTTATTTTTTCCTTCGTTGAATTACACTCGATATATTCTCTTATTGCAAACATCGACGCCTTGCGACAGACGAACTCGATGTCAGAACCGGTTCTGCCATCGGTTTCCTTAGCTAAGCCGGTCAAATCAACATTTGGGGCGAGGGGCTTATTCTTTGTGTGTATCTTGAAAATTTCTTCCCGGGTTTTCTCATCAGGTAAAGGTAGCTCAAATAAAAGGTCGAATCTGCCGCTTCGAAGTATGGCAGGGTCGATCAAGTCTAACCTGTTGGTAGCTGCTAAAACTACAACCCCTTTGAGTTCTTCAATCCCATCCATCTCAGTCATGAATTGACTTATTACTCTTTCGGTTACATGAGCATCGGCAGAGCTTGAACCTCTTCTGGGTACTAAGCTATCTATCTCGTCAAGAAAAAGTATCGTTGGCGCAGCGTGCTTTGCCTTTTTAAATGTCTCCCTTACGCCTCGCTCTGACTCTCCAACATACCGGCTTATAAGCTGTGGGCCTTTGATGGATATAAAATTAACGCCGCTTTCATTAGCAACGGCCTTGGCCAAAAGTGTCTTGCCGGTTCCAGGTTTTCCGTAAAGTAAAATTCCCTTGGGCGGATTTGTACTTGCCTTTTTGAAAATATCCGGGTATTTAAGGGGCCACTCTACAGCTTCTTTGAGTTCCTGCTTTATGTTATCAAGACCGCCTACATCTGACCACTTTACGTCCGGTACCTCCACGAAGACCTCCCTGATTGCGGATGGCTCGATCTCTTTCATCGCCTCAAGGAAATTGTCCATCGTTATTTCCAATTCAAGCAAGGCCTCGTAAGGAATGTCCGACAATTCAAAATCAATCTCCGGTAGGATTTTTCGCAGAGCTGACATCGCTGCTTCTCTGGCCAGTGCTTCTAAATCTGCTCCTACGAAACCATGAGTGACTTCTGCTAATTTTTCCAGGTCCACATCTTTTGCCAAAGGCATGCCTCTTGTGTGGATCTCTAATATTTCCAATCGGCCGTTTTTGTCGGGGATGGGTATAGAGATTTCTCTATCAAAGCGACCAGGCCTTCTCAAAGCCGGGTCTATGGTGTTGGGAATATTTGTTGCCCCGATAACTATAACGTGCCCTCGAGACTCTAATCCATCCATCAAGGCCAGAAGCTGAGACACTACTCTGCGTTCAACCTGTTTTTCACTGCCCATCTCCTCCCGCTTGGGTGCGATCGCATCTATCTCATCAATAAAGATTATTGCTGGAGCATGATTCTCTGCCTTTTCAAAAACACTTCTTAGACGAGCTTCAGACTCACCGTAAAATTTGCCCATAATCTCCGGACCAGTTATGCTAACAAAATAAGCATCGGTTTCATTAGCTACCGCTCGGGCAGTCAATGTTTTGCCTGTACCAGGCGGACCGTACATAAAGACGCCTTTAGGGGCCTCGATACCAAGCCTGTCAAAGACTTCAGGATACTTCAGTGGCAGTTCAATCATCTCTCTGATTCTTCGGATTTGGGGAGCAAGGCCGCCTATATCCTCATACGATACTTTTGCCTTTTCAATCTTGCCCTCTTTTGACTTTACTCTTATCAGAGTAGCTGAACTGACCAAGACAACGCCGTCAGGGGTCGTGTCCTCGACTATAAAATCACAGGTTTTGGTACCGAATAACCTCGCCCTAAGTCTATCACCTGATGTTAAAGGCAACCCTCCTATGAGAGTGCCGATGTATTTAGCATCCTTATCCTTTTGAGCTACTCCTCCAGCAGTTAAAGGAGAAAGTGTAATTTTTCTAGCAGCTTTGGTGTCAATCTTTTGGATTGTTACTTTCTCGTCCAGACCGACTTTGGCATTCTCCCTTGTAATGCCGTCTATCTGAATAATCTCTTTTCCTCTATCATCAGCATAACAGGGCATTGCCTTGGCGGCAGTTTTCCTTTTGCCTTCTATCTCTACAATTTGGCCCACCTCCAGGCCTAAATTTTTCATGTCCTCAGGGTCTATCCTGGCAATAGCCCTTCCCACGTCCTTAGGTAAAGCCTCCTTTACTTTGAATTGCTTCATAGCAACCGTCTCTTTCGTTTCTAATTGAATAATTGCTTTTTAAAATCCGCCAATGCCCTTAGCCCATTGATTTCGTGGGGACATAATGGAACAACTGTTGTTTTTAGCCCATTAAATTTCCCTCTTATAAGGTTTATATACCTGTCTTGCTCTTTCCTCTTTTCCCTGCAGAACTCACAGCCATCTGATTTCAAAACGTTGTTTATTACCAACTGTCTAACCTTAATCCCGTACTTGCCCAAATTGTTTATCAATCTTTCCGTTTCCAAAATCGCCATATCCTCCGGGATCGTAACTGCTATGAATTCACATCTGCTTCCATCGCGAAGCAAATCCTCTATTTTTTTTATCGTTTTTTTCAGGGATAAGAGAAAATCGTCACCTTCATCACCTGTATACTCGCCGGCAAATCTCTCGACCATATATCTATATTTCCACCTCATCTTTGCCATTACCTTGACCCAGTCATCTAACAGCTTAGGTGAAGACAAGAGTCTCAAAGCATGACCAGTAGGTGCGGTATCTACCACATATTTGTCGAAGCTTGCTTCGTCTACAAGGTCTACCGTCGTCTTAAAACCCATCACTTCATCCATCCCCGGGATAGGCAGCGCAAAAACCGAATCAATATCTTCAGTATCCAAGTTAGTGCCGGTTTCCACAATTTTCTTTATCTCATTCTTGTGTTCCGTTTTGAATTTTGAAAGAGCCTTTTCTGCGTTTATTTCGAGAGCGCTTAAATTCTTTATTCCTTTTACTTTTTCTGGCTGGTCGCCAAGTTTTTGTCCTAAGCTATCTGCAAGCGAATGGGCCGGGTCTGTAGAAAAAAGTAGTGTTCTAAAACCTTCTGCCAAATAAAGGGCTGTGCTGCAAGCACAGGTTGTCTTTCCTACACCACCTTTGCCGCCGAACAGGATTAACTTCAGTGAAGTTTCTTTTAGCCCTTTTAATGCCATTCACTTTTTCACCTTAACCTCTAAGATGCCATTGTTGTAAGAAGAGGCAAGCGTCTCAGCCTGCACCTTTGCCGGAAGCAGGATTTCTTTATGATATTTCCTGTCTCCTGTCTGCGCTGAGATATCAAGAATATCCTCTTTTAAATCCAGCTTTATATCTTCCTGATTAACACCCGGCATTTCGGCATAGATACGAATTTCCTCGTCTTCATCAAAGACATCGGTGATAGGTTCTCTTTCTTCTTCGACTTTAGGTCCTTCAGGAGTCTTCTTGACATTTCCGAATGACTCAACTACAGGTTTGCCTCCCACTGCTGTTTTTATGGAAACCCCAAATACGCCTTTCATGCCTTCCTTGAGGTTACTTAGGTCGATCTCCCCCTCTTTACTGATTTCACCGCCTGCTTCTTTCAACTTGGCCGCCAGGTCAACCAGATTTTCAATCCCTTTGAACAGACCTCCTAAACTTAATTTGCCTATTCCGAAATCAATATCAGAGCCATCGTCTTCCTTCTTTTTATCTTTAGCCATTTTTTTATTCCTTTAACAGGTTCCAATTACTTGCAAAATTACACACTATCGCAGACACACACGTTATTATTCAATAGTTTACAGCCAATGTTTTGAGGGGTTTTTGAGGTGTGCTTTCATAGTCCTTGTTTTTTTGCTGCTCGTACATTTGTTTTTGCAGCTTCTCAATTTGGTCGTTGGCATCAGCCAGATTCTTTTTGACGGTGTTTCTTCTTTTATTCAGAGCAGCAAGCTCCTTTACTAATCTGTCTTTCTCTCTTCCGAGCACGTATAGTTCCAGATGGCACGGCCTTTTAACCTTGGGAATGGATGTCGCACCAATTGAACGCACGCTTTTTATATCACTTAAGTTTGGTAATTGCTGTATGGTTTTCATTTAATGTGCCTCCGTTCTATATTTCAATCAGACTTTCCTGTTTCTGTTTATTTTCCTGCGCAATTTCCCTCTGAACATCAGCCACGTCAAAATCATTCTCGTCTGCTTTAACTGTGGGGGCGACTGCCTTATCCATATCAAGCTCTCTTATTACAAGTTCTCTTACGATCTGCTTAACCCTGTCCTGGTTTGTTTTTGAGCCAACCCGGCTTGTCTCCGACGCCAGAATATCTTGGCACATCTGCATAAATACGTTGTTTGCCCTTGAAGGTGTTAATTTTCGCACTTTGAGAGTCTTGGCAATCATGATGCATCCCCGAACAGTAGGGGCAAACTCACATTTGCTTGACTCTCTCAAACCTCGCACAATATTGACTATCATTTCTACATTAGACTTGGATAACTTGGATTTGGCCTGGGTTATTGCTACTTCGGTTTCATAGTCAAAGTAGTCCAGGTCCATTGTTATCATCCTGTCTCTCAGGGCGTCCTGACTTCTGTGAACACCAGCGTACTCTTCAGGATTTGATGTGAAAATTGCAGTGAAATTCGGATGAACTTTCAAATAGGGCTCCTCCCCGTCTCTTGCCACAGGTAAATCCATCATCTTTTCCTGTAGGATAGACAGCAAGATATTATTTGCCTCAGGCCGGGAACGTGTAAACTCATCATAAACAAGAGTAAAACCATACTTACAGGCGACAGTCAGACGATTGTCCACCCAGCGTTTAACCATATCTTCTTCTGTCTTTAGAACTCTTGAAATAAAGCGGTCTACTACTTTTCGGATTCTATAGCCGTGCTCACCCCCTACGAGATCAGAGGTGGTGAACTCTTCATCTCCGTGAATCATTACCACTGGTCTTCCAATCCTGCTTGCCAGATGCATCGCTAAAGTCGTCTTGCCGGTACCGGACGGGCCCCTTAAATGAACCGGAAAACCAGCTTCAATGTAACAAAGGGCTCTGTCGGTAAGGTCCTTTATGTAGCTTGTCTCCACAAAGTTCGGTAGAGGACTTGGCTCTAATACCGTCGTCATCTCATCAATCATTTTGACAGACCTCCTGTCTTTTTAATATTTCTGATTACAAGTTTTCTTTTGGTAAAATCTTTTTAGGAGAATTAAAATTGGTCTTCCTTATTTCGAAATGACACCTTTTCCTTTACAACTGAGGCAGGGCAATCCACTGTCTATCGCAGTTCCTGTGCCCTTACATTCAGGGCATTGTTCTGTTAGTTCTCCAGAAACCGTAACCATTCCTTTGCCTTTACATACGGTGCACGTAATCCGTGTACCATGGAACGCACCAGTACCTTTGCAGTAAACACACTTGATGGCAGGTTCTTCAATACTAACCTTACCCGTTCCCTCGCAGACCTGGCAGGTAGCAAGTTCACTCAACAGTTCGAACGGGTCTTTACCCGTACCCTTACAAAATCCGCATGTTATCTGGGCTGCTGTATATGTTGTCTGGCTCATAATCTAATACCTCCCTGAACGAACTTCTGCTCTTCCCTGGCCTTTTCAGCCAGCAACAGTTCGGCATCTAACAGCTTCCCTGCCTTCTTAAACACCAGCTTTGACTTTTTGCTTCCTGCTCTTGCCCTCAGGTGTACTTCTTTTTTTGCCCTGGGCCTTGGTCCTGCGTGTTGCCTGTTTAACTGTCCTTACTTTTTCTTCGGCATCGATCTCTGGGCTAATAAAGCCGACTTTTCTTGCCTTAGCCAGAGCAGCAGACATACTTTTCCAGGCCTTCTTTGCCTGAGCCATACCAGCACCGAATTCACCAACAAGCTTGTCAGCATCACTGAGGATTCTTTCAACCTCTGCCTGGATATCCTTTATTTCCTTGGTGAGCTTAGCCTTGGTTTCCTTTGACATGTGGTTGTGGTCTTTCTGGAAACTATCCAGCATTGAGCCAACGCTGCTAACAAGACCATTGACAAAATCTGCCAGATTCTTTGCCTGTTCCCTGCTCATCTGTATGTTGTCCTTATGGAACTGCTGGACCATGTTTCGGGCACTTTTTAGCATCCCCTGCACATCCTTCGATAAACCATTTACAAAACTGCCCAGATCCTTGGACTGTTGTGCAGCCATTTTCTTTCTATCCATAGAAAACCCATTGATTGTTTCATGGGTATCCGCCACCAGTTGCCCTACAGCTTTCAGCCGAACATCATTGGAAATGATGATGTTCTCCGTCAGCTTCTTCATGTCTTCAGCTATTGCCATTACCATTTTGACTCTCCTTTCTGAACTTCTAAACTTTCTGAAAATTATTCAAGTTTACATTACTACGACTTGTTAATTCCTTAACTTCCAAAAGTGGTATATCTGCAG
>Ga0315545_1001626_pt1 | contig 21628 bp, 16 predicted proteins | sample SalMarSW160210MG_FD_203096 | JGI IMG/M metagenome (GOLD analysis project Ga0315545, IMG submission 203096) | Salt marsh sediment microbial communities from the Plum Island Ecosystem LTER, Massachusetts, United States - Salt Marsh Sediment SW1602-10 ...
ATTTCTATACATCACATTCATGGTGGGGCTATTTTAGCCCCACTTCTTTTTAAATCCAAGGCCTTAATTATATCTTCCAGCTCTTTTACGGTCTTATCGCTCATAATATTTAACTTCCTAACTGTACCACCATGTGCATGAACTCTCCCACCCAGTGGCAAAAACAGCCTTGACAAAGATTATTAAAAAGTTAGTATAACCATACTACCAAGTGGGAGGTATTTTATGAAGGTGTTTAGGAATTCTTTTATTTTTGTTTTTATCGTTTTTACATTGATAATGAACTTTGGATGTAGGGGTAAAGGCAAAACAGTCAAAGGTGAAATTAACTTGAAATTAGGTCACGCTCTCGATATCAATCATCCCGTGCATAAAGCAATGGAATTCTGGGCTGATACTTTAAAGAAAGCAACCGACGGACGTATAATAATAAAAATATACCCCGGAGGTCAACTCGGAGGGGAAAAAGAACTAATTGAACAACTGCAAATGGGTACTTTGGACATTACGAAGGTTTCTTCAGCAGGGTTGGAAGCTTTTGTTCCACAGATGAAAGTGCTTGGAATGCCCTATCTTTTCAAAAGTAAAGAACATAAATGGACAGTTCTTAACTCCCCTGTTGGTAAGGAATTATTAGCTGCAGGTTTAGATAGGGGACTCGTAGGGATAGGTTATTATGAAGCAGGGGAAAGAAGTTTTTATACTAAGCATGGTTTCATTAAAACTCCTGCCGATCTAAAGAATCTTAAAATAAGAGTTATAAAAAGTCCTATGGCTATAAATTTATTAAAAACGCTCGGCGCTTCGCCTACTCCTATTAGCTGGGGTGAGCTTTATACCGCGCTGCAGCAGGGAACAGTGGACGGAGCTGAAAACAATCCTCCTTCCTTTGTTTCAGCAAGGCATTATGAGGTTTGCAAATATTATTCTCTTGATAAGCACACCTCGCCGATGGATGTTGTGCTTGCAGGTAGAAAAGCATGGGATAAACTGAGTGAAGCGGATAAAGCTATAATGATAAAAACTTTTGATATATCTGTAGAATATCAGAAAAAACTCTGGGCTGAGGTTGTAAAGGAAAACTTTGCGCTTCTTGATTCAGTTGGGGTAAAGGTAATAGTTCCTGATCAAGCACCTTTCCTTAAGGCAGTTCAGCCAATGTATGAAGAATACGCTAAGGATGAGGTTATAGGTCCTTTACTTCTTAAAATACAAGCTATTAAGCCGGAATAGAAGCTTATTTATAGGATGTCCCTCAAAAACGTTCTAAAAGTTTTGTCCGATTGGCGTAATAAGATACTTGGTTGTTTTGTTATTACGATTGTGACTATAATGGTGATAACAGTTCTATGGCAGGTTTTTACGCGTCTTGTTTTACGAGTGCCTGCAGTCTGGACAGAAGAATCTTCTACTTATATGTTAATGTGGTGCGGAATAGTTGGTGCTGCGTATGCTTATGGGCAAAAAGCGCACATTGGTATGGAATATTTTGCTTATAAATTAGGGGTGCGTCACAGAAGGATGCTGGAGATAATAATAACTATTCTTGTCGGATATTTCGCGGTTCATGTTATGCTTATTGGCGGTATAAGTTTTGTGCGTAATGCCTTTATCAACCATCAAACTTCACCAACAATGGGTATACCCACGGGATATCTTTATCTTTGTCTCCCTATGAGCGCTTTTTTTATACTTACATACTCTATCGAGTTTGTTTTTAAAGACATATCGTACCTGGTTCGCGTGAGAATTAAATGAATGCACCTGTTTTCGTGATGGTGGGGACATTTTTAATACTTCTTGCTATGGATGTTCCAATCGGTATATGTATTGGTCTTGCAACCCTATGGGCTGTTTCTGCAGTCGGTGGTGTTTCGGCTATGGATATAGTCGCGCCGCGCCTTGCGACGGGTATAGATAGTTTTGCTCTTCTCGCGATACCGTTTTTTATACTGATGGGTTTGCTTTTGGGAAAAGGCGGAATAGCGAGAAGATTGGTCGATTTTGCGGAAGCTTTGGTTGGGAGGTTTACCGGTGGTCTTGCGTTTGTTAATACTTTAGGCTGTATGCTGGTTGGTGCCGTATCGGGTTCTTCGGTCGCGGCTGTGACTTCGATTGGTGGCACTATGATTCCGGAGATGAACAGGAAAGGTTATGATAAGAATTTCAATATCGCTTTAACCGCATGTGCCGCTACAACGGGGCTTTTAATACCTCCCAGTAATGTAATGATTGTTTATGCTCTTGTTACTGGTAGCGTATCCGTTGCTGCTTTGTTTTTGGCAGGAATTGTTCCCGGAGTTCTTGTCGGATTGTTTTTAATGGGTGCAAGTGCTGTTATAGCAAAAAAACGGGGATACGGAACAGGTAAAATAATACCTATGAAGGAAACCATAAGAAGGTTCTTTGGGGCTCTACCGGGTTTATTATTGATTTTAATCGTTATGGGTGGAATTCTCGGCGGAATATTCACTCCCACGGAAGCGGCAAGTATTGCAGTTGTCTATGCGTTTATTCTTGCGGTGTTTATATATAGAGAGGTTAAATGGAAGGATTTGCCCGGGATTTTACTTCAATGCGGAATTACAACTTCTGTAGTGATGCTTCTTATCGGCGCGTCGACAGGTATGTCGTGGTTTATGGCGTCGCAGAATGTTCCCGAGCTTATAAGTGCGGGAATAATGTCGATCTCAAGCAACAAAATAGCTATTCTTTTGATGATTAATTTCCTATTGCTTTTTGTCGGGACTTTTCTGGATATGACCCCGGCTATTTTGATATTTACTCCTATTTTCCTTCCGATAATACAGCACCTGGGCATAGATCTGGTTCATTTCGGCATCATAATAATCGCGAATCTTTGTATAGGACTGTGCACTCCTCCTGTTGGCACGGTACTTTTTGTCGGTGTTGGTGTCGGTCATGGTAAGATACATGAGGTGTTTAAAAGCCTTCTTCCGCTCTTTGCGGTTATGATAATCGCATTACTCCTGATAACCTATATACCAGGCATTTCTCTTGTTTTACCTCGTTTATTTGGATTTTAAATTTTAAGAGAGTAACTTTTTTTGATTAGAGATTTTGTCTATAAAATAGTTAGACCTTCTCTAATTGCTATCTTAGTCAATTCGGCCACACTATCTACTTTTAATTTCTTTTTTATATGTCTTCTGTGAGTTTCCACAGTCTTCACCGATATAAATAAATATCTGGCGATTTCTTTTGTGTTTTTGCCTTCGGCAATCAACTGAAGGATTTCTCTTTCCCTTGGCGTCAATTTTGAATAAATTGTAGGTGTGTCTTGTGTAGTCTTCTTAACATATTCTTCGATAAGGATATCCGATATGCCGGGGCTTAGATACTTCTTTTTAGCCATGACTGTATTTATGGCACGGACCAGTTCTTCAAAAGCGCATTCTTTAAGCAAATATCCCGAAGCTCCAGCGTCTATCATACCCAGAACGTATCTTCTGTCGGAATGGAGAGAAAGTGCAATTATCTCAATATTCGGGTTTTTTGACTTAATTTTCCTTGTTGCTTCGATTCCATTTAGATTAGGCATGGTGACGTCCATTAATATAAGGTCGGGCGCAAGTTTCTCTAATAACTGCAAAGCTTCTCTCCCGTCTGTTGCTTCCCCTATTATCTCCATATCCGGTTGTTTGGCGATTAATGTAGATAAGCCTTCTCGTAGGATCCTGTGTTCATCGACTACTATTATCTTTGTACTCATTTAACACTCCTTTAAGCATTTATTGGTACATTTAGTATTATTTTGGTGCCCTTTTTTTTATGTGATTCTATTTCAAAAGACCCGCCGACGACTTCGACACGGCTTCGGATGTTTAGGAGTCCAAATCCTACATCTTTTTCACAATATGAGTCTAATGTTGATGTATCGAAACCTACTCCGTCATCTTCAACTTCTATTTTTATGTTTTCTTTTTTTCTCTCTATTGAGATTTTTACTTTCTTAGCGTTTGCATGTTTTCTTATGTTGATCAGCAATTCTCGCACTGCGTGGAACAGTAATATACGGAGGTCGTCAGTTAGCGGTTTTTCTTTTCCGTCATCTTTAAATTCATATTTAATTTTATTTTCCTTTAAGATATTTTCGGCAAGCCAGTCTACAGCTGGTACAAAACCGAGTTCATAAAGTATCGTGGGGCTTATCTGTGATATCAAAGAACGGGCTGAAGTTATAGCGTCCTGAACGAGATTGTGGATTTCTTTTAGAGATTTCTGGATGCTTGGAGAAGAATTTTTTTCCATTGTTTCGCCTATCTTAAGTTTCAGAAAAGCAAGAGTTTGTCCGATATCGGCGTGAAGATCGGTTGCGATTCTTTTTCTTTCGCGTTCTTCTGCGAGAGTTAGTTTGTGGGACAGATTCTTCATTTTTCTTTTGTAATTTTGCAGGTTCTTCTTCTCCATGTTTTTTCTTTCGGTTATGTCTCTTATAGATATTACGCTTTTGTGTTCTTTCTCATTGTTATTTGGTATAGGATAACATTGAATGCTAAAATGCCGGATTGTGCCGTTCTTTAACACTTTTGTTTTTTCGATTACAGGGGAATTTTCATTTTTATCAAATGATTTTTGGAGAGGGCAATTTTTACATGCTTCTTCCCATGGAGGGAAAATCTTATGACATTTTTTGTTTATGACTTTTTCCCTTTTTAAGCCAAATAATTTGAAAAGAAATTCATTCGCTTCCAGTATGACATGGTTTTCATCGACTATTGCGAGCCCTTCACTGACTGCGTTTACAATTGTTTCTAATTTATTAGTACTTCCTTCGAGTTCTTTCTCTGTCAGCACTATACCTGTAACATCTCTTGAAATACCCAGAGTCCCGATTACTTTACCTTTTTCATCATATCTCGGAACCTTGGTGGTCGAGACCCAGGTTATCCTTCCGTCGGGATGAGTTTCTTTTTCGATTTTCCCTTCGACAGGCTTACCGGTTTTTATTATTTTTTGTTCATCTCTATAAGCTTGTTCTGCATGTTCTTTCGTAAAATAATCGAAGTCTGTTTTGCCTATTACTTTTTCTTTTGGAAGGCCAACCTGCTTTGCTTTGGATTTACTTAATTCAACAAAACGAGATTTTCTATCTTTAAAGTAAATTAAATCAGGTATAGTATCGAGAAGAGAAGTAAGCAGTTCACTCTTGAAAACAACTTCTTCTCCGAGCTGTTCAACACGTTCTTTTAGTTTTTCTTCTAATTTTTTCTTCTCCGTAACATCTCTTGAAATACCTAAGATGCCGATAATGTTTCTTTCTCCATCATATCGCGGAATTTTAGTCGTTGAGACCCAGGTTATCCTTCCGTCGGGATGGGTTTCTTTTTCATCTTTTACTTCGATTGTTTTACCCGTTTTTATTATTTCCTGTTCGTCACGGTAGGCTAACTTAGCATGTTCCTTTGTAAAATAATCAAAGTCCGTTTTACCTATCAATTCTTCTACGTTTTTAACGCCGAACTGATCGGCAACAGATTTACTTGTCAGCACAAAACGGCTTTCTCTATCTTTGAAGTAAACGTGTTCAGGTATATTATCGAGTAGAGAGGTCAGTAGGTCGCTTTTAAATGAAGATGTCTTTTGGGCTTCTTCTGTTATATCGTGGGCAAATAAAATAATCCTATTGTTGTTATTGTTATTATCTTTAACAACTAAAGCGGAACAGGGAACATTAGTTCCTTCCTTGTCCTTAAAGACGAGATTAAATCCTATTTTTTTATGATCTTTTTTCATAAGAAAGTTGAATCTCTTCTCGAAGGAGTCTCTTGAACTTTTTTTTAATAATCTTTTAAAAGGTTTGTCTTTGATTTCATCTTTATTCCTCTTTAGTAATTTAACTGAGGCTGGATTTAAATCTTCGACGCTTCCTTTTTTATCGATTAGAAAAATAGGATAAGGACAAATATCAAAAATCAAGGAAAATGATTTTTGATATTTTGAGGACAAGTGTCTTAAATCATTCTCCATTACTTCGGATTTTTGTTTTAGTTTCACTAAAAATTCATCTTTAGTCATCTTTTATTCAAATTTTAATATAATAACGTGAAATTTGCAACCCTATTTTTTGTTTTTTTTAAAATAAAAGTAATTGCCACTAAGGCACTAAGACACAAAGAAGAAGATATCTTTGTTATGTTTACAAAATTATAGTTTATCGATTGTTTTTTTTACAACAATTACTCTCTATTCTCTGTTTGTCAATCTTTTTTGTCTTTTTGGTTGTTTTTTGAATTTTTATTTATAATTTTGCATTTTAATGTTTGATTTTTGAATTTAGTTTCCCCACTTGCATGAAATGTATTTATCGTTATATATTATATGCCCGTAGGATGTATTCGATTGTTGTTTAAATAAAATGATAGTTTAAAGAAAACAATAAGGAGTTATTATGAGTTTTTTATTAGGACTTGATGTTGGAACAAGTGGAGTCAAGGTACTGATTACGGATGAAAAAGCAGAGGAAATCGTAACCGCTACAGTCGAATATCCGCTTCATACTCCAAAAGTGAATTGGGCTGAGCAAGAACCGGAAGATTGGTGGAATGGAACTGTGGAAGCGATTAAGCAGGTTTTAAGTAAGTCTTCTGCAAATCCCGAAGATATAAAAGGAATCGGTCTCTCCGGGCAAATGCATGGTCTGGTAGCTCTTGATAAGGAATGTAAAGTTCTGCGTCCTGCTATACTCTGGTGTGATCAGAGGACCGAAAAGCAATGCCAGTATATTACGGAGAAAATAGGCGCGGAAAGATTGATTGAACTTGTTTCGAATCCCGCACTTACAGGTTTTACGGCGGGCAAGCTGTTATGGGTAAGGGAACACGAACCCGATATTTATGATAAGATTTATAAAATACTATTACCAAAGGATTATATCCGTTTCCGTCTTACGGGTGAGTTCGCAACCGAGGTTTCCGATGCTTCAGGGACTCTTTTTCTGGATGTTAAGAACAGAAAATGGTCTGATGAATTATTGGATGAGTTGGATATAGATAAGGACATATTGCCTGAATGCTTTGAATCTTCTGTGGTCAGCGGAAAGGTAAATGCGGTTGCGAGTAAAGAGACCGGACTTGCGGTGGGAACACCGATTGTGGGCGGTGGCGGAGATCAGGCTGCTCAAGCTGTTGGTACAGGAATAGTGAGAGAAGGATTAATTTCCTCTACTGTAGGTACTTCCGGTGTAGTCTTTGCCGCGAGTGATGCGCACCATCTCGATCCCGGGCATACATTACATACGTTTTGTCATGCGGTCAAAGGTAAATGGCATTTAATGGGAGTCATGCTGTCTGCCGGTGGTTCGCTTCGTTGGCTACGAGATACTCTATTTAAAGATTTAAAAGCGGAAGCAGCTTCGAGAGGAGTGGACCCCTATATTCTGATGGAAGAAAAAGCAGCTAAAATTCCGGTCGGAAGCGAAGGTCTTATCTTTTTGCCTTATCTTACGGGAGAAAGGGTTCCGTATGCGGATCCGAATGCAAGAGGAGTCTTTTTTGGTTTAAGTCTCCGACATACCGAAGGAGATTTTATCCGTTCGGTACTGGAGGGGGTAGCTTTTGGTCTTCGTGATTCTCTGGAAATAATAAGAGATCAAAATATAGCTATAGAAGAAATTAGAGGATCGGGCGGTGGCGCGAAATCGCCATTCTGGCTGCAGATTCAAGCCGATATAAACAACGCTACAATGACCACAATTAATGTTACCGATGGAGGGGCGTTGGGAGTCGCGTTGCTTGCAGGCGAAGGGACAGGAGTGTATTCGAGCATCGAAGATGCTTGTGATGCGATAATAAAAGTAAAAAGTTCTGCGGAGCCTATAGAAGAGAACGCGAAAAAATACGACGAATATTATGCTATTTATCGTTCGCTATATCCTGCTCTTAAGGACAGGTTTTTGGATATAAGTAAGATAGTCGAGAAGCATGCTTGAATTTAAGGAAGATATTTAAGTTTCGGGAAGCAGGAATACTATTTGCGCTTTTAGCTATATGGGTTGTTACGGCGATATTCAATCCCCGTTTCCTTTCTTCTTATAATCTTCAGCTTCTTTCAAGACAAATAGCTGTTTTTGGTCTCATCGCGATTGGTGAGACCTTTGTAATACTTACCGAAGGTATTGATCTTTCGCCTGGTTCCGTAATTGTTTTAACTTCTGTGCTTGTGGCGACCTTTATGTCGAGTGGTGTCGGGATTCTTGCCGCGATTATTTTGACACTCTTTTTAGCGATATTAATTGGTATCTGGCATGGGATACTTATTACCAAGCTCAAGGTTCCGCCGTTTATTATAACTCTGGGAACTTTTGCCATGGGAAGAGGGCTCGCTACTGTGATAACCAGAGGACAGCCGGTTTTGAACCTTCCCAGTTCTTTTTCTTTTATCTGGCACGGAATGTTATTTAAAATTTTACCTTTTCCGGTTTTGATTCTGATAATTGTTTCGGGTTCTTCGATATTTTTACTAGGTAAGACAATATATGGTCGACATATTTATGCGGTGGGGGGAAATATCACTGCGGCCAGGCTTTCAGGTATTAACGTCGATAATACAAGAATTCTTACTTATGTTTTATCTGCAGTGATGGCTGGAATTGTTGGTATATTAATTGCCTCAAGACTGGGACAGGGTAATCCCAATGTAGGTGTTACTTACGAGATGTATGCCATCGCGGCTTCGGTTATAGGTGGTACCAGTTTATTCGGAGGAGTTGGAACTGTGGTTGGCGCTTTAATAGGTGCGGGTATTTTGACAGCTGTATGGAACTCGCTGATATTGCTGCAGGTATCTTCTTACTGGCATCAGGTAATTCTCGGTATGATAATTGTAATAGCGGTAACCGTTGATGTTTTACGTGAAAAAACTAAAAACAGAGGAGGTTAAAATGTTCAGAAATTTCAAGGTTTTGTTTTTGATTATTGCTGCTCTGATTTTGTTCTCTTCTTCAGGGTGTAAAAAGGAAGAGACTCATTACGGAGTTCTGGGTAAGTCTGTCGGTCCTTACTGGAATGTCGTTAGGAAAGGGGCTGAGGATGCCGCATCAGAATTAGGCGTGAAAGTTACGATCTTTATGCCTCAGAAAGAAGATATACCACAGCAGATAGAAACAGTTGAGACATGGATATCTATGGGATTTAAAGGTATGGCTGTTGCTCCTTCCGACCCTGAAGCGCTTGTTTCACCCATGAATTCCGCTATGGAAAAAGGTATACCTGCGATTACAATAGATACAGATTCTCCGAATTCAAAGAGATTGTGTTATATCGGTACCGATAACTATACCGCAGGGTTGGCTGCAGGTAAAAAAATGGCAGAGATACTTAACGGTAAGGGTAAGGTTGCTGTAGCAACCGGATCTCTTACTGCTATGAATTCTCTTGAGCGAATAAGGGGATTTGAAGACGCGCTTAAAAAATATCCTGAAATAGAAATCATAAGACCAATTTTATGTGATAACGAGGAAACATCCAGAGCTGTGGAGCTTGCAGAGACGGCATTGCTTAACAATCCGGATTTAAGTGCTTTTTTTGGTGTTTATGCTTTTAACGGACCTTCCGCGGCGAAAGCTGTAAAAGCTGCAGGTAAGAAGGGCAAGATACATATCGTTTCTTTCGATGTGACGGATGAGCATTTATATTTAATAGATGAAGGATTGATCGATGCTACAATCGCTCAGAAACAATATTTAATGGGCTACGAGGGAGTAAAAATTATTCATAGTATGATCAAAAATGGTGTCCAGGAGACTCTCGATTCTCTCCCTAAAAATGAAGAGGGGGATTGTATAATTGATACTGGTGTGGATGTAGTAACTAAGGAGAATCTTGAAGAATATCTTAAAATTATGGATAAATGGGGTGTTGAGCATACTTTTAAGCTGTGAGTAAAGAAATTCTTCTCCGAATGGAGAAAATCAGCAAAGCCTTTCCTGGGGTAAAAGCCCTGGATGAAGTTGATCTTGAAGTTTACAAAGGTGAAGTGCTAGCCCTTGTGGGGGAGAATGGAGCCGGTAAGACTACCTTGATGGAGATTTTAAACCCCCATCCTGCGCCCACAGGTTTTTATATCCAGGATAGCGGAAGAATATACTTTGAGGGTAAAGAAATAAAGCTGCGGGGACCCCTTGATGCACAAAAAATAGGTATAAGTTTCATCCATCAACATTTTAATCTTGCTCCCAATCTTTCGGTTTCGGAGAATATCCTTTTAGGTAGAGAGCCCAGAAAGGGTGGTATTTTAGGAATAGTTGATAGAAAAAATATGGGGAAAATGGCTGTTGAATTTCTATCTGAACTCGGCGTAAAATTTTCCGCTAATACTCCGGTTAACAAATTGGGCATCGCTCAAAAACAGATGGTGGAGATTGCCAGAGCTTTATCGGTTGATTCAAAACTTATAATAATGGATGAACCCACAGCTCCTCTTACGGATAATGAGATAGAGAAACTATTTGCTATCGTAAATAAGCTTAGAAAACAGGGATTAACTTTTGTTTTTGTAACACATAAATTAAAAGAAGTTTTTAAGGTATGCGATCGTGTTGTTGTTCTTAGAGATGGAAAGAAAGTGGGTGTTTTAAATGTGAAAGATGCGACCGAGGAAGAAATAACTCAAATGATGGTGGGGCGAGGTCTGGAAATGTTCCCTAAAAGGGAAACAAAAATTGGAGAAAAAATATTTGAGGTTATAAATTTGACAAAAGAAGGTTTGATCGACAACGTTAGTTTTGAGGTAAGAAAAGGAGAAATAGTTGGTTTGTACGGTCTCGTGGGAGCGGGAAGAACGGAAACCATGAGGGCTGTATTCGGGATCGACAGATTGGATGAAGGAGAAATATACGTAGATGGAGAAAAAGTTCAGATAAAGTCCCCGGTTGATGCTATAAATAAAGGAATAGGACTTGTTCCTGAAGACAGACAATTGCAGGGACTTATACCTCTTATGAACCTCAAAGAAAATATAACGCTTCCGGTTCTCGGTGCAATTTCTAAATATCAGGTTATTAAGAGAAGAAAAGAAAACGAGATAGTAAATCAATATATAAATAAGTTAAAAATAAACCCTCCTGATCCTCTTTCTATTGTAAAGGGACTCTCAGGAGGGAATCAACAGAAAGTTGTTCTTGCAAAGTGGCTTGCTTCAAATGCAAAAGTGCTTATATTGGATGAGCCAACCAAGGGAATAGATGTTGGAGCAAAAGCTGAAATTCATTTTTTAATTTCCGGACTTGCGCTTCAGGGAATCGGTATTATTATTATATCGTCCGAGCTACCGGAAATAATAAAAATGAGTGATCGAATTCTTGTTATGGCAGAAGGTAGAATAACAGGTGAATTCTCACGTGAAGAAGCAACGGAAGAGAAAATAGTAAGTTGTGCTGTTATGGAGAGTTAGAGATTTATAACTTAAAGGAGACGTAATTATGTCAGAAAAGAAATACTTAAGCAACATAAAAAAGATAAAGTTCGAGGGCAAGAAGTCAAAAAATCCGCTTGCTTTTAAGTTTTATGACCCGGATGAGGTAATTAACGGGAGGAAAATGAAGGATCATCTTAGGTTTGCGGTAGCTTACTGGCACACATTTAGAGGTGAGGGAGGAGATCCTTTCGGTAGTGCAACAATAGATAGACCATGGGAGAAATTTTCGGATGAAATCGATAAGGCCAAAGCAAGAATGGACGCGGCTTTCGAATTGTTTGAAATTTTGGGAATACCATATTTCTGTTTTCACGATAGGGATATTGCACCGGAAGGAGATACTCTTGCCGAGTCAAATAAAAATCTCGATATTATAGTTAAACACATAAAAGAACATTTGAAGACAAGCGAAACAAAGTTGCTCTGGGATACGGCTAATCTTTTCTCTAATCCGAGATTTATGCATGGTGCAGCTACTTCTCCGGATGCAAATGTTTTTACTTATGCTGCTGCCCAGGTTAAGAAAGCTCTGGAAGTAGGGAAAGAGCTTGGTGCCGAAAACTATGTATTCTGGGGCGGAAGAGAAGGATATGAGACCCTTCTTAATAACGATATGAAACTGGAGCTTGATAATATGGCTCGTTTTCTTCACATGGCTTGCGACTATGCTGAAAAAATCGGATTTAAAGCGCAGTTCCTGATAGAGCCGAAACCGCATGAGCCGACAAAACATCAGTATGATTTCGATTCTGCGACAGTAATCGGATTCTTAAAAAGCTATGATTTGACAGACAAGTTCAAACTTAATATCGAAGCCAATCACGCAACGTTAGCAAGGCATACATTCCATCATGATTTAAGAGTTGCGAGAATTAACGGCCTTTTGGGAAGTATCGATGCCAATCAGGGAGATTTGCTCCTCGGATGGGATACGGATCAGTTCCCCTCCAATATATACTGGACAACTTTAGCTATGTATGAAGTTATCAAGAATGGTGGTCTAGGCAGAGGCGGGTTGAATTTCGACGCTAAGGTTAGAAGAAGCTCTTTCGAAATAGAAGACCTTGTATATGCTCATATTTCGGGTATGGATTCCTTTGCTAAGGCTTATAAGGTGGCAGATGCTCTGATTAAAGGCGGAGAAATAGATAAATTTGTAAAGGAAAGATATTCAAGCTATTCAAGCGGTATCGGTAAATCGATTGTTTCCGGAAAAGAAGATTTTGAATCTCTTGAGAAATATGCGATGAAAAACGGAGAGCCTAAGAAGGCGTCCGGAAGACAGGAACTTCTTGAAATAATTCTCAATAGTTATCTTTTTGATTAATTAAAGAGATTATAGATTTTTTCCTAATAAAAAAGCTCTACTATTTAGTAGGGCTTTTTTATTTACGGAAACTCTCGGGGGGTCCGAAATAACTCGGCTTTATTTTGCCGGTTTCTACGACTATTTTCTGGAGAACAAGTCCGGGATCGACCATCCAGAATTTTAGTATATGTTCTCCCGGTTTTTCGATTGTGTGATCCGATGTTATCACTTTTATATTATGTGCTACATCCTGCATCCAGCTCATAGGATATTGCCAGTCGGGAATTGTATCATTTGCGTGAACGTTTATTGTTTGCGGCGGCGCGTCATCGAAAGAAACGGCATAATGCAGCCCTTCGGTATTATGAAAGTTCTGTGTGGGAGAGAAGTGCGCTTTTACTTTTACCTTACCGCTGTTAAACAAATACATTTTATATTCTAAATGCGGACTTTTTCTTCCGGGTGTTTGCCGGTTTGCTGTAACCGGAACGGGAGTTATTCCCGAGAGAGTGCGTCCTAAATCAGGAATGGTTAACCATTTAATATTGTTACTCTCCACTCTGCGGGTGTAATGTTCCGCTTCCATAGAGACGTAATCATTACTCTCCACAAAACCTTTTATTTCTGAAAGTGTAGGAGATTCCGGGTTGTTGATTGTAGCTTCGACGGTAACCCGGGTATTTTTCGGTCCCGCAATTTCAATTAAAGCTTTATTTTTTTCTTTAGGAGCTTTTTCCCAGTCTATTTCTACCCAGATACGACTTTCTTTACCGATTTTGCCTTCTTTATCTGATATTATTACCCAGGGTTTTTCGCAATTTATTTCGAAATCGAAAGGAATAGTTCCGCGATTAAATATTTCTAAATAGTATTTTTGTTTGTTATAGCAATCGAATTCCGGCAATAAGGCGTTTCCTTTTTCTTCCGGCCACCATTTATACGAGCCTTCGATTGCCACTCCCATTTCTGCGATATCCGGGATTTTGATTTCTTTGACCGGCGGCATAATGTTTTTCGGAGGATTACTCCAGTAAGTATAGCCAATGTGTGGTTGAGACATCATGTGATTCCATTTTCCGTCCGCCATTTCTGTGTGATAGTATTCTGTTAGTTTTTCGTCTTTTTCAAATAGTTTTCTAACTCTCTCTGCCATGATATTTGTGGCTGCGCGTTCTTGTCTTGCGTACATATGGTTCTTTTCCTGTGTCATATACAATTCGTTAAGATTGGCGCATGCCTTTACCGGGAAGAGAACTAACTGGTAATAGGCATCTTTGTACTGGGAAGGTAATGATTCATAAATACTTTCGGCTTTATCTGCTAATTTATTGTAGTCGGCCACAACCGTTTCCGCTTCTTTGTAATTGATAAGGCTGTAAGTGAAAGAGTCAGTCGCAATAGAATCTCCTCCTTCTACGTTATAAGTAATAGGACTGAGCAGTTCCGGTTTTCTCCGTCCATTGTATTTTGTATATTTTGTCAGGATGTCGGCTATTTCAGATGCATATTTATCTCCGAACTGCTTTTTTGACCATAGTTTTGTGTATTCCCCTAAACGATCTGCTGTCCATTCTTCGGGGTTCCAGGCATAGTCCAGGAAAAATTGAATAGGTAACTCCATTGGTTTTATATCACCTACGTTTACAATCCATATTTGTCTTATTCCGTAACAGTAACAAAGGTGCATTTGTTCCCATATTCTTGGTATTGGACTTGTGTTTAACCATCTATAGCTTCTTGGTCCTCCTACAAAGTCAAAATGATAATACATACCGTATCCACCCAAGCGAGGTGGTGCATCTAATTCCGGAAGTCTTCTTACATTACCCCAGTTATCGTCGCATAATAATAATGTTACGTCATCCGGAACCCGCATACCTTTATCGTAGTAATCCTGGACTTCTTTATATAGAGCCCAGTCTTGTGGGGTGGCAGAGGCAGGTTTTCCCGTAACTTCTTCGATAATCTCTCGCTGGTCTTTTACTATTCGCTCCAGGAGCGAGATTGCAGTACCTTCAGTCATGGGCTCATCGCCGTCTCCTCTCATGCCTATAGTAACTATACTTTCAAAATCATCCATTCTTTCGATGCCTTCGCGCCAGAATTCTTTTAATATCTCTTCATTTAATTCATAATTCCATCTTCCAGACCCAAAAAGTCTCCATTCAGCGTGAGCCCGCATCAATGGTTCGTGGTGAGAGGTTCCCATGACAATTCCATATTCATCTGCCAATTTAGGATTAAGTGTGTCATCTATGTTAAAAGCGTTGTTCCACATAGCAGGCCAGAGATAGTTGCCTTTCATCCTGAGTATAAGTTCGAATACTTTTTCATAGAACTTTGAATTAAATCCGTCAAATTTCTCGTAGGCCCACCCCATTAACGCAGGTGCTTCATCGTTTATGAATATGCCGCGGTATTTAATAGCTGGTTCTCCAAGGCTGTGGCGTCCCGGCAGAACATAAATATTTTCCTTTTTTTCTACAGGTACATCGGCCCACCAGTACCAGGGTGAAACACCGATTTTTTCCGATATATCAAACATGCCGTAGATTGTACCGCGTTTATCGCTTCCCACGATAACGAGAGCCCTGTCGATACCGGGTAGCGGCTTTTTAACAACCTGTATTAGGAATGTTTCCCATTTCCCCTGAATATCCTTTACTTCTATTTTTTTATTAGCAACTAATTCATCGGTTATTTTACTTTTTCCAAGTGTTCCTATTATGATTATTTCTTTCGATTCCGGAACTCCGTCTATAAATATTTCAGGTTTGGAATTTGTTACTCTTTCAATATCCATCTGGAAAAGTTTTGCCACCTTTATTACTCCGGGATAATCTTCGGAACTTAAGTATAAGGGGGTGGATACCTCGGAAGAGGAAAGAAGGAAATACCCCCTTCCTTTGCTGGTAGAGATGTATGGAGTCTTCTTCCATGGCTCTTTAATGTTTCGACAGGAGGAAATTAGCATAAGGAAAAGCATTAAGTAATATAAGTATTTACGTGAAAGATGATTGTTATCAGAAAGATTATAATTAAAGTTCATTTCTCTGTGTGTTATATTAAGTGCTTCCCTTATGAATGTCAAGGCGTGTTTATTGAGCCAAAAGGCTCAATAAACAGTCACGTGTCTTGAGTCACTGGGGCGTGTTGCCCAAAACCAATAGAATAAAATAACACAGTTCACATTGTCATTGCGAACTCTTCTTCACGCCTTTCCACCGTGACGCAATCTCCACGTATAGCTTGCAATTAAGCCCTTTAATTTTATCACAAGAGATTACTTCGCGAAAGTCGAGCAAGAGGACAAATTCGCAAAGACATTACTTTGGATAGCGAAAAGCCTTTCGGCAACAAGCCCACTGGTCACTAGTCAGAAAAAATAAATCAATTACTTGAAATTCCAGAGAAACAACAAATCTCACAAATAACACAAATCTTTTTTGCTAAAACCTAAAACCGAAGACCTAAGACCTAAATTTAATCCAGTCTCGGTTTGCAGAGGATTTCTTTTACTTTTAGATCAAAGAAATTCTGGGTGTTAGCCGGTCTTAATACTAAAGCGGTGTCTGCCCCTCTTCCGGTTCCTGAAATAGAAACTGTATCTTTCTCCGTGTTTATAAGTCCCGCGTCTGCAGCCATAAGTGTGATTTCGCACCCCACTTTCATCCCTTCACCGAGAACACGAAGCGTGTTGGCTATTATATCGTCGAGTTGATAGGTGTTAAATTGTTTTCTAACGGCTCTTCCTATTCCGCCGAATGAATGCAGGCAGGTCAGCACGGTTGCACCCATATCCTCGAGTTCCCTTCTCTTTTCTTCAGGCATTTCCTGTTCGTTTGGATTGTTGAATCCCGCAGAGTGGGTTACGATTATCGGATTATAATCTTTAAAAACCTCCATCGCCTCAAGAGCTGTGTATCCGCCGGTTGAAGCTACGACTATTTGTTCTATTCTTAGTTCCTGAACGCGTTTTAAAGCGATTTGGAGAGTTCTTTCTGTATTTATTTTACCCGGTTCTTCAAAATAAACGGTTTGTACGGAGATTTCTGCCATACGGCCTCCTTATTTTATATATAATACTACAAAAAATAAATTTTGCAAATGTTTTTATAGCCACAAAGACACTAAGACACGAAGTTTTAATTTTTGTCTTACTAAATCCAAACCCCTAAATCCCAAATTCTAATGTCGCCACGGATACACACTGATTTTTTTTATTGTTGTCTTTTTAACCCGAAACACGCAACTATAGTTAATCACAAATAACACGAATTGTTTTAGAAAAATACCACAGAGGATACAGAGAAAAAGTTCTCCAATCAACTGAGCATATATAGCTTAACCTTTATTAGAAATTCTTCATATAAAAAAGCCGACTATAACGGGGTGGTTCCCCTCAATCCTTTAATTTAAGAATATCTATAACGAAAACAGTAGAGTTCTCACATGCGCGCACTCCTTCGTTATGACTACTCCTCGTTCTGTCAGTCGCATCGCTTTCATACACGCCAATCACTGGTAACCCTGGATTTCCGAGGACCAATCCATTCTCCCATGATTCATCAACAATATTCCAGTTCTCATCGAATTGTAAAATATATGTCCAGTAACCTTTATGTGCATCCGTTGAGGATCCTCCTGAATACCCTGAGAGTAAAACCTTTCCACTTAAGCATGATAAACTATTAACGCTAAAACTCTCAACGCCAACTTGACTTTTAAGTTCGGAAACATTTAGTTTGATTTCTCCAGTTTCGGAATCAATAAGAAGGATTTCTCTACTAATATGAATCACTATATATTTCATATCGGTAGAAGTTGAGACATTATAATAGTACAAGTTTCTATCTAATTCTGTTTCCCATAGCAACTCACCGTCTTTAGAAAAGCAGTACAACTTCCGACCACCACCGAGAAGTATATTCTGTCCAACTGGGGCAATCTCTTTGCTGATTCTTAACTCTAATTTTTCTAATTTATTGCTTTCCCATTTCAACTCACCCGCAGGAAAAGAATAGAGATACAGTGTGCTATCAAGAAAAACTGCAATTTCATTTTCCGAGATGAATTCGAAATTAGTTATCTTTTTATATCGATATGTGTATTCAGTTGAGTAGGTCCCATCTGCTTTTCTTATTATATGTTTATTTATACTCTTAATACTCTTCCTCAGTTTTTCAATGGGAAAATCTTTTAAGATATTTCTCAGGAGTATTTCTTTGCCCCTCCTGTCCATGAGACTTGTGGCTTTTGCATAGCCTCCTCCCGGAGAAATCTCCATGCCGATACCTCCTGTCATTCCATGTTTACATGAATAAAGCTTTTCTCCGGAATTATCGTAAAACTGATCTTCTTCTCTTTCGTAATCCCCCCACCAAAAAATACCAATAGTCTCCGCACTGTCAGAAATTGATATTTTAATCCCGGCACATTTCTCGATTTCGGAATGCTTTTCACTCTCTTTCACCCATAAGAGTTCTCCGTTCGGAGAAAAGAGATATACCGACCCCTCTAAATTATTCACAGCCCCAATAACAACATGTCCACTTTTTTTCGCGATGTCAAAGTCTATCATCTTTCCCTCAAATGTCCTACTCCAAATTAATTCTGCATTCGGGAAAAGTTCTTGCGACAGCGAAAGTTTCCTTGCTGGATTTCCACTGCTCATTGGTTGACCTATTAGAAACAGAGTCACTAAGATAACATATAACATCATACTTACCTCAAATTCTCCTTTTGCGGTTTTTGTAAAGCCGAAGCTTTAAACTTGTTTTTCAAACGAAACGACAGCAGTTCCGTCAATTTCACCTTTTGATACTTTTATGAGAACTTCAGGTATGTCATCGAAGTTATATAGTTCTACTCGCGATTTTATTTTAAGTTCATCTGCAATTTTCAGGAACTCTGTGCCGTCCCTACGGGTTATATTTGCAACAGATTTAATGCTTCGCTCCATCCAGAGAATTTTGGTATAATCTTTGATTTCGATAGGTGACATGTAAATGGGGGAGAGTATAAGCTTTCCTCCGGGTTCAAGGAGCGATAAAACATGAGAAATCAGTTCTCCCGCGGGAGGATAAAATATCGCGGCGTCGAGTTTTACGGGGAATTTGTCATCGTAATTCCAAGCCCAGTCGGCTCCAAGTTTCTTTGCGGAGTCTTGATTGTGTTTGCTCCTTGTAACTACGAAACATTCTATGTGGTTTGCTTTTGCTATTTGAAGGACAAAAGCAGCGGTCGGTCCGAATCCAAAGAGTCCCAATTTCTCACCTTTTTTGACGTCGGCGAGACGGTACCCTCTGTAGCCTGTTATCCCCGCGCACATAAAAGGTACCTGTTCTATAAAGGAATGATTTTCTCCGAGATGGTACGCGAACTTTTCGTCAATAACAATGAATTCCGTATAACCACCGTCGACATCCCATCCCGTGAATTTTGCGTCCTTACACAAATTTTCTCTTCCTCTTGTGCAGAATTTACAGGTTCCGCAGGAACTGTATAGCCATGCCGTACCTGCCATATCACCTTTTTTAAAGGGGTTTACCCCATTTCCTATTTCATCAACGATTCCCACGATTTGATGCCCGGGTATTATAGGCTTTTTATGTAAAGGTAGGTCTCCCTCTATTTCGTGTAAATCTGTTCTGCAAATACCGGTTGCTTTAATTTTTATTCGTATTTCGTTGTTTTTGACTTCGGGAATCGGAAATTCTTTTTTTATAAGGGGTTTTGTTTCGACTTTACCCTGTTTTTCAAGAACCCAAGCCTTCATTCTTTTATTATAACCACAAATTTTTTATTGTTTTCCTCCCAACATCCCATTTATTAGCAACAAATAGCACAAATTTCACAAATGGATTAAGAGTAATTGTTTGTATTAATGAAGAAAATAAAGTTTTTTTTGTTAATATTCGTGTTATTCGTGTAATTTGTTGTTCCTTCTTTTTGGGGTTGTGAAGGGTAAAACAGATATAGTTTTTTCTTTGTATTCTTTGTGGTTAATGTTATACATTTTATATTAGTTGTATATTCCCGAGTAAATCGTTTCCTGTTTGTCTATATCTTTTTATGGCTTCAGGTATTGAGTTAAGAATATCGGTTGCTGTGATGCCGTCTTCTCCTTTTTTCGCGGCTGCCAGGTCTCCGGCTAGGCCGTGTATGAGGACTCCTGTTCTGACCGCGTTTTTAAATATATTTTTTTCGGTATTCCCCGGTACGACTTTGAACATCGCGGCGATTATTCCCGTAAGAACATCACCCGAGCCTGCCGTAGCCATACCCGGATTCCCGGTAAGATTTATGAAAACTTCTCCGTCCGGGCATCCGATGAGCGAGTTTGCTCCTTTGAAAACGATAAAGCATCCGTACTCAGCAGCTTTTTCTTTTGTTATTTGTACTCTATTTGTTTTTGTCTCTTTTATTTTTCCTCCGAATAATCTTGTGAACTCTGCCGGGTGGGGAGTTAGAACTGTTAGATTTTTTCTTTTTTTGAGTATATCTAAATTGTCTTTTAAGGCAGTTAGCCCATCTCCGTCTAAAAGAAGAGGTTTTTTTATCTTAGTTATTAGACTGCGTACCAATTCTTTTGTTTCTTTATCGAGAGAAAGCCCCGGCCCCATTACAACAAAATCGACATTTTTAGAGAATTCTATTAAATCTTTTAAATTATCTTTAGAAATTGAACCGTTTTTTGTTTCTTTTTGCGGAAGAAGTACAAGTTCCCTACCTTTTTTTCCGATAAAAGAAGAAATAGACTCAGGAGTCGCCAGATAGGAAAGCCCTCCGCCTGCTTTAAGGAAAGACATCGCGGAAAAATAAGGTGCTCCGAGATAGTTTTTCGACCCCGAGATAAAAAGACATTTCCCGAAAGAGCCTTTATGTGTATCTTTACCTCTTTTCTCGAGTGGTAAGGGATAATTTATCGCGGTTTTTATAGCTTTATCGTTGTAGAGTTCCGGAGGGAAAGAAATATGAGATACAAAAAGTTTTTCCCAGTGTTCATATCCGGGGTAGTTAAGATTGCCTGTTTTCGGTAGACCGAAAGTTACAGTTATATCGCTTTTTACAGCGGTTCCCATGACCTCGCCCGTATCTCCGTTTATTCCCGAAGGGATATCGACGCTTACCACTTTTTTACCGGATTTGTTAACAAATTCGATTGCCTTTTTGTAAATACCTTTGACTTCTCCCGAAAGACCTGTGCCAAGCATTGCATCGACGACTACATCCGTTTCTGTGAGCGCTTTTTTTATATCACTTTGGCTTGGACTTTGCTTGATAGATATACCTGTCTTTTTTAATATTTCGAAATTCTTCTTTGTTATTCCCTTTAATTTATTCTCTTCGGTCAGCAGGAAAAATTTTACTTCGATTCCGTTTGAGAAAAATTTTCGTGCGACAACCATCCCGTCGCCACCGTTATTTCCGCTTCCGGAAAGCACAAGGATTTTTTTTCCTTTAATTCCGATTTCTTTTTCGATTGCATAGAAGACCGCATTGCCCGCGTTTTCCATTAAGAGTATTTCGTCGATGCCGTATTTTTCTACTGCACGCTTGTCCAGCTTTCTCATCTCGGATACACAAGCAACCTTCATTATTCCTCCTGTATTTTAGTTATTTTATGGTTTTCTAAAGGATATGTCAAGACTTAAACCTCCAACTCAAATAATATTGAACCACAAAGTGCACAAAGAACACAAAGAAAAAAGCAAAAAATTATAATTTGGTTTATCTAAAACTCATCCCCACATCGGTCAAGTCCCTTTTTTTCTGTAAAATTCATTGAGCCACCAATTCCTTATTCAACTCATATTCGTTTTTTGTTCTTTGTAGTTCTTCCATAAATTCTTCTTCTGATTCATTTTCTTCAAGAGAGTC
>Ga0315545_1001628_pt1 | contig 21617 bp, 18 predicted proteins | sample SalMarSW160210MG_FD_203096 | JGI IMG/M metagenome (GOLD analysis project Ga0315545, IMG submission 203096) | Salt marsh sediment microbial communities from the Plum Island Ecosystem LTER, Massachusetts, United States - Salt Marsh Sediment SW1602-10 ...
GTAGTCGTAGTCTTGCTTGGCGTAATTGCTGCAATTGTCATTCCGGCGTTTGCAAACAGCACAACATCGGCTAAAGACAGCGCTCTTGCTGTGGATTTGCAATTGCTTCGAAGAGTTATTCTGGTTTACGAGAGTCAGCACCTGGAAGTCGGGCCCGGTTATCCGAATGGCGATACGACTCAAGCACCCACCGAGCAGGCTTTTATTGACCAGACTACAACGGCAAGCAATACAAATGGCCAAACGGCTGCAATAGGAACTCCCGGTTTTAATCGCGGCCCTTACTTAATGAAGATACCCGTTAATCCTTTTAACGGAAAAAATACGATTGAGATGCTGGCGGATGGTCAGGCATTTCCGGCCAACGCTAATGACAGCCATGGCTGGATATATAAGGCGGCTACCTCCGAGATACGGGCCGACAACACAGGAACTGACCTGGGCGGGAAACAATACTATGATTATTAGCCGAGCACGCGGGTCTGTAAAGATTTAACGGGTGGTTGTGTGGACGGCAAAACGGTGAAAAGGAACCCCCCAGTAAAACTGGGGGCTAATAAAATGAGAAGTAATCGTAAAAATCGAATGGGCTTCACCTTGGCTGAGGCGATGATGGCCACGGTGGTGTTAGGCATTGCAGCGGCTGGAGTGCTGCTTCCGTTTACAAGTGGGGCGGCGGTGCGGGTTGAAGGTATGCGCAGAACTTTAGGGGCAAAGTTAGCGAGCGATTTGATGGAGGAGATTGTTAATACGCCGTTCGAGCAGATAGCAGCCGACTATGATGGTTATTCCGAGGCGCAAGGACAAATAAAGGATGCAAGCGGGGCGATATTTACCGACTCAAATTACGCCAGGTTAAGCAGAGACTCAATATGCGATTATGTTTATGTCCCACAGGTTTATGTCCCACAGGGAAGCGGGGCAGGCGTGTCGAAATATATTCGCATTACGGTGCGAGTGTATTACAGCGGCAAAGAAATTGCAGCTATAAATCGACTTGTCAGTGAATAAGAAAACCGAGTTTGGTATTTGGGTTTATGCCGGATGCGAGATATGAGATACGAGAAGGGTTTTACATTAGTTGAGCTGCTGGTTGCTTTGATTGTTACCGGTATAGTTTTAGCCGCGGTGGCCACACTGGCTTTTGCTGTGGGGGCGGCAAATGATGAGACGGATGATACAAGCCAAAAGCAGGCGCAAATACGTCAGGCTACGCTCAGGATTTCGGAGCTGATTCGACACTGCAAACTGATATGCGGCACACCCGGCGGCGATTTAGCTATCTGGCGGGCTGATGATAACGGTAACGGGCAAATCAATATCAATGAACTGGTTTATATAGAGAGAGGAACGGGCTGGGATATTCTGAGGCTTTGTGAATTTCCTTCGTCCGATACTTCACCGGTAAGCTTGAGCGACATTGATACGCTCTCAACAAGTGATTACATCGTGACATACGTACCGTTAGTTCCGCAATGCAGCAATGTACAGTTTGGCTTTCTCCCCGAGTTACCGCCGAAGAGCAGTTTTGTGACTATCTCATTTGACATTGTTGAGAATGATATTGTTCGTCAGTATCAGATAAGCACTGCACTTCGCTGCTGGGCGGGAAATCTGCTCAATGATACAGGAGACAGTCTCGTAAGTAGTGACGACGATTAATATGATGAGCAGCAAAAAGTATAAAAACAGCCGGCAAGGGGCGGCACTGCTTGTGGTGCTGTTCATTGTTATGGTGATAACGATTTTGTCGTTGGGCTTTTTGTCGCGAAGCGATGTGGAATTGGCCTGCGGCCGGAATATGGTACTTCGCGCGCAGATGGACTATCTGGCTGAATCGGGTTTGGAGCACGCCAGAGGACTTATTCTTAATCCGCAGGACATTGTTTCAGAATACTTCTGGGCCACAGGTCAGCAACTGGTCGCAGGAAGTGATGATTATTATGACGTCGTGGTTAGCCCCGATTCAAACGACCACTGCAATTATATTATAGACTGTACTTCGTACCGGCTGAGGAATGGCGAAGAGATTGGCCGCAGCAGTATATCGGCGGAATTGCGGCTTGACCCGTGCATAGCATATTGGGCGGGATCGGATACGGTGATTTCGGGGCAAATTGCAATCAACGGTGATGTCTATTGTAATGGCAATTTGACAAACAATGGCAGTATCGGTGGTGATGTGTTTGCAAGTGGCACGATAACCGGAGTAAATATTGTGGGGCAGAAAAAAGAATTAGTTGCCCAGGCACCTGTGGCTTGGCCGGGCCTTGTGAGCAGTGACTTTAGTCCAACATATTATATTGGCTCGACAAGTTATTCGACAGAGATCGTTGATGCTAATGTTCATCCGGTGGGCAGTTTCAATCCTTCCGCAGGAAACCCTGCTGGAATTCGTTACTGCAGCGGTGATGTTGAATTGACCGGTGGCGTGAATATTAAAGGTATGCTTGTGGTTAATGGTACGTTGAGGATAAGCGGCACGAATAATGTAATTAGTGCAGTGAAGAATTTTCCGGCTCTCTTAGTTAACGGGGAAATGGTAGTAGAAGATGGTGCTACGTTAGTGATTAATGGGCTTGCCCAGATTGGCCAGAAACTGACAATCGATGCTGGGGCGGTAAATGCAGATATTGACGTGATTGGTGGTTTGTTTATCGCCAATGGAGGTATTGATGGGATAACGTCAAGTTTTGTTTCTGTCGGCGTAACCGCAGCTCCGGCAATAGCATCGATTCAAACCTGGCAAGCGGCGGGTATAGCACAAAGGTGGGGTCCTGCGTCCGGGGCATTTTTTAGAAATATCGAGAGAAAATAAAGGCAGGTTATAGGGTCTTATAAAGAAGGTCAAAGAAGGAGCTGCTTATCGGCCTTTATATGCGATGAAAAGAAAAATCCAAAATATGTTAATAATAGCGATTGCATATCGCAGGGCCATAAGAGGTCGGAATAGTACGATAATTCCGATTGTGTCGCTTTGACGATTGTGCCAATTCTGTTGGCCTTAGCTGTAGAAGGTATGAGAGATGACATTTATATCGGTTTATTTGTGCGTATAAGACCCAGGGCGGATGGGGTAGATTGGCCGGTTCTGTCGGCCTGGAGAGGTCGGATAATATGAGAGAGGTAACAGCTTGTTTGGACCGGTTGATTGGATGGTAAAGATGGGGCTTTAAGAGGACGAAAAAAGAGCAGAGAAAAGGGTTGATAATGTGCCGAGACAGAAAGAGGAGGCCGGTTAGAATGTTAAGTTTAGCATATCCAAAAGCAGGGCTGCATTATTCGTATTTCAGGAGTAATGCTGGATACGAATTGCGAGGCGTAAGCAGTGGTTTTACTCTGATAGAGCTTATAATTGTGATTGTGATAATCTCTATAGCAGCGTTGACGGCGGTACCGATGATGAGCTCGGCGGCCAGTGTGCAAATTCGGTCTGCGGCAAATATGCTCACGGCGGATTTGGAATACGCCAAGAGTATGTCAATCAGCAGAGGACAAAATTATTCGGTAGTGTTTGATACTGCCACGGAGAGCTATCAGATTTTTAAAGATCAAAGTGGGACATTGGTGCCGATAGAGCACCCGGTAAAAAAAGGATTTGATTACGAGATAAATTTCAGCAACGACGGCAGACTGAATAAGGTTGACATTGTTGATGCTGATTTTGATGGGACCAGTGTGGTTAAGTTTGATTATCTCGGAAGTCCATATAACGGCAATAGTCCTCCTACTCCTTTGAACAGTGGCGTTATCAGACTGCAGGCAGGCGGAACGACCACAAAGGTTACAGTAGAGGCTGTTACAGGGTTTATCTCGATTGAGTGAATATGAAAGCAAGAGTAAGCAGGATTGCCACCCCTGCTTTTGCGGTGGCAAGTTTACTCCTGTGTGAGTATAAATTGTAGTTTCACAACGTTGCGAGGGAGTAACACAAGGCCCACTGAGGAGGGACAAATATAAATGATAAGCTGGGGTCTGAAAACTCGAGGTCTGCGGCCGATAGGGTTGGACATAGGTCATAACTCTATCAAGATGATTCAACTGCTGATGAATGGAGAGCAGATAAGTGTAATTGCAGCAGAGAAAGTTCGCATTGACTCCGGTATAAATGGTGATGGGCAGAAAAGAAGAAGCTTTATTATTTCGGCGATAAGAAGAATGCTTGAGGAGGGTAACTTTCACAGGAAAAATGTTATCTCGTGTTTGCCGAATGACGGATTGAAAATCACGTCTCTGCGATTGGCTGAGGTCCAAAGTGATGGAATCGAACAGACTTTGAAGAAAGAAGTTGCCCAGCGTTTCGGATTGGACCCTGACGAGGATGCAATGAAGTATTTTGTTGTTGGCAATGTTCATCAGGGTGACGAGATTAAGAATGAGTTGATTTTGTTTGCGGCTGATAATGAAACAATAAAGAGCCATATTGAGATGCTTGAGGAGGCTGGTCTTAGACCGGTGTCAATAGATACGGTTCCGTGCGCATTATTCAGGAGTTTTGAGAGGTCGCTAAGACGGCAGGAGGACAAAGAGCACACGGTTGTTTTTGTAGATGTGGGAGACCGGTTTACCACCGTCGTGTTTGGTCGTGGAGGAGAAATCAGTTTCGTCAAGCAGATACCGATTGGCGGAAAAAGATTCAATGAGGAGATTGCAGCGAAATTAGGTGTTGACATCAGCGAGGCTGAGATGCTGCGAGAAGCACTGCAAATGGAAAAGAGCCTTTCGATGCCGAAGCCTGACCTGGAGGAGCAGGCCACTGCCGAAAACGAGCAGAAATTAGATGCATCAACGCGACAGGCAATAGTTGATGTAGTGAGTGCGGTTGCTGAAGAGTTAACAAGAGAGATATCCCTATGCCTTAGATATTATACAGTAACATTCAGAGGCAAACGCGTTAGGCGGGCGTTTTTTACCGGAGGAGGGGCATATGAGTATATTTTGCTTGATGTTTTGAAGCGGCAATTGGCTGTTGAGATTGAAGTGGCTCAGCCATTGAAAGGATTTGATATGGCAAGTGAGAGAAAGAATTTGAATTTTGATGGTGACGGGCGAGGTTTGCTCTGTGAATGGACAGTAGCTGTGGGACTTAGTCTTAAGGGCTGGAACGGAGTGGAGAGTGTGAATTTTGAAGGCCCAGGCGGGATACAGGTATGAAAGAAATTGATTTCCTTCCAGAATGGTATAAGAGTGGCAGACGTCGCCAGGTCAGCTATCGCACGCAATACATCGCATTGGGTGGTGTATTTGTGGTTATGGTGGTGTGGAATTTTATTACCACGCATTCGATTTCAAAAGCCAGGGCCCAATACGCTCAAATGTCGACAAGGCAGGCAGAAGCAGAAGGTCTGTCAGCTAAATTTGCCGAGCTTAAGAGCGAATTGAGAGGATTACAGGAAAAAACGGAATCCGTAGAAGAAATTGATTCCAAAATTGATGTTGCGAGCGTTTTGGCGGAAATGAGTTTTTTGATTGATGAAAGGATAGTGCTTAACAAAGTGGTGTTTGACGCCGAGAAGATTGAGTACAAGCAGCGGGCCGAGCCATTCCCACCTGCTGGTACTGTTGTAAGAGCGGTGCGGACTGAACTTAGCGAGAAGCGGAAACTGCCGCTCGGGGATGTGCGATTTAGAGTGGTAATAGACGGCGTGGCGGCAGATGCGAGTAGTGTGGCGTCTTTGATATGTAAGTTAGAAGACTCACCATATTTTTGTCAGGTTGTGCCGTCTTTTTCAAGAACCACCGAGATAAATGTAACAAGCAATCCTTCGCTTCGCTCGAGTACAAAGAACGTTAACAGCGGTCGCGAAGCCGGAGGAAAGATACAAGTAAGTGAATTTGAGATAGGTTGCTATCTGGCGAATTATCTTGAGCAGTGAAAGGTAAAAAGCAGTGAAGTTGTTTCGAGAAAAACAACAACTAATGATATGTGTTGCAACCGGTGTAATAGTGGGCGGATTTGTGTTGTTTCGGTATCTGCCTTTACGGAGGAGAATGAAGGCTGCCGGGCAGATAAAAGCTGCACAGACACTGACTATTGCCAAAGGCGCTGCGGACAGCAAACAACTACCCCTGCTTAAAGAGCAATTGCTGGAGCTGCAGCGAGAGCTTGAAAACTATGAGGCAAATATACCTGAGCGAAGTGACATTGGTGTATTTTTGCAAAGAATCGCTGGTTTGATGAATGAACATAACCTTAGGGGTCAGGTGATTGAGCCCCGCAAGGAAATAAAGGCTGAGAAGTTAAACTGCATACCGGTGAGTATGAAGTGCAAAGGTAGATTAACGCAGATATTTGAGTTCTATCGACGGCTGCAGGGAATGGACAGGTTGATTCGCATTGAGCAGGTGAAACTTTTTAACGACAGCGATTTTAGCGGCGAAGTGGATATGGAGGCAAAGGCGGTCATTTATTACAGTGCCCAGGTCGGTCAAGGATAAAAAGGGCAAAAGAAGATTATGAGACAAAATGCGAGAAATAGCGGTAATGTCGCTAAAAGGCTTGTTAATCAATTGGCAGTGCAGAAGAAAAAGACAGTTCTTGCGTTGTGCTTGATTACGCTGATGGCCTTTATGTGGATCCGGGTGTTAACAAGGAGAGCACCGCAGGCTGCTGAAGCAGGGTTGTTGGCAGAGCAGATGAATGTGGAAACTCAGTCGGAACCGGAATTAAAAATATCCTTTATAGAATTGCCGCAAGCTGCAGGGCGCAATGATGTAATAACCAGAGACTTTTTTGATTCAGACGGCTGGCAGGGTTTTGTTGATGGCCAAGGACGGAAATCAGTTGGTGTTGAAGAAGTAGATATCATTTCAAAAGATGGTGACAAAGAAGTAATCAGAAAGGTTGCGGATAGGCTGAAGCTGGAAGCAATAGTGTCGGGCGAGAATCCCCTAACTTTTATCAATGATAAGGTATTGAGAGTGGGGGGTAAATTGCTCATTGACGACGGAGTTGACAAGTATGAATGTGAAGTAGTCGAAATCAAAGAAAACACAGTGGTAATGAGATGTAGAGAATCGAGGATAACCTTGAAATTAACACAGGTAAATTGAAACAGCGGATAGTTAAAGCAATGTGCTAAACGCTATTCGCAAGAAAAGAACAGGAGATGAAATATGTATTGCGAAAAGAATTCAAAAGACAAGACCAAAATCAGAAACAAGTTGTTTGTATGGTGCATTGTATTGGTTTTGACGTCAGCGATTGCAGTCGCTGACGTTGCCCAGGAGCCGGCTGAAGCTTACGCCTTGGCGAATACAGGTGCAGCAGGAATCGAGACAAGCGGCAGCCAGGCAGGAGTATCGGAAGGCGGGAAGCTTGATTTTATTGGTTTCGATAAAGAGAAGTGCAAAAGCATCAGGGATGCGCTTCGGGTATTGGGGGCGCTATACAAGAAAAATATTGTGCCTTCGTCAAACGTGGACGGCCCACTGGCTGTTACCAGTCTTTATGATGTGACATTTGAACAGGCACTGGACTCAGTTCTGGGATATGGCTACAAGTATGACATTGAAGGTAATTTCATCAAAGTTTATACCGCTGAGGAATATAAAAAGATTAAGGAAGACCCGGACCGCATGATATACAAGGTCTTTACTTTGTACTACATCACTGCTGCCGAAGCAATGAAGCTTATCACTCCGGTACTCAGCGGTGCCGGAACCATTCAGGGCAGCTCTCCTGCAGAGATCGTCGTGCCTACCGGTGAGTCTATTAGTGCAGGTACCGGCGGCGGCGATACTATGGCGCTGAATGACCACATAGTTATCGAAGACTACCCTGAAAATATCGCTGAGGCGGAAAAGCTGCTTAAGCAGCTGGACGTACGGCCCAAGCAAGTGCTGGTCGAGGCTACTATTCTCAGCGCCACTTTGAATGAGGGTATGGAGCTTGGTGTTGACCTGAACTTTCTTGGCGGTGTCCACTTAGATGGTACTGATGCAACGCCAGACCTTATTTCCGAAGGTATTGAACCGAGTAGAGGTACCGCTGCGCTTACGCCTATGGGGCAAATAGCAGCGGGTACTCCCGGTTCACCGATAGAGACTTTTGGTTTCGCGAGGGTTGGAGGTAACGGGCTAAGAATTGGAGTTACATCTGGTGATTTTGCCGCGTTTATAACTGCGTTAGAGCGGGTAACTGACACTACAATTCTTGCTAATCCCAAGATACTGGCAGTTAATAAGCAGCTCGGACAGGTCTATATCGGCACCAAGATTGGCTACATATCTCAGACCACACAAACACAGACTTCGACGACTCAGCAAGTTGATTTCCTCGATACAGGTACCAAACTGTCTTTCAGGCCGTATATAGGTGACGACGGCTACATCCGGATGGATATCCATCCGAAGGACAGCTCCGGTACCTTGAAAGCCAATGACATACCTGACGAGTTCTCAACAGAATTGGCTACCAACGTAATGGTCAAAAGTGGCCAGACTATTGTTATCGGCGGCCTGTTTAGAGATGTTGTGGTTACAAGCCGAAGCCAGATACCTCTGTTAGGAGATTTACCACTTGTAGGAGGACTTTTCAGAGGTACTTCTGATCAGACGACACGCCAGGAAGTTATAATATTGCTTACGCCTCACATCATAGAAGAGCCGGAAGAGACGAACAGTGAAGCCAGGATAGACGATGTTCGCCGTAAGAGATTTGGCGCAAGAGATGAATTGCAGTGGGCGGGCAGAGCGAGATTGGTGGAAGACCGTTATGCAGAAGCCGCGAGATACTACGTTGAAGGTGATACCGAGGCCGCAATGAAAGAGCTGACATTTGTGCTTGAAGTTCGCCCGACATATCTTGAGGCGATACGGCTGAAAGAGAAAATCATTGCTGAGACGGCCCCGGATGAGGTGGACATGATTGAAAGGATTATGCTTGACAACGTTGAGCGTGAAGATTCGGACAAGTGGCAGAGAAGGTAAAAAATTGATTATTGAATATTGACTGTTGAAAGAAACAGAAGCCTGGATTCTGAAACAATAGTCAATAGAAAATATTAAATTAATTAGGATTGTCGTTTTGAGGTTTAGAAGAAGCTTATATGCGATAGTCACGGTAATCGTGGCGTGCAGTTTGTTTGTAGGTGGTCTCGCCGAGTGGCAGGACTCTGGCACGGGAGAGGGTTGGCGCTACGCCGGTTATGAGCGGCGGATACCCGTTGTGTCGGTTTGCTGCATTGTTGCGGCTGTGGGCGTGATTTGTCTGGGCTGGTACCAGATAAGGCTGGCCGGGACGGTCACGTCCATAGCCAAACTCGTTCAGGACAACAAAGCAGGTGAGAACGATGCTGACAGGGGCTTTTTCGCTCCGCTCAAAATGGCAAAAATGGACGAGCTGTACAAAGCTATTGATGAGCATTTTGCCGGTTGTACTGCTCACATTGCTGAGTATGAAAAGCAAATCAAGGACTTGCAGCTTCAGATTCAACTTTCACAAAGACGGGGGAAAAACACTGAGGCGATTATATACAGTATTCGTGATGCCGTTATTGTTATTGATGAGTCTGACAAGCTGTTGATGGCAAATGATGCGGCCGGCCGACTTTTCAATTTTGATTTTAAGAATTCACAGCACAAACCTGTCAGCGAGCTAATAGGTCCGGAGCAAAGCAAATTTGTGGATTTTCTAAGCCACAGCAGACAAAGTAAGGGGCGGGCAACGAGAAAGGATATTGAATTTTTGGAAGACGGGACCCCAAAGACTTTCGATTGCATTGTTTCGTGTGTTTATGACCAAGCCGAGCATGTTTGCGGGGCTGTGGCGGTGCTGCACGACATTACGCGTGAGAAGCAAATTCAACTGATGAAAAATGATTTTGTAAGTCATGTTTCACACGAGTTGAAAACGCCTCTTGCGTCTATCACGGCCTATACGGAAATGCTCGCTGATGGTGAAGCTGATGATGAGGAAACAAGAAAAGAATTTTATTCGGTGATTCAGAATCAGGCTCAAAGGTTGAATCGGCTGATTGAAGACATCCTAAATACTTCGCGCATAGAATCAGGCCTTATAAAAGTAAATAAGGAGCCGGCCAGCTTGACAATGCTCGTAGAAGAACAGTTACAGATGATAAGAAGCTACGCTGAAGAAAAGAATATAGAGGTCATTGGGCAAAAGCCGATCGTATTCGACCAGGTGTACGTGGACAAGGATATGATTCGTGAGGTCATTGTTAATTTGTTAAGTAACGCTGTCAAGTATACTCCGTCCGGTGGCTCAGTAAAGATTGAAATCGAAGTTGACGAAGTCGCGTCTCTGGCACGGGTTAGTATAACTGATACGGGAGTTGGTATTCCCGAAGATGAAATCGAACATGTCTTTGATAAGTTTTACAGGGTTGGCGCCAACGAAAAGCAGGCAAAAGGGACGGGCCTGGGGCTTAACCTTGTTAAGCAAATAGTTGAAAAGGTTCACGACGGCAAAGTATTTGTTACGAGCCAAGTCGGTGTAGGGAGCACTTTTAGCTTTGAGCTGCCTCTGGCGACAAGGCAGGCGGCTTGAGTTGTGTAATATTGTTGTAGTAAAACAATCGTGCGCTTAATGCTGCACGCTGTAAGTTAATTTTTTGAGGAGGCAAGATAATGGCAGGCAAAAAAGTTTTGGTGGTGGATGACGAGATACACATCGTTCATGTGGTAGCGATAAAACTTCGTAATAATGGATATGAGGTTCTATCGGCAGATAACGGTGCCGAGGCCTTTGATCTGGCCTGCGAGGAAAGGCCGGATATTATTGTTACGGATTTTCAAATGCCGGTTATGTCAGGGCTGGAACTTGTGGAAAAGCTTCGGCAGCGCCAGGAAACGAAAGATATACCAGTGATTATGCTGACTGCCAGAAGCTTTGCTATTCCGAAAGAGCAGCAGGAAAATTTGCGAATATCTGGTTGTCTGAGCAAGCCATTCAGCCCTAAGGAGCTTTTGGGGAACATCGAAGATGTTCTGTACCAGAAGCAAGTGATGGTAAGCAATTGATGATTAAGGAAAAGCATTAACATAATTGATTGGAAATGATCGGTAGAAAGCTATGTTGGATATGGTAAGGAAAACACTAAGCCAGACACGACGGCGCGAGCTTGAGAGCTTTGGGGCCAGGATAAATAAGTTCGGTGCAAATTTTGCAGTTTGCAATGCCGAGGACGAAATTGTCGTACTGTGCGAGGGCGGTAGATTCAAAAGCAGCCGGGAACAGTTAATAAAGCTGAGCCGGCAAATTTTAGACCAAAACGGAGAGAAAGGCTGTTCCGACGCCGCCGGCGTGCCGGTATGGATGTTTGGTGGTGAAAATTTGGTTTTGGCTGCCGTTCTGAAATCCGCTCGTGTCAGTAACAGAGGGGGAGAATCTATTGGAACAGCCTTGATTGACTTAGGTGATAAATCATCGTACTCCAGCCCCCGTGCTTTCTTGCGAAAGCAAGGCCCGGGGTGCGATATACGCAATACTAATCCACTTCAAGCCGACAACGAGTATTTAGCGGAAATGCTTAGGCTTTGTGTAGAGAAATTTCAAGCCGAGACAAAAGCTGAAAAACAAATTGAAATGGTTGGCACTGAGCTGGCGCAAACATACGAAGAGCTGGTGCTGCTTCACAAGCTCAGCACAAATATGAAGGTTACCGAATCGGATGCCAACTTTCTCCAGATGGCTTGTGACTGCTTGACCGAAATTGTTTTTGTCGAAGGCATCGCAATATTGCTGGAAAAGACTATAGATGACAAGCAGGAGCTGGTTGTAACAGCCGGGTCAGGGTTGATAGATATAGATGAACAAACGGCAGCTATTTTACATAGTGGATTGATAGAGGAAATAAACAGTGGTAAAGAGGCTCTGCTGGACAGCGAAGTGGATTCGGCATTCAAATATGATTGGCCGGGCAACATAAAAAATATTATTGCGGTACCTTTATACAGCAAAGAAAAAGCGGAATCTCACTTTGCAGGGCGAACTCAGAATGGCAGCTATGTGATAGGACTGATGATTGCGATAAATAGAATCGGCAAACAGGATTTCGACAGCACGGATGTAAAACTATTTAATTCAGTGGCCGGAGGATGTGCCGTATTTATCGAGAATGGCAGGCTGTTTAAGGACCTCAAAGAATTATTCATTGGCTCGCTGAAAGCATTGACAAGTAGTATTGATGCCAAAGACAAGTACACACACGGCCATTCCGAAAGGGTTGCGTTTGTTTCTCGATGGATTGCTGAAAAACTATCCGAGCAAGAGCAATTGGATGAAGAACAAATACACATGATTTATTTGGCTGGATTGTTGCACGATATAGGAAAAATAGGTATAGAGGAAGCGGTATTACGCAAGACCGGCAAGCTGACTGAGCAGGAATTCAACCGTATAAAGCAGCATCCATCGATAGGTGCAGGTATTTTACATGAAATAAAACAGATGCGTGATATTGTGCCGGGTGTATTGTGCCACCACGAGCGAGTTGACGGCAAGGGATATCCTGGTGGTTTAGTCGGCGAGCAGATACCGCTGACCGGCAAAATTGTCGGATTGGCTGATAGTTTTGACGCAATGACATCAAAGCGTACTTATAGAGATGCGATGAGTGTAGAACAAGCGCTTGCAGAGATAGAGAAAGAATTGGGTACGCAGTTCGACAGGAAAATTGGAAGAGTATTCCTTGATAGCGATGTCTCTCTGCTCTGGGAGATTATACAAAATGGTTTTAGCGAAATTTACGGGAGCAGTGATTATGTAGAATATGGTGCTGCTGCTGTGGGGACGCTAATCAGATGAAAATCAAGATACAGGATTATAACGATGTTACGGTAGTTGAGATGCAGGGCGAGCTGAACGGTGACGATACCGAATTGTTCCAACGTACAATCACTGACATAATCGCAAAATGTAAGGCAGGTGTTGTGCTTGATATGAGCTGTGTGGGATTTATTGACGGAGAAGGATTGGAACAGTTGTTGTGGGCACATGACTATTGTAACCAAAACAAACTTGAGCTTAGATTAGCGGGGCTTGATGAAAACTGCATGAGAATCCTGGAAATCACCCGACTCGAAAAAGAGTTTGACCACTACGCGGAACTTTCCGAGGCGGTAAAGAGTTTTGCATAGAGCGCGCATCCTGTTTTGTCTGTGTTAGGAGTTTTAGAGCATAGGAAGAGCTATGAGTCAAATAGCTTTGAAAAATAAGATGCAGCTTGGGCAGCTACTGCTTGCGCGTGGCGTTGTAACTGCTGAGCAGATTGAAAAGGCTCTGACTGAACAGACAGACAAAGGCCATCGCAAGCTGCTTGGCGAGCTTCTGGTGGAGATGGGCTATTGTACGGAGAATCAGATAGCCTCGGCTCTGGCGGAGGCGTATGGTGTGCCCTACGCGCAGGTTAATCCGAAGATATGTGACGCCAAGGCGATTGAAATTTTACCGAGAGAGTTTCTCGAAGAATATATCGTCCTGCCACTGTTTAAGGTTCATGATGTGCTCACAGTGGCGGTCAGTGAGCCGACAAACGTATTTTTGATAGATGAAATAGAGCGGATAAGTGGCTGTAAAATTCAGATAGTATGTTCGACGAGCAAAGATATCAAGGCTACTCTGCAGACGTATTTGCCGGCAGCCAACGTCTTTGTCATTGATGATATTATCGATGATGAGGGGCTTGAAGACTTTACCCTGATAGAAAATATTACACAGGATATAAGCGACCTTGAGGAGGTGGCCGGGCAATCGCCTGTCGTAAAGCTGGTCAATTATCTGCTTTATAACGCCGTGCGGGAAAATGCCAGTGATATTCATATAGAGCCGGATGATAAGAAACTGCGCGTTCGATACAGAGTTGATGGCAGGTTGTACGAGAAGATGCGTCCGCCTCATCAGATGCATTCTGCGATTGTTTCGCGTATCAAAATTATGGCCGAACTGGACATCGCTCAAAGGCGTCTGCCGCAGGACGGTGGTATCCATGTTTTAGTAGAAGGCAGGCCCATCGATTTGCGGGTATCAGTTATGCCGGGCAACTTTGGCGAAAAAGTGGTTATCAGAATTATCGACCCGCAGAAGGTCCTTTTCAGTCTTGAGTCACTTGGATTTACATATGAAAATCTCCAGTTGTTCAGGCAAGTAATACAATCTCCGAACGGTATAGTTTTGGTGACAGGTCCGACCGGTTCGGGTAAAAATACCACTCTTTATGCGGCGCTTGTTGAGTTAAACAGCGATGAGGTTAACATCTGCACGGTGGAAGACCCGGTGGAGTGCAATATAGAAGGTATAAATCAGTTCCAGGTAAACGAAGGTGCAGGCTTTAAATTTTCAACGGCCCTGCGTAGTTTATTAAGGCAGGACCCGGATATAATAATGGTTGGCGAGGTTCGTGACGAGCCCACAGCCAATATTGCGGTGCAGGCGGCACTGACGGGTCATCTGGTTCTTTCAACTCTGCACACGAATGATGCCCCCGGTGCGGTAACACGTTTGCTGGATTTGGGCGTGGCTCCTTATCTTGTAAGTGCTTCGCTGATTGCGGTCTTGGCCCAGCGGCTTGTGCGAAAGATATGTCTGAATTGCAAAACAGAGTATGAGCCACCGACGAGCATAAAGAAGGTCGTTGAAAAAACAGGTGGAGAAGCCCCGAAATTTTATCGCGGCGTAGGTTGTAAGAAATGCCGGAACACCGGCTATGCCGGTCGAATTGCCCTTCACGAATTGTTTGTGCCGAATGAGGAAATTCTGGAGATGATTAATGAGCGGCAGAGCTTAAAGAAATTAAGAGCAAAGGCACTTGAAAACGGAATGGTTTCTTTGCAATCGGATGGAATCGAAAAGGTAAAGGCAGGAATTATATCTATTGAGGAAGTATTGAGAACAGCGAATACAGAGGTTTGATGCGCTTGGCTGTGTGCAATAATGTATCCGCAATGCAGGATACGAATAAATGACTGTTTCAGCAACAAAAACTACAGAAGAGCTTGATTCTGCAGAGAAAGGCCAGGAGTTACCGCCCGCCGGCAGCAAGCAGGGACAAGGAAGAGACGGTTCTGGTGCCTTTAGGGACGTCGAAATTGATTCGAGCTCACAGATACAAAAGGATTATGGCCCGGCCTGGTCACAAACTACGCCACCGATGCACCAGCAACTCTGTAGAGCAAAAGTCAAGCAGGCAGAGCTTATACTATTCACAACACAGTTGTCGGTGATGCTAGATAGCGGAGTGGTACTTAGCGATGCTCTTGATGCTATTGCAGAGCAGGCTGAGTATGGGACGTTTAAGATGATAATTATGGATGTGGCAGAAACGGTCAAAAGTGGCGAGAATTTTTCTAAAGCATTAGGGGGCTACCCAAAGGTTTTCAATACAATGTTTATCAGTATGGTGAAGGCCTCGGAAGCGTCCGGCAAAATGGCGGAAATGCTTAATGTGCTCAGCGGCTATCTGAACTTCGAATCCGAAACCCGTAAACGCATCAAAGGCGCACTTACGTATCCATTTATAATGGCGTTAATGGCCGTGGCGGCAACGGGAACTTTGATGTTTTTTGTTTTGCCGAGGTTTATGAGGATTTATGAATCAAAGGGGGCTGCGCTACCAAAAATTACTCAAGTATTAGTTGGTTTCAGCAAAATGTTAGGGAATTTTCAAGCCATGACGGTTTTCCTGACTGCTGTGATATTGATGTCGGTGGGATTGTATTACTGGGCAGGGACTTTAACCGGCCGGAGAGTGATCGATTTCATCAAAATCCACACACCTGTATTGGGCACAATGTTTATTGATGCGATAGTAACTCGAAGTATGCGTATTATGGCTACAATGGTCAATACGGGTGTGAACCTGCTGGAGTCGATAGTAGTGATTCAAGGCTCATGCAACAATTACTATTTTAAACGACTTTGGATTGGAGTGAACGAAAAGATTCGAGATGGTTACCAGTTGTCGGAGTCTATTATGATTTCTCCGAGTAGTGAACTGATTGCGCCTGGTATTATCCAAATGCTCAAAGCGGGAGAAAAGAGCGGCAAACTTGGTGATGTCTGCGATAAAATATCGGTCTTCTATGAAAAAAAGCTCGAAGCTTCAATCAGGAACGTTATGGCGCTTATAGAACCGGTAATGATAACAATCCTGGGTAGTATTATTGGAACGATTGCGATAGCGTTGTTATTGCCGGTTTTCAGGATATCGAGCGTAATTGCACATTAAAGCCAAAAGCAAACGGGGCCTATACCGAATCAATCGGTATAAGCCCCGAATTGACACGAATCTACCATATGAACCCTGTTAGATATTAAAGATGCGACGTTATCTAACAGGACCAATCACACAATCTTAATCGCCACTTAAATCCCGGTTTACGGAGCCGGAGGATACAGACGAATATCGTCAAAGTACATTGTTCCTGAACCGCCAGCCTGAGGATTTCTCTTGTTGCCTAATCCAAGAGCAATCGTATTGACATTGGCCAGGTTTACGCCCTGGTCTGCAAATGCGTGCAGGTCGATATTCCATTGCGTCCAGGTGCCTATCTGTGCTGCATTTGGATTATCGTGATTGACCACCGCACTACCATTGAGGGCAACATACACCGTCTCAGCAGCGTTATCAGAAATGCCTCTGAACCAAATCGATAACGTGCTAACACCATTCTCGGTCCAGTCACGCGGGTAAGTCAATGTCAAAGTCGCCTCAGAGTAACCAACGCTATTGTCGTAGAATAGCGGCATCGATTGGTTACCTCCGTGAACGATAGTTTGCTCGGCAAACGGAGGATTGTCATAACCAACAAGAGAGCCATTTGTCGGGTCGTCGTATCCGTCCAGCCACACGTTAAATATTCTGTTGCTTTCGGGGTCATCGGGGTCAAGGTCATTGTAGGATTCAAAATCGTCCACGGTAAGGAAGTTGGCCGTCGTAAAACTCCATACATTGCCAGTCCACGGACTGTCGGGATTGACGTTATTGGCCTCGTCAATACGCCAATAGTAAGTGGTATTCCAAAGGAGTTTTCCAGGGTCAAAGCTCTCAGCACCGAGATTTCCTGTGCCTTTATACTCCGGCGAACCGGTATCGGCATTGCGTACAGCCTCTTTATCTGTGCCGAAGTAGACCTGATGCGAAGCAGCATAGACTCCCGGCGACCAGGTAAGAAGCGGTGTTTGCTTTATATCCACAGCGACATTAGCCGGGTCCGGGCTCCCGACGCCGCCCTGAGTAGTAAAGCTCCAGACGTCGCCTTTATAAGTGTCGATAACATCAAACTCATCGACCCGCCAGTAGTAAGTCTTAGCCAATTTAAGTGTGCCGGGAGTATAGGTTGCAGTTCCCTGTGGGAGACCCCCGGCGGCATTGTTCACTTCGTCAAAATTGTCACCGAAATATACAGTGTGTAATTTCGCACCGAAACCTGCCGTCCAGCTAAGCATTACGTCCGTGTCTACCATCTCGGCACCATTGGCCGGTTCTGGTGCATAGGCGGTCTTGGGGGGAACTGAAAAGCTCCAGACGTTACCCTTCCAGGGACTATTCGGCTCTGTGTCATTGACCTCGTCAATCCGCCAGTAGTAAGTTGTGCCGGGCACAAGACCATCCGGATAAGCAAATCCTGGAAAGCCGACAACAATAAACGCTTCGGACTGGCTGCCCTGGAATGTGCCTTCGGCACCGTCATTCACATCGTCAAAATTATCACCGAAGTACACATCGTGCGAGACGGCGAAATCTCCCGGTTGCCAGGAAAGATTCACCCAGGTATCCGGATATAGTTCGCCATCAGCCGGCTTTGGGCCAAAGGCGTTCGGAAATCCTTCACCACCTTGCATGACAACCTGAACCTCGTCCGCGGTCAGCGCCTTGTCGTAAACACGAACTTCATCGAGAAATCCGTGGAAAATTCGCCCTTCAGCGGCGTGGCTAACTCCGATAAAGACAGTTACATCGGCGGCCGGACCTATTGAGAATGGTTTAGGGCCCACTTCATCGACACCGTTAAGATAAACTCTGAGATCAGTTCCGTCAAACGTCCATGTCAAGTGAACCCATTCGTTTTTGGGCATAATGGAGAATTCCATTGATCCGGCGCCTTGATATGAAACACCTACTCTGTCAGTATATGTGGCATTATCATGGGCTCCCCACAATTCGATCTGGAACATCATAGTATCTGCGCCCCATCCTGCTGACTTGGTGAAGAAATGCTGAAAGGTTCCAGTTCCATCCCAGTATGCCCAGAGGGCGATAGTGAATTGCCCAGTTCCGTTTGTAGGATCGAAGTTCCCGCAGTCAATGCCTGTGCACTTATCCTCTTGGAATGAAATAGCGCCACCAAAGCCTGGCGGGCCGATTACCCATTCCGGGGTTCCAAGCAGCGTCCCATCGTGACCATTGCCTGAACTGTCATTGGCGGTGTCGCCGGAACCCTCATTAAACCTCCACCAGGCGACGAGGTCTGCCTTGGCTATGCTCGTCAGAACCATGCCGAGCAAAAGAGCAGATGAAATAAGATAAATCAATTTTTTAGACATAATAATCCTCCTTTAAATAATAAATATGGGTTGTTAATTGATATGTAAAAATGACTGCCGTAAAGCACAAAGTTCCCGCCGCAGCTCTGTGCCTTACACAATTCATAATAACTCCTCCTCTATCGAGAAACCAAAGAAAATTACATTCGCTGGGAAATAACAATGCACAAATTCCTGCCTGCATAGGCTCAAGTCCCATCAACCTAATTTATACCAGATTACCCACCTCGATTTCAAGAAAAAAGGTATTTTTTAAGGGATTTTCTGATTGTCTGGTTAATCTCGGCTCGAGTATCGACTGTTGATGATTAAATATTGGCCATTAAGGCAAATGCTTCTGATAGGTTGACATTGGGCGGGAAACCGAATTTCCCTTCTAATAGGGAACAGCTTTTGTTCCTTTTGTAAGAGTTCTAAAAACTTGACAGAGGCTGCTTTGAGTCTAAAATCACACCCTATGGCTAATTTATCCGCGGGAAAGAAGAAAAAGAAGAAACACAATCCCTTCGTGGATTGGCTACACTACCTTATGCTGCGGGTTCTTATAGTATTTCTTTACCTGTTTAATGTCGAGACCAATCTGAACTTCGCTTGCTTTCTTGGGCGATTGTTGTGGAAGCACTATCATCGTGGCCGAGAGCGGGCTCTGGATAATCTTCGTGCAAGTTTTCCTGAGAAAAGCGATCAATGGGTCCGCCAGATAGGCCGACGAAGCTTCGAGCATATTGCAATGCTGGCAGTTGATGTATTGTTTACGCCGCGACTTGTGAAAACGTATAATTGGCGTAATTACTCTCGGTACAAGAATACCGAAAGGGCCAAATGGCTGATGCAGGAAGGCCGAGGGCTGCTGATGGTCGCCGCCCATTACAGCAACTTTGAGATTATAGGTTTTATTATGGGGTTGTTTGGTTTTAACATTTACAGTATCGCCCGGCCATTGGATAACAGGTTTATTAACGATTACTTATATGGTGTCCGCAGGCGAGCCGGACAAAGAATAATCGACAAGAAGGGCGCAGCCGAAATGATGGAAAAAATCGCCTCAACCGGTGCTACTCTCTGCTTTATTGCCGACCAGGATGCCGGCAAAAAAGGAATATTTGTCGATTTTTTCGGGCGAAAGGCCAGCACTTATAAGAGTATAGGCTTGCTCGCTATTACCTATAACGTACCGATAGTAGTGGGGTACAGCAGGAGGGTTGATAATCGTTTTTACTTTGAGATTGGTGTTAATCGCATTATCTTTCCCGAAGAATGGGCCGAAAAGGACAATCCGCTGGAATGGGTTACCGAAGAATACACTAAAGCAATTGAAGAGTTTGTGACCGAAGATCCAAGCCAGTACTGGTGGATGCACCGCAGATGGAAACATCGACCAAAAAATGAGAGGGAAAAACCTTAGGAGGCAGGTCTTTATATAACACTTGTAAGGCCTTGTAAATAAGATAGTTACGTTTTGTTGCCTAATCTTATCGAAAAGTGTACATAATCTCTTTCAAAGTTGGAAATTTTTCTTGAAATAAAGGTGGGTAATCTGGTATAAATAAGATTGTTGGAGATCGTGTTTGCAGAGGTGATTTTCTGCGGATTTTGGTTTTCTGAATAGAGGAGGAGTTATTATGCAAGACACAGAGTTAGTTGTAACGGCGGCTTTGTGCTCCGCAAGTGGAGGTTTTCACATTTCAACGAAAAATTCATATCCCGGCTCTTCGGGAACGAGTGTTTTGGTATGTGGCCAACGCATGGTTATTTTAACTTTTTTGAAGGAGGATTATTATGTGTAAGAAATTGATTGATCTAATTTCTTTTGTTTTGGTGTTGTGCCTGGTCCTAACGAGCGTGGCAAAAGCTGCCGACCCGGATCTTGCCGCCTACTGGAAGTTTGATGAGACGTCCGGCACCACCGCCTTTGACTCAACGGGTAACGGCAACGATGGTATCTTCGTTGGTGACCCAAAGTGGGTCCCTGGGAGACTTGGCGGTGCGCTGGAGTTCGATGGTGATGACTACCTCAACTGTGGGAACGGACCGTCGCTCCAGATCCAGGATGAGATTACGATAGCATTCTGGTTTAAGGTCGATGCGTTCAGTAACACTTGGGAGGCCTTCATGGCTAAGAGTGACAGCGCGTATCGAGCCAGCCGCGGAGATGGCACCGGCAATGCTACCCACATGGGCATTTCGGGTACTTCAGCTGGCGGCGGCAACGGCTGGTTTAATGGGACCGTTATCGTCACAGGCGGTGAATGGCACCATTACGCTGCAACATATGATGGGGCCGAGGGGAAGATTTACATTGACGGCGTCCTGGATGTGACAAGCCCGGGGACGGGACGGATAAATCTTAGCTCCTCCGATCTTTACATCGGTGAAAACTCAGGAGCCACCGGGCGTTTCCTGCACGGTCTCATGGACGATGTGCGTATTTACAGCCGGGCGCTGATGGATACAGAGATTCTTGGTATCATGTCTGGTGGTGGAGCAGAGTATCCATTAGCCTCTGGTCCTACGCCGGAGGACGGTGTTTACCATCTGGATACTTGGGTGAACCTTAGCTGGCGGGCGGGAGATTTTGCGGTCTCGCATGATGTATATTTGGGCGACAATTTCGACGACGTTAATGACGGTGCGGAGGGCACGTTCCATGGCAATCAGACCGCAACGTTTCTTGTCGCCGGCTTTCCCGGATTTCTTTATCCGGATGGCCTTGTTCCGGGCACGACTTATTACTGGCGGATTGATGAGGTCAATGACACCGAGCCGAATAGTCCGTGGAAGGGCAATGTCTGGAGCTTTACGGTACCACCCAAGACCGCCTACGCACCCGATCCGGCTGATGCTGCCGAGCAGGTAGATCCGGATGTAACTCTGAGCTGGACGGCAGGTTTCGGTTCTAAATTGCACACTGTATATTTCGGCGAGAATTTTGACGATGTCAATAATGCTGCCGGAGGTCTTCCTCAGGGAACTGCAACCTATACTCCCGGCACACTTAAATTGGCCAAGACTTACTACTGGCGGGTCGATGAGTTTGACGCCATCGAGACATATAAAGGCGACGTCTGGAGCTTTACTACTGAGGGCGCCGTCGGGAGCCCGAACCCGGCTA
>Ga0315545_1001629_pt1 | contig 21615 bp, 24 predicted proteins | sample SalMarSW160210MG_FD_203096 | JGI IMG/M metagenome (GOLD analysis project Ga0315545, IMG submission 203096) | Salt marsh sediment microbial communities from the Plum Island Ecosystem LTER, Massachusetts, United States - Salt Marsh Sediment SW1602-10 ...
GTCGCCCTCGTCGTGATTTCCCTCGTCGGCACTGCATGTGGTGCCTCGCCGGGAGACCCGGACACCACACCCACCGAGCACACGACGGAAGTGACGACAGCCGCGGAATTCACCACGACGGTGCCCCGGGTTCCCACCGACTACGCCGATTTCCGCGAGCAAGCCACGGCCTGCGGTGGGAGCATCCCCGATCCCGTCGCCGACCTCACCTTCGCCGAACCCGAGGACATGGGCCTCGACCCGACCGCCACCGTCACGGCCACCATCGTGACTTCATGCGGGGAGATCGTCGTCGAGCTGGACCCTGCGCTCGCACCTGAGACCGTCAACTCGTTCGTGTTCCTGGCGAGTCAGGGATACTTCGACGGCAGCGTCTCTCATCGAGTGGCGCCGGGTTTCGTGCTCCAGGCGGGCGACCCGACCGCAACTGGGCGCGGCGGGCCCGGATACGTGGTGCCCGACGAGCTGCCCGATGCCGGCTTCGTCTACGAGCGCGGGATCCTCGCCATGGCCAATGCCGGCGCCGGGACGACCGGCTCGCAGTTCTTCATCATGCTCGGTGACGCCGCCCTCCCGCCCGACTACAGCGTCTTCGGGAGAGTGACCGACGGTATCGACACGCTGGACCGCATCGCCGAAATTCCCCTCGGATCCAATGCACGTGGCGAGATCAGCGTTCCCCTGGAAACGCTCTACCTCGAGCAGGTCGTCATCGAGCGCTGAGGCCGCCGGCTTCGGGCAGCGGCGCCGGCCCACCGATTCTATAGTTCAGCCACCATGGCCACCGACAAACGCGAACGGCAGCGGGCAAACCGTGAGGCCAGGCAGGAAGAGGAGAAGAAAGCGCGCCGCAAGCGCCGGTTCATCGACCGCTCGAGGCGCATTGCCATCTGGACGGTCGTCATCCTCGGACTGATCCTCATCTCGTCCTGGTTGTGGGGCGGCGGATCGACCGACGCCACGACAACCACGATCGAGTCGATCACTTTCTTGACACCGGCCTGAGGTCGATGGCAGTCGACCTCCATCTGCACAGCGTCTTCTCCGACGGCAGCGAGACTCCGAGTGTGATCGTGGACATGGCCGCCCGGGTCGGCCTCACCGGCATTGCGCTCACCGACCACGACAATCTCGACGGCGTTCCTGAGGCGGCTGCGGCTGCCGCGGCGGCCGGCATCGCCTTCGTCCCCGGCACGGAGATCTCGGTCAATTGGGCCAGCGGCCCGATGCACCTGCTCATCTACTTCCTGGAGCCGGGTGAGGGCCCGCTCCAGGATCGACTCGAGGAGATCCGGGCGGGACGGGCAAATCGCAACACACAGATCGTCGACCGCCTCCGGTCTCTCGGAATCGAGATCGACTTCGACGAGGTTCTGGCCGAAGCAGGCGGCACCGGCGTCGGGCGACCGCACTTCGCCGCGGTCCTCGTTCGTATGGGATGCGTGGCCGACGTCAGAGACGCCTTCGACCGGTATCTCGCAAAAGGGAGGCCGGGCTTCGTCGACCAGAAGCATCTCGACGCCGAGGAAGCGATCGCCCTCGCCAGGGCTTCGGGCGCCGTCCCCGTGATCGCTCACCCCCACACGTTGGGCCTCGTCGCTGCGGATTATGCAGCCGCCTTCGAGTACCTGGCGGCCGTCGGGCTCGGGGGAATCGAGGCGTACTATGCGGAGTACCCCCTCGAGATGCGGCGGCATCTCGCCGGTCTCTGCGAGAATCTCGCGCTGGTGGCGACCGGAGGATCCGACTTCCACGGCTCCTACAAGCCGGGGCTCGCAGTAGGGCGCGGATACGGAGACCTGGTGGTTCCCGACATGGCACTAGAAGAGCTGAGAAGCGCCCGAGGCGGGGGCTCTCAAGGTGCGGAAGGCCCGGCCCGATAACCAGGCTGAGCAGGAAGGCCGCCGTGGACGATCAGCTAGATCAGAATCCCGGGCAGCTGCAGGCACCGGTCGGCTACGTCGACGTGAGGACCCGATACAACACGACCCGCGCCGTCGGGGGTCTGGCGATCGTCGTCGTCGCCGTGTCCCAGTTCCCGATCCACACTCGCGGAGCAGTCTTGGCGGCTGCTGCCGCTCTCTTCGTCGCCGACGCGCTCTACCGGCGGCACCACGGCACCAGCGCCCTCCCCCTACTCCTCGTCGACGTCACCGTGTTCTGCACCGTGCTCCTGGTCCGGGGTCATTCCCAATCGGTGGAAGTCGCCGGGTTTCTCTACATCCTCACCGCCGGGATGCTGCTGCTGACCCTGCGACGAATCGCCGTTCTGCTCTCCTACGCCGCGGTGTGGGCCGGCCTCGTCGCCGCCCTGGCGCCGATCTCCGACGCCGCCGAAGCCTCAACCCAGACCACCATCTTCGAAACGATCACCGTCCTGGCACTCGCCACGATCGTCGTCCAGCTCCTCTACGGCGCGGTGCAGGCGCTGCATACCGCCACCGCCCGGCACCGAACGGCCCTCAACAGCGAACGACGCGCCGTACGACTCAAGAACGAGTTCGTGTCGATGGTCAGCCACGAGCTTCGGACACCACTCACCAGCATCGCCGGCTTCACCGACACCCTGCGGGAGAGCTGGAAGGACCTCTCGACGCGTGAGGTCCAGGAGTTCCTGCTCATCATGCGGCAGGAAGCGGCTCATCTCGCCAACCTCGTCGAGGACATCCTCGTCATCCCTCGCCTCGAGGCGAACCAACTTCGCCTCGAGTTCGTCGAGTTCGATCTCGCCGGCGAGCTGCGTGACACGGCGCGCCTGGTGTTCTCGGGAGCTGATCAGGAATACAACGCCGCCATCCCCGGCGGCGTCGTCGTCAGCGCCGACCCGATCCGGGTACGCCAGATCATACGCAACCTCCTGGAGAACGCCCGCAAGTACGGCGGGGAACAGGTGCTGGTCGAGGGGGAAACGCGGGGGGAGCGCTACATGGTGGTCATCAGCGACAACGGCCCCGGAGTGAAAGAGGAAGATCGAGAGCGCATCTTCGAGCACTTCGAGCAGGCGACCAAGGGAGACGCTCGCACCAATCAGGGCGTCGGACTCGGCCTTCCGATCGCCCGCAAGCTGGCCCGTGCCATGGGTGGCAACCTGTGGTTCGAGCCGCGCTTTCCCACCGGCTCCCGCTTCTGCTTCACCGTGGGCCTGGTCCGCATCACCCACGATGCCAAGGTGGCTGCTCCTCCCGAAACGGGCGACATCTCCTGACAACGACGTCCCGGCCGTGGGCGCGCTCTCGACGCGGTGGCCTCGTCGCAGGTCTGGCTATTCGGCGGAGCCCCGATTCTCTTCGGTCTCGGTCCGTGGCGCTTCGTAGGTGTGCGACGGCAGTGGGGTGGGTACCTCTCGTGGCCTCCAGGCGACCACCCACGGGCTCGGTTTTGGCGGACGGCACGGATCGGCGCGGGCCTCGGTCTCTTCGCTGAGCAGGCAGGCGATGACAGCGCCGATCGCCGCCGCCTCCGGCTCCCCGGCGCCGCCCACGATCTCGAACTCCGCGTTCATCACGCCGACTCTACGAGCTCGACGAGGGTGCCACCGAATGCATCGGGATGCACGAAAGCGATGCGGGCTCCCCGGCCGCCGTCGCGGGGATCCTCGTCCACCAATCGGGCACCCTCGGCGCGGAGATGCTCCAACGCGGCGTCGATGTCCGCCACCGCAAGCGCGATGTGGTGAAGACCCTCGCCGCGCCGACTGAGGAACCTGCCGGCCGGGGTGTCCGGCGCCAACGGCTGGAGGAGCCGGATGAACGAGCCTCCGATCGCGATCATCGCCTCTTCGACTCCCTGGCTCTCGACGACTTCTCGCGACACGGATTCTGCTCCGTAGAGTCGCCGGTACGAGGCAAGCGAGGCGTCGAGGTCGGCCACCATGATCGCCACGTGATCGAGGTTGTAGGGGAACATGCCGGCAACGGTAGTGGGCCCTCTGCCGAACCCTGGCGAAAGGCGCCTCACGCCCCGCGGCGAGCCGCCACCTCCTCGAGCAGCGTGTCGTAGCGAGGGGCCACCACCGACCAGTCGACGGCGGCCATCACCGGGCGGAGATCATCGGCGATCGCCTGCGCCTCCGGGCGATGCTGGAGGGCCCACGTGACCATGTCGACCAGCTCGTCCTCGTCGTGGTAGAGGCAGTGGTCGTGGACCCCGATCGGAAGCCGTTCCGGGTACACCAATCGGCTCGGCAGTATCGGGAACGCCCCGGCGTAGATCGCCTCGGTCACCGCGATGCCGAAGAACTCCTGGTTAGCGGTCGACACCACGATGTCGCTCGACATCAGGAAACGGTCATAGACGTCGTCCGCCGCATAGCCGTAATGCACCAGCCGATTCCCCAACCGCCGCTGGAGTCGCTCGAAGGAAGGCGGGTTGGAGACGAACTGCTCGCCGGCGATGACCAGCTCGAAGTCGACGCCGCGCTCCTGGAGACGGCCCATGGCGCGGGCGAAGCTGGTGGGGCCCTTGTCGTACTCCCAGCGCTGATTCCACACGATCCGCGGCACAGGGCCCCGCTCCCGATCCAGCTCGTCGAAGCGGCGCAGGTCGACACCGACCGGCACCACCTGGCAGCGCCGGCGAACCGCGGGGATGAACTCCTCGTGCTCATGGTCGGGGAACTGGCGAAGGAAACGAGACAGCTCTCCGAACCAGTCGTCGCGGTGGAACTCTGAGTTGAAGAGGATCGTGTCTGCGGCGAGCATCGACATCCAATTGACCATGGCGTAGGTCTGGTCCGGCTTGTCCTGCGACGACACCGGGTAACTGAGCTGGTTCTCGTGCATGAACAGCGCCACCGCGGCGTCGCCGAGATCCCGATATGTCAGCCCGAGCAGGGCCGGGAGGTTCAGCATGCTGGTGCCGAGCACGAGATCCACCGGACCGTTCTTGGCGACCTCGGCGCGGAACTCGTTCGCCAGCGTCACGGCGCCGCCCTGCATGCGCCATTTCCAAAAGCGCGCCTCGTGAGTGACGAGCACAACCTCGTGCTCGGAGAACCGCCGGTAGCCCTCGGCCCAGGCGCGATGCGACCCGGAGAAGTAGGGCTCGACGATCGCGATCCTCATGGCGCCGCCTCCTCTGCGTCCGGCATCCCGTTCACATCTCCTTGCGGCCGGCCAGGGCCCGGCCCAGTGTGATCTCGTCTGCGTAGTCGAGGTCGCCCCCAACCGGCAAGCCGCTGGCGAGGCGGCTCACCGTGACGCCGAGTGGCTTGAGGAGGCGAGCGACGTACAGGGCGGTGGTGTCACCCTCGACGGTCGGGTTGGTGGCAACGATCACCTCGGTGACGCCCTCCGGTTCGATCCTCGCCACCATCTCCTTCATGCGGAGCTGTTCCGGCCCAACACCCTCGATCGGAGAGATGGCTCCCCCGAGCACGTGGTAGCGGCCGGAGAACTCGCGGGTTCGCTCGAGCACCGCGATGTCCTGAGCCCGCTCGACGACACACAGCATCGTGGAATCGCGGCGCGTGTCGCGGCAGATCGAGCACTCCTCCTCGGCGGTCACGTTGAAGCAGCGGGAGCAGAGACGCACCTCCCGGCGCAACCGGACAATGGCGTCGCCGAGGCGGACGGCATCGGCTTCGTCGACATGGAGAAGGTGAAAAGCGAGACGCTGCGCACTCTTGCGCCCGATCCCGGGCAGCCGGGCGAGTTCGTCGATGAGCCGTTGCACCGGCGGCTCGAACATCAGCCGAGAAGACCCCCGAGATCGAGGTCGCCGGCGAGACCGCCCATGGCCTGACCGGCGTCCTCGGAAGCGGCCCGCATCGCCTGGTTGACGGCGGCAACGACGAGGTCCCCGGCCATCTCGGGGTCCTCGGCATCGAGCACCGACGGATCGAACTCCACCGTGACCAGTTCACCAGACCCCTTCACGGTGGCGACGACGGCGCCACCGCCTGCGGTCCCGCGATACGTCTTCTCGGCGAGTTGTTGCTGAGTGTGCGCCAGCTGCTCCTGTATCTGCTGCGCCTGCTCCATGAGCTGGCGCATGTCCTTTGGCATGCGTCCCATGCGGGTCAGCGTAGCGGTTCGGGGCCCCGATTCCGGGGGCATCGGGGACGCCGCCGTGCAACGGCGATCGCCAATCGCTCCCGTCACGACTGCCGGCAGGATGTCGGAGGCCCAAAGCCGAATCCCCGGCCCCTCTTAGTCGGAGACGACCTCGCCGCCGAGGATGTCTGCCACCAGGTCCTCCGGGTCGGTCTGCCCATCGCCCTCTTCGAGCAGGTCATCCTTGTCGGGGGCCCGTGACGGCGTCTCCGCCTCGACGGGCGTCCCGGACTGAGACTCCGATCCGCTCCTGAACTCCACCCGTATCCCGCCGCCGAGCAGCTCGGACGCCAGCGTCTCCATGAGGCCGATCAGCTCGTGGTCGGAGCGAAGCTGCTCGAGGTGGAAGGGGAGGTGGGCGGGCAGCTCGAGCGCCACCGTGCCGTCCGTCACCTCCGCCGGGACCGCCTCTTTGACGAGCGCGTGTCGCCGCGGCCCCGCTTCGTCCCTCACCCTCGCCGTGATGGCCGGCCAGGCGGCTTCGAACGTGGCGAGGTCCAGCGTCGTCAGCAGCGCGGCCGGCGCCGGCTTCGGCGCTGAAGGCGCCTCGTCAGCGTGATCAGGCAGCGCCGGCTCGAGGGGATGAGCGTCGGCGGATTCCCCCTGTGGCGCCGGCTCCTCGGCGGCCACCGTCGAATCGTTGGGACTCGGGGCTCCTTCGGGGACGGGAACGGGAGCCGTGGCATCGAGCGCCGAAGCGGCGCCGGCGTCCTCGCCGGTGCGAGGTGTCACAGCCAGTTGCCGCACCTGCCGCTCCATCCTGTCGACCCGCGCCATCACCGAGGCGGCATCGAGTGCCGTTTCGGGACGGGTGAGGCGAATCAGGGCCAGCTCGACGACGAGGCGTTCCTCGCGCCCTTGGCGCAGGTGAAAGAGCGCCTCCGACAGTTGGTCGATGGCCCGCAGCACGTCGGAGGCGTCGATCGTCGCAGCGTAGCGGCGCCATTCCTCGAGTGTGTCGAGTGGCTCGTCAACGACCTCTTCGAGATTGGGAGCGTATTGGGCGAGGAAGATGCCACGGAAGAACCCCACTGCCTCGGCGACGAACCGGCGCAGGTCGGCGCCTTGGGCTGCGAGAGCGGCGACGAGGGCGAGGGCCGCCGGGGCGTCCCGCTTCTCGATGGCGGCGGCGAGTTTGGCGAGAGCGTCCTTGTCGGCGAGGCCCAAGGCGCGCGCCACGAGATCGGCCTCGACCACGCCGTTCCCCAGGGCGGCCACCTGCTCGAGCAGGCTGAGTGCATCCCGCGCTGATCCTCTGGCATGGGTCGCCACCATGGTCAGGCCGTCGGCACGAGCCTCGAAACCCTCACGCTCGCTGATCCCGGCCATGTGATCGATGAGGGTCTCCACCGCGATCGGGTGGAAATCGAAGCGCTGGCTGCGGCTGCGAATGGTGTCGAGCAGCTTGTAGGGCTCGGTGGTGGCCAGCACGAAGATCACGTGCTCGGGCGGTTCCTCCAGGGTCTTGAGCAGAGCGTTGCCCGCCGCTCGTGACAGCATGTGGGCCTCATCGAGGATGTACACCTTGTGTGCCCCCCCGGCAATGGCGACGGTTCCCACGTTCACCCGGATCTCCCGGATGTCCTCGACCTTGTTGTGGGAGGCGGCGTCGAGCTCGATGACGTCGAGCGATGTGCCCTCGGTGATGCCGACGCACGACAAGCAAGCGTTGCACGGCTCACCAGAAGCCTGCCGGTTCGTGCAGTTGAGGGCCTTGGCAAGCAGGCGCGCCGTCGTCGTCTTGCCGGTGCCGCGAGGCCCGGCAAAGAGGTAGGCGTGGGCGATCTTGCCTTCGACGATCTCACGAGACAGCGTGGCCACGACGTGGTCCTGGCCGATCACCTCGTCGAATCGCTGCGGGCGGTACTTGCGGTAGAGAGCCTGGTAGTCCATCTGCGTGCGATGGTAGGCGACCACGCTCCGCCGAGTGACACCCGATAGCGGCAACGGTGGGATATGCTCGGGCGATGGCGAGCCAATCCCTTCCACGCCGGACGGGGCGCTGGATGATCTCGATCCTGATTGCCGGTGTCACGGTGCTCGGGACCTCCGGGAGAGCACCCGCCGCCGAGCCGTCGCCGTCCGTCCCGGTGCCGAGCGTGCATCTCGCGGTCGCTTCCTACAACGTGATCCCGGACCACTGCATCCCGTCCCCCTCCTTCGATTGCCCGGTGGCTCCCACGATGTACCAGAGAGCCCTCGCGATCGAAGCGGCGGAAACGATCCGAGATACGATCCCCTACTGCGTGCTCGACACTCCCCACGAGCCCACGGGCACCCTGGCATTCGTCCCGGGCTCGAGCGCCGTCGCCGGGCAAGGCACCTTGCTCCGGTACCGGGTGGCGGTGGAAGACGGCCTCGCCGTCGACGCCGAATGCTTCGCCGAGGACATCGAGCGCATCCTGCACGATGAGCGCGGCTGGACCGGAACGGGACAGGTCGCCTTCCAGCGGGTCGAAACGGAGCCTGCCGACTTCACGATCGTGCTGGCGTCACCGGACACCACCAACCGGCTGTGCGCCCCGCTGCAGACTCTCGGCAGGTACTCGTGCCGCAACGGCAATCACGTCGTCATCAACTCGTGGCGCTGGGAAACCGGTGCGGAGTCGTTCGGGACCGAACTCGCCGACTACCGCCGCTATCTCGTCAACCACGAGGTAGGCCACCGACTCGGGTTCGGTCATCGGGCATGCCCCGGCGCCGGCGAAGCCGCCCCCGTGATGATGCCGCAGACCAAGGGTGCGGGCTCGTGCGAGCCGAATCCCTGGCCCACCGCCGACGAGCTGGCCGCCCTGCACCGCTAGGAGCGTCCCAATCCTCCATGCCGCATGGGGCTGGCGGGAACCCACCGAGCCACGGCTCTCGTCTCATCACAAGGAAACGGATCAACATCGCCTACAAGGAGGAAGACGTGCGTTCCATCATCTCGTTGATGGTCCTGCTCCTCGGACTGAGTGCATGTGGGAACGACGCTGCGCCCGCAGACGGCGGTACCACGCCAAGCGACAACACCATCGTTCTCACGGCCGCCGATGCCGGCCTCGATCTCGAGGTCACCGTCGGGGACACCATCCAGGTCGTGCTCGAAGGCAATCCGAGCACCGGCTATGGATGGGAGGTCGAGAGCATCGACGAGTCGGTGCTCCAGATGGCCGGCGAAGCCGAATTCACATCGGACACGGACCTCGTTGGCGCCCCTGGTACCTTCACCTTCACGTTCGAAGCCGTGGGCGAGGGTGAGACGAGCCTGGGCCTCGTCTACCGCCGGCCTTGGGAAGATGCCGAGCCGGCCGACACGTTCGGGGTGACGATCACAGCCGTGGCTTGAACGACGACGGGCCGGTCAACAGGCGCCGTGGCCTGCGCCGGCCGCCGGGTGGCACACTGGAGGGGTGATCGACCAACGGTTCCTCATCGAGCCGTTCGAGGCCGCCTACCTCGAGACCTGGCGGTCAGGGCGGCTGGACGACAAGCTGGCACAGGCACAGCGGGAGCTGGCCGACTGCACCGCCTGCCCGCGTAGCTGCCATGTCGACCGCATGGCCGACGAGCACACCGGCACGTGCCGCACCGGCCGCTATGCCCTGGTCGCCAGTGCCTTTCCCCACCATGGCGAGGAATGGTGCCTGCGCGGCACTCACGGATCAGGAACCGTCTTCTTCGGGCGCTGCAACCTCCGCTGTGTCTTCTGCCAGAACTGGGACATCTCGCAGCAAGACGCCGGAGCCGAGATGGATGCCCCCTCGATCGCCACCGTCATGATCTGGCTCCAACATCGCGGCTGTCACAACATCAACTTCGTGACGCCCGAGCATGTCGTCCCCCAAGTGGTCGAGATCGTCGCCGCCGCCATCCCGCGCGGCTTGCGCCTCCCGATCGTCTACAACACCAGCGCCTACGACTCCCTCGACTCGCTCGCACTCCTGGACGGCCTGGTCGACGTGTACATGCCGGACTTCAAGTTTTGGAATACCGAGGCCGCTCGCCGCCTCGCCCGGGCCGCCGACTACCCGGAGGTAGCGAGAGCCGCCATCGCCGAGATGCACCGCCAGGTCGGCGTGTTGCGCTTCGGGCCGGATGGCATCGCCCGCCGTGGGGTACTCGTTCGCCACCTCGTCATGCCCGGCATGCTCGACGACACCACTGCCATCACCGACTGGCTGGCGACCGAGATCTCACCCGACACCTACGTCAATCTGATGGGCCAATACCGGCCTGAGCACCGGGTCCCGGGGAACCCACGATACGCCGACATCGATCGAGTCCCCGGACCTCACGAACTGGAAGCGGCGGCCGCGGCAGCTCGGCGGGCCGGCCTCTGGCGACTCGACCCACACCGACCGTCAGAATCTTGATGGACTACGGTGATTCGGCCATGCGGGTGGGAATCGACCTCGACGGTGTCGTCGCCGACTTCAACAACGGGTGGATGCGCGTCTACAACGAGGAGTTCGGCACAGATCTCACCGCCGACCAGGTGAACTCCTGGCACGCCCCGCCGCAGCTCACCCACTTCGACGATCTGTCAGGTTTCTGGCGATGGGCGCGCCGCGACGAGGACGCGTCGATCTTCCGGCATTTCGACGTGTACCCGGGCGCTATCGAGGCCCTCGAGACGCTCGCCACTCGCCACGAGATCGTGATCCTCACGATGAGGCCCCCTTGGGCCACCCACGACACGCTCACCTGGATCGCCGAGCGGAGACTCCCGACACGGGAGGTGCACATAGTCACGGACAAGTGGACGGTCGACTGCGAGGTGTACCTCGACGACTCACCGTTCATACTCGCAGCGCTGGTGCAGCACCGGACCGGAGCCACCGTCTGCCGCTACGTGCGTCCCTGGAACGAGCCCGTTCCCGGGGCACGCGACGTTGCCGGCTGGGACGAGTTCGCAGCGGTGGTGCACTCTCTGGAGACGGCGCCCTCTTGATCGCGCCCCAACGGCTATCGGTTTCCCGGCTTCGGCGAGACCTCCGCGACTAGCCTGGGCTTGCGCTGAGGAACGCGCACAATGCGCCCATCCCAAGGAGACCGTTTGCTATGACCACCCGAAAGCTGATGACCGCGCTCGCCGTCTTCGCCCTCGTCATCGCCGCCTGCGGCAGCGACACCGAGGACACGACGACGACGACCGGAGTGCCGGCCGACTGGCCGGACAAGATCATCCTCGGCTTCGTGCCCAGCCAGGAGCAGGAAGAGCTCCAGGACAACATCCAGCCGTTCGTCGACGTGCTGCAAGAGGCCCTCGGCATCGAGGTCGAAGGCATCGTGACCACCGACTACACGGGCCTGGTGACCGCCATGGGCACCGGACAGGCGGACTTCGGCGCCTTCGGTCCGCTGGGGTACGTGCTCGCCGAGCAGCAGTTCTCCAACCTCGAGGTGCTGATCCAGTCGATCAGGCGAGGTACCTCTACCTATCACGCAGAGTGGTTCACGAACGACCCCAGCCTGTGTGCCACCGACCCGGCACCGGGCGCCTATGAGAATGAGCCGATCGGGGATCCGAATGCCTCACCGGTTCTGAAGGCCCCAACCGAGGTCTTCGCCCAACAGGTGGGATATGACTACTCGGGCGAGGAACCGGTCCGTGTCGAGGGGATCTCGGAGGGCTACGCCTGCGAGGGCGTGGACCTGGCGGATCTAGCCGGCAAGACGATCGCCTTCACCACTGAGACGTCGACCTCGGGATACTTGTTCCCGGCACTGCAGTTGATCAGTGCAGGCATCGACCCCGAGACGGACATCACCGCGATCTTCACCGGTGGGCACGACGGGGCAGTCACCGCCGTCTACAACGGCGATGCCGATGTAGGCGTTGCCTTCGACGACGCCCGTGGAACGATCACCGAAACCAATCCGGATGTCGGGGAGAAGGTCATCGTGTTCGGCCTCACCTCCGAGGTCCCCAATGACGTTGTCGCAGTCCGCGGAGACCTGCCGGATTCGCTCAAGCAGGCCGTCTACGACGCCATTGCGGCCTATCTGGAGACCGACGAAGGCGCCGCCATCTTCGACGAGATCTACGAGTGGACTGCCATCCGACCGGCGAACGATGCCGACTTTGATGTTGTCCGCGACGCTGCCGTTGAGTTCGGGATCACCGAGCCGTGATCCGATAGACGAATTCGTCTGGTAGTTGGGCCGCCTCCGGGCGGCCCAACTAGTGTGCGAGTCGTGATTGAGTTCAAGAACGCATCCGTGACCTACCGGGGCGGCGTCCGGGCTCTCAAGAATGTCGATCTCACCATCAACGACGGCGAGTTCATCGTCATCGTTGGTCTCTCCGGAGCAGGCAAGTCGACGCTGTTGCGCGCCGTCAACGGCCTGGTCCCTGCAACGGAAGGCTCGGTGACCGTCGACGGAAGAGAAGTCGTGGGGGCGTCCGCCAAAGACCTCCGCGAGATCCGCTCGGACGTCGGGATGATCTTTCAGACGTTCAACCTGGTCCTGCGAACGTCGGTGCTCAACAACGTGCTCATGGGCCGCTTGTCCATGGTCCCGCTGTGGCGCTCGACCTTGGGCATGTGGCCGGAGGAGGACCGCGAGATCGCCATGCAATCGCTCGAGCGCGTCGGCATCGTGGAGAAGGCCTACGTCCGGGCCTCCAACCTCTCCGGTGGCCAGCAGCAGCGGGTGGGGATCGCGAGGGCACTCGCCCAGGAACCCAAGGTGCTGCTCGCCGACGAGCCGGTGGCGTCCCTGGACCCGGTGACCTCGCACATCGTGATGCGTGACCTGCAGCGCATCAACGGCGAGCTGGGCATCACCACGTTCATCAACCTCCACTTCCTGGACCTCGCCCGGGCGTACGGAAAACGCATGGTCGGGCTGCGGGCGGGAGAGCTGGTCTACGACGGTGACATCGCAGACGTGGACGACACGACCTTCCGGGAGATCTACGGACGAGCCATCACCCCGGACGACATCTTGGAGACGAAGGAGTGACCGCGGGCGCCCGGCCTGCTCCACCGAAGAAATCGGTACGGCCCTACCTGGTTGCCGTCGCCGTCACCGCCTTCACCATCTTCGCCGCCAAGGAAGTCGGGCTGTCCCTGAGCCAGCTCACCGAGAACTTCAAGACCGGCCGGGACTTCCTCGCCCGGTTCTTCCCACCCGACTGGGAGTGGGCGAAGGAGAACGTTCCCGGTCCGATGATCGAAACGATCCAGGTGGCGATCCTGGCCGCCATCATCGGCTGCAGCGTCGCCCTCCCCATCGCCTTCTGGGCCTCCAAGCTGACGGCGAACAACAAGTGGGTCTACTACATCGACAAGTGGTTCCTCAACGTCATCAGGACCATCCCCGACATCTTCTGGGCGATGCTCTTCGTGACCGGAATCGGGTACGGACCGTTCGCCGGGCTGCTGGCACTGATCATGTTCTCGCTGTCGATCATGGGGAAGCTGCTCTCGGAGACGATCGACTCGGCAGACCCCGGCCCCCTCGAGGCCGCCAAGTCCACCGGCGCCGGCCACACCCAGGCCGTCCAGGCATCGATCCTCCCCCAGGTGATGCCCAACTACGTGGCGTACGCGTTGTACATCTTCGAGCTCGACATCCGGGCATCGACCGTGCTCGGCATCGTCGGGGCCGGCGGCATCGGGCGTGTACTCGAAGCCCAGCGGGCCTTCTTCCGGTTCGACCGGATCATGGCGATCGTCATCGTCATCTTCGTGTTCGTGTTCCTGATCGAGCAGGTCAGCGTCTTCATTCGCCGGAGGTTGGTGTGACGGAGGTCTTCAGGGACTCCGAGGAGCCCACCGCACGGCCTGAGCCCCGCCGCGGCGCGAAGTGGACCCGCTGGCTGATTGTCGCCGTCCTGGTCATCCCGGCGATCTGGGCGGCGTTGGGGCTCGGCGTCTCGCTGGAGCGGATCCTGAGCGCCCCCGCCGACATGTGGAACATCATCAAGGCCATGTTCCCGCCGGACTTCAGCTCCAAGCAGTTGGGGCGCACCTTCCCCAAGGTGCTCGAGTCCCTCTACATCGCCTGGATCGGCACCATGATCGGGGCCCTCTTCTCGTTCCTGCTCTCGTTCGCGGCCGCCAAGAATCTCTCGCCGCGCTGGCTCACGTTCATCATCCGCAACCTGTTCAACGCCATCCGTGCCTTCCCCGAGCTACTCCTCGCCTTCATCTTCCTGCCCATCTTCGGCCTCGGCCCCTGGACCGGGACCCTGGCGATCGGCCTCCACTCGATTGGCACCCTCGGAAAGCTGTCGTCGGAAGTGATCGAGGGCATCGATGCCGGCCCGCTGGAGGCGATCGACTCCGCCGGAGGAAGACGGATATCCGTCATGCGCTTCGGAGTCCTGCCCCAGGTGCTCCCCAGCATCGTCGCCTACTGGCTCTACCGGTTCGAGATCAACCTGAGGGTCTCGGCGTTCCTCGGCGTCATAGGCGCCGGCGGGGTGGGTGCCGAACTGGTCAGCCAGCTCCGGTTCCGCAATTTCCCGGCGGCCGGGACCGTGCTCTTGGTGACCATCGCCGTTGTGCTCGTCATCGACACGGTGTCGTCGATGATCCGCAGCCGCATCATCGCCGGCAAGGCCGGCGAGGAGGGGCCGACCGAGCTGTTCGAGGAGCCGTCCACCGTCGGCGTGCTCTAGTCACGATGCTCCGCCGCACCAGGGAGAGCCGAGAGCAGCAGGAGCGGGACCTGCTGGCACCCGATGCCACCCTCTCGGCGGAGTCGAGGGGCCGGGCCCGACCCGAGGACCCCGACGAGTACCGCACCTGCTTCGAGCGCGATCGGGACCGCATCCTCCATTCCAAGGCGTTCCGCCGCCTCAAGCACAAGACTCAGGTGTTCATCAACCCCGAGGGTGACCACTTTGTCACACGGCTCACCCACACCCTCCAGGTCACCCAGATCGGCCGCTCGATCGCCCGCTGCCTCTCACTGAACGAGATCCTCACCGAGGCGATCTGCCTCGGCCACGACGCCGGCCATTCCCCGTTCGGGCACATCGGCGAGGAAGCCCTCGGCGACTACGTCGACGGCGAGTGGCTCCACTCCGAGCAAGGGGTGAGGATCTTCGAGGTCCTCGAACCGCTCAACCTCACCTGGGAGGTCCTCGACGGGATTCGCGCTCACTCGTGGAAGACTCCCCAGCCGCCCGGAACTCCAGAGGGCTCCGTGTGCAGGTTCGCCGATCGCATCGCCTATCTGTCCCATGACGTGCAGGACGCCATCCGCGCCGGGGTGATCACCTCCGTGGACCTGCCGGAGCGGTCACGGCGCACCTTTGGCGAGCCTGGGACACGATGGATCGCGACCATGATCGAAGCGGTCGTCGACGAGTCGCTGCGCACCGGAGCCGTCTCGATGGATCCGCAGGTGCTCGACGTCATGAACGAGCTGCGGGGATTCATGTTCGAGCACGTCTACCTCCGGCCCGGCACCGAGGAGCAGCGCCGCGAGATCACCGGAATCGTCCACGACCTGGTCGACCATTTTCTCGCCCACCCCGGAGAGGTCGCGCCGACCTACCGCCAGAACGAAGCTGAGACCCTCACCCAGGTGATCGACTACGTCGCCGGTATGACGGATCGCTACGCCATCGGGATCCACGACGAGCTGTCCCGGTCCCAGCAGCTCAACTGAAAGGGGCCTGCCCCGAGATTGGAATCCGGCCCTCGTCGATCACCATCTCGAGCCCGACCCGCGGTGGTGTGCCTCGGGCACCTCGAGCCAACCCTCATTCCTCACGGGCATCGCCCGCCTCGTTCGGTGCACGGGCGACGAAGTACTTGGCCTGCGGATGGTGACAGATGAGCGCCGAGGTCGTCTGCTCCGGCTGGTACTGGTACCCGGTGTGGGGGCCGACGTCGATGCCGAGCGCCGCCGCCTCGAGCAGGCGTGCCACAGTTGCGTTGTCTTCGAGGTCCGGGCACGCCGGGTAGCCCGATGAGAACCGGCCGCCCCGGTACTGCTGACGGAAGAGGCCCTGGACGGTCGGCCCGTCCTCGTCGCCGAACCCCCACTCGAGACGGATGCGGTGATGCCAGTACTCGGCGAGAGCCTCGGTCATCTCGACTCCGAGGCCGTGCAGCAAGAGGTAGTCCTGATAGCGATCGGCCGCGAACAACTCGGCGGCGCGATCCGAGATCCGGGAGCCCATCGTCACGACATGGAACGCGGCGTAGTCCACGGGCCCATCGACCGGTCGGAAGAAGTCGGCGATGCACAACCATGGATCCTGCCGCTGACGCGGGAACGAGAAACGGGCCTGGACCGCGGCTCGGTCCTCGTCCTCCCAAATCACCAGATCGTCCCGGTCTCCGTTCGCCGGGAAGTAGCCGTAGACGACCTGAGGGACCAGAAGGTCCCCCGTTCGGGCTGCTGCGAGTTGGTCACGAAACACGCCCCGGAGCCGTTCCTTGAAGTCACCATCGACCTCACCCCGAGAAGGCCGAAACTTCCACTGGTTACGGAACAACGCGGTCTCGTTGACGTACCGGGCGATGTCGTCGAGGGGAATGCCCTTGACCACCCGCCTGCCGACAAAGGGCGGCGGCGGGACCTCGGCGTCGACGACCGAAGGGGATCGGGCGGGCACGAAATCCCCCGCCTCGGCCGGAGACGGGACGCGGCGGCGAGTCCGCTCCCCCGATGACGGCGCCGGGCCCCCGTCGGTGATGTGCCGCATGGCGTCGAGGCCGGCGAAGGCGTCCTTGCCGTAGAACAGGAGACCCGGGTAGCGCTGCCGCAGCTCGTCCTCGACATAGCCGCGGGTGAGGGCGGCTCCGCCCAGGAGCACGGGGACGTGGCCGAGCCCGCGACGCTCCAGCTCCTCCAGGTTATCGCGCATCACGAGGGTGCTCTTCACCAGCAGGCCACTCATTCCGATGGCATCGGCCTCGACCGCCTGAAGGGTCTCGATCATCTCGCTGATCCCGACCTTGATGCCGAGGTTGTGCACCTGGTAGCCGTTGTTGGTGAGGATGATGTCGACCAGGTTCTTGCCGATGTCGTGGACGTCGCCCTTGACCGTGGCGAGCACGATCTTGCCCCGCCCGGCCGACTCGTTCCTCTCCATCATCGGCTCGAGGAACCCGACGGCCGCCTTCATCGTCTCGGCGGAACGCAGCACGAACGGCAGCTGCATCTCGCCCGAAGCGAACAGCTCGCCGACGGTCCTCATCCCCGCCAGCAGCATGTCGTTGAGGATGTCCAGTGGCGCGCAACCGGCGTCGATCGCTTCCCTGAGGTCGTCCTCCAGGCCGATGGCGTCCCCGTCGACGACCCGCTGCTCGAGGCGGCGCCCCACCGGCCACCCCGAGCGGTCCTCCCGGAGATCCTCCACCGTCGCCAGGTCGGAGAAGGCGGCGAGGAGCGCCTCCAGCGGATCGTAGCCGGGGCGGCGGCGGTCGTAGATCAGGTCGAGGCACAGCTCCTGGTGCTCCCGGTCGATCTGGTTGAGGGGCAGCAGCCTGCCGGCGTGGACGATGGCCGCGTCGAGTCCGGCGGCAACACACTCGTGGAGAAACACCGCGTTGAGGATCCGGCGCGCCGCCGGCTCGAGGCCGAACGAAACGTTCGAGATGCCGAGCACCGTCGAGACGCCGGGCAGCTCGGACTTGATGCGCCTCATCGCCTCGATCGTCCGCACGGCGTCGCCCCGCAGGTCGTCGTCACCGGTGGAGAGCGGGAACGTGAGCGCGTCGAACAGCAGGTCCGAGGGCTCGAGGCCGTATCGGCCCACAGCCAAGTCGTGCAGCCGGTGCGCCACCCGCAGCTTCCACTCGACATCGCGCGCCTGCCCTTCCTCGTCGATGAGCAGGCAGATCACCGCAGACCCGTGCTCGCGTGCCAGCCGGAACACCCGGTCGGCGCGTGAGCCGTCGCCGTCGCCGTCCTCGAGGTTCGCCGAGTTGAGCACCGAACGCCCCCCGAGCCGCTCGAGGCCGACTCTCATGATCTCGGGCTCGGTCGAATCGAGTACCAGCGGTGCGGCGACCTCGGTGGCGAAACGCGCCGCGAGGTCGTCCATGTCGAGGGTGCCGTCACGGCCCACGTAGTCGACGCAGAGGTCGACGAGGTGAGCCGACTCGCGCACCTGCTCGCGCCCGATGGCGACACATGCATCGTGGTCGCCGGCGAGCATCGCGTCCCGGAAGGCTTTCGATCCGTTGGCGTTGGTGCGCTCGCCGATCAGGAGAATCGAGGTGTCCTGAGCGAACGGCACGTGGCTGTAGATCGAAGCGGCTGCGGGCACGTGCTGCGGGTCGCGGGCACGGGGCGAGAGCGGACGGCAACGCTCCACGACCGCCGCCATGTGATCGGAAGTCGTGCCGCAACAGCCGCCGATGACCCCCACCCCAAGCTCGGAGACGAAACGCGCCAAGTGCTCGGCGAACTCCTCACTGCCGAGGTCGTAGACCATCTCCCCGTCCACCACCGACGGAAGGCCGGCGTTGGGCATGGAGGAGACCGGCATCCGGGCGTGCTCGGCCAGGTAGCGCAACGGCTCGTACATCTCCTTCGGCCCGGTGGCGCAGTTGATCCCGATGACGTCGGGGTGCAGGCCGTCGAGCGCGGTGAGGGCGGCTCCGATCTCGGTACCGGCGATCATGCGGCCGGTCAGCTCGACGGTCACCTGCACCTGGAGCGGCAGTTCGCGGCCGGCGCCGCGCATGGCCGCCCGCGACCCGTTGATCGCCGCCTTGGCGGCCAGCAGATCGAACTGGGTCTCGATGATGAGCAGATCACAGCCACCGTCGATGAGGCCGGCCGCCTCGACCTCGTAGGCCTCCCGCAGAGAGCGGTACGTGATGTGGCCCAGGGTCGGGAACTTGTTTCCCGGCCCGATGGAGCCGGCAACCCAGCGCTCCCGGCCGTCACCGGCCACATACTCGTCGACGACTTCACGGCCGATGGTCGCCGCCGCCGCCGCCAGCTCGTAGGTGCGATCCGCCAGCCCGTACTCATCGAGCGGAACGGAGAAGCAGCCGAGGGAATTCGTCTCGACGGCATCGACGCCGATGTCGAGAAAGGAGCGATGCACCGCGGCGACAACATCGGGCCGGGTGGCGTTGAGGATCTCGTTGCAGCCTTCCAGGTCGGGGCCACCGAAGTCGTCGGCGGTCAACCCGGCGCGCTGCAGGGAGGTGCCGGTGGCTCCGTCGAACACGACGAGGCCCCGCGCGATCGCGTCCAGGTAGCCGCTCATCGGGCGCCTCCCCGGCGCGAGCGGCGGCTGCAGGCCGGGGCGAGACCGTCCACGCGTCCTCCTTGCTCGTCCTCGAAACGCTCCCGTGAGCGCCTGGAGCGGAGGCCCGCTATCGGCAACTCATCGTTCAGGCATTGGCACCGTGCGGAACCGCCGGTTGCCGCGGCTTCACAGGGCCTGTCCCTCCGCCGCTCTCGATGAGCGATTCGTAGGCAAATGATGATAGCCACAGGCCACGGAAGCCCTGTCGGGTGCGCCGCCGCGGCTCAGCCCGTCAGTTGACCGATCAGGATCAGGACGATGAGGTTTGCCGCCGTCCAGGCAAGGCAGAGCACGACATAGCGCCGCAGCCACCCCGCCCACGTGTCGGCGGCGAGGGCGATACGGGTGCCGACGAAGAACCACAGCGGCAACGAGGTCAGCGTGCCGACCAGGAAGACGACGAGGCGATTCACGTCGATGAAGTCGATGGCGAAGATCCACGCTGTGGGGGCGGCGATCAGGAACAAGAGCGCCGCCAGGAGAGACGACGCCAGATCGCCCATGTCGCCGATCTCGCGGAAGCTCACGCTGAGCGCCAGGATGGTCACCGTCACCGGGTAGACGAGCGCCAGCGCCCCGCCTGCAGGCAGAGGCAATCCCCCGCGCCGAGCCGTGAAACTGAAGTCAGAGGTCACCGGGCCCTAGCGTACCGCTTCGGTGCCAGGGGTAGGATTGCGGCAGCGATATCGGGAGGGACCATCGGATCGAGCGACTACATCGACAAGGGTGCCATCAAGGTCATCGAGGTGATCGGAGTCTCCGAAGAGAGCTTCGAGAATGCCGTCGAGCTGGCCGTCGCCAAGGCTGCCGAGAGCATCAAGGGAATCACCGGAGTCGAGGTCGAGTCATTCAGCGCCAGAGTCGGCGACGGAAAGGTGACTCAGTACCGGGCGACCGTGAAGCTCGCTTTCGTCGTCAAGTGACCGAGCCCAACGGCCACGTCTTTGGGCGACGGCTGACCCGGAGCCGCACCGATAGGAAGATCGCCGGCATCGCAGCCGGGATCGCCAACTACTCGGGCATCGACCCGGTGTGGATACGCGTCCTCTTCCTGGTGTTGCTGTTCACCGGGCCCGGCTTCCTGCTGTATCTCATCTGCTGGGTGGCGATACCCGAGGAGCCCGTGAGGACGGCCTCCCATCCGGTCCCCGCGATGACGGCGCCCAATCCGGCGCCCGTCGCGACCCGACCCGCCGATCACGGCGATTCGGGCCGTCTCCTCCTGGGCGGCCTGCTCATCATCGGCGGCGCCTACCTCGGCCTCGCCTCGGTGCTGCCGCGGATCAGGGGCCTGTTGCTGCCCGCGATCCTCGTCGCCGCTGGCGTGGCGGTCATCGTCTACGGGGCCCGCCGATGAGCTACGACCCGTTCGCACCCGAAAGCCCAGTGAAGGAGCCGCGCGGCCCGTCGGTCGCCCAGATCACCCTGGGCGCCATCCTCATCGTCCTCGGTGCCGCCTGGTTGCTGGCCGCCCTCGACATTGCCACGATCCCGTGGCGAGGCCTGCTGGCGGCTGCATTGATCGTCGTCGGGTTGGTGGTCGCAGCGATGGCCGGCAGGGAGCGCCATGGCGGGATCATGGCCATCGGAGTGATCCTCACCATCGTTCTGGCCCTCGCCAGCACCGCCGAGGGAATCCTCGATGCACCCCTCGCCGGCGGGATCGGCGAGCGTGACTTCGCACCTCGATCCTTCGACGATCTCGAGAGCGAATACCGGCTCCTCATCGGAGACCTCGACGTCGATCTGCAATCGGTCACCTTCCCCGCCGGGGAGACCACGGTGCAAGTGAGCGTGATGATCGGCCAGGCAATCGTGCACACACCCGACGAAGTCGCCGTCGCGGTGGACGCCAAGGTGACAGGCGGCGAGGTGGTGTTGTTCGACCAATCGCAGAACGGCTTCGACGTCGACGCCACGTACGCTGATGCCGAGTACGCCGCTGCGACGAACCGCCTCCGGCTCGAGATCACCGGAGGTTTCGGAAGGCTGGAGGTCGAATGACGAACGACAACGGGAGACCCTTCGACCGTGCAGCCCTCGTGGCCGGCATCGTGTTCATCTTCTTCGGCCTGATGTTCCTGCTCGAGGCGCTTGGAGCCTTCGACCTCAACCCAGGGCAGCTCTGGGCGATCCTGCTCATCGGCCTCGGCGTCGCGGTGCTGTTCGGCGAACGCCGTCCCAGCTCCAGGGCTTGAAGCCGGAACGGCGTCTGCACGTCACCTCAGAACCACCAGGGGAAGTGGTAGCGACGGAACCGGAAGCGCCCCTCGACCGGATCGTGGTCCGACGACCGGATCGCCGTTGACGGGTCGTCCGCCACCGACGCCGGGTATGAGG
>Ga0315545_1001630_pt1 | contig 21615 bp, 16 predicted proteins | sample SalMarSW160210MG_FD_203096 | JGI IMG/M metagenome (GOLD analysis project Ga0315545, IMG submission 203096) | Salt marsh sediment microbial communities from the Plum Island Ecosystem LTER, Massachusetts, United States - Salt Marsh Sediment SW1602-10 ...
ATATTTCCTCCAGCCAATTGTTTTATGAGCTCAAGAGATCTCTTTACGGCAAGGTCAGTTCCCTCGATATCAGTGCCCCTTTCAAAGCGATACGAGGCCTCTGTAGACAGAGAAAGATTTTTTGAGGAGCGGCGGATCATAGTGGGATTAAAGTAAGCGCTTTCTACGAGCACAGTAGCACAGTCTTCTGTTATCTCTGAGTTAAGGCCACCCATTATTCCTGCTATGGCCACTGCTCGTTTCCCGTCACATATCATCAATGTCTGATCATCCAGATCTCTAGTTTGCTCATCTAAGGTGGTAAAGGTCTGACCGTTTTCTGCCCTTTTGACCACTATTTTCCTGTCCCCAAGGCGATGGTAGTCAAAGGCATGCAAAGGTTGCCCAAGCTCCATAAGAACGTAGTTGGTAATATCAACCACATTATTGATAGATCTCATTCCAGAAACGTGCAGCCTATACCTCATCCAAAATGGAGATGGGCCAATTTTTACCTGATCCACTAAACCAGCTGTGTATCGAGGACAACCATTGGTATCGAGGACAGTCACTTCAGCCAGGTCCTCAATGGCGATATCACTTTCCTCAAAATGGACTTCTGGTATCGTAGCTTTTTTTCTAATCAAGGCCCCTATCTCCCGGGCAATGCCCAGTATAGATGCACAGTCAATCCGATTGGGAGTCAGGGTGATCTCCAGGATCCAATCTTCCAGATCCATGGCTTCGGTAAGGGACTGACCAGGCGCAAGATTATCAGGGAGGATCATGATACCGGTATGATCATCTGTCAGACCCATCTCATCTTCAGCCAAGAGCATTCCTTGAGATAGTTCACCCCGTATTGTGCTCTCTTTGATAAGCATGCCATCTGGAAGTGTCGTGCCTGGCGGGGCCAGGGGCACACAATCACCTTTATTAATATTAGTGGCGCCACAGACCACAGATGCTCTCTCGTTTCCAGCATCTAATTGACAGATGGATAGCTGATCAGCCTGGGGATGGGGTTTGATATCAAGGATCTTGGACACCTTAACATTATCGAGGTTTTGAGCCTTCTGCTCGAGGCCTTCAACCTCAAGGCCTGCCATAGTGAGCAATTCAGCCACTTCAGCTGGTGTCTGCTCAATTTCTACAAATTCTTTCAGCCAATTAAGGCTAACCTTCATATATGATCCTTAGTTTAATAAATTCGAATTTTTACAACTTATTGAAATCGTAAGTTTTTTATGCCGATTGGTCTATATTATTAACACGGAGTGTTGGAGTTTTGGAGTTTTGGAATAGTGGGATTGAAAAAACAGTCAAAGACGGGTCTTTTCCTCCATACACATCACTCCAATATTCCATTACTCCCTGGCCCAGACCCGCCTGCCAGACGGCGGGCAGGTGGCGGGCAGGCCTGACTTGGAAAGCACGAGTTGCCTGGATCTGATAGCTGAAATATTCTTGCGACCATAGCGTATTCAAGGCTAGTCGCGCCAGGGCGGGCCATTACTCCAATTGGAGCAAGGTCTATAAGTTTTAATATAGTCTTAATAGTCTGCATACATTGCCTAATACAATGATCCCTCAAAACTGCTGTAAAAACCTGATGTCATTTTCAAAAAAGAGCCTGATATCATCCAGGCCGGATTTTAGCATAGCTATCCTCTCAACTCCCATACCAAATGCGAAACCAGAGATATTCTCTGGATCATAACCTACAGCCTTGAATACCTCTGGGTCTACCATTCCAGAGCCAAGAATCTCTAACCAGCCGGTATAAGAGCAGGTTCGACAACCATCTCCTTTGCATATGACGCACTGAATATCAACCTCTGCACTGGGTTCAGTGAAAGGAAAAAAGCCTGTCCTGAATCGAAGTTTGGTATCATGAGCAAACATCTGATGGACAAAGGTGGTAAGTGTTCCCTTAAGATCGCCAAAGGAAATCCCTTTATCTACCAATAGCCCTTCCACCTGATGGAACATTGGGGTATGGCTGATATCTGAATCTGGGCGGTACACCTTTCCCGGAGCTATTATACTCACTGGCGGGGATTTACTTTCCATTATCCTGATCTGCATTGGGGAGGTATGGGTTCTCAATACCACGTTATCAGATATATAGAAGGTGTCCTGTATATCCCTGGCAGGATGATCCTTTGGCATGTTTAAGGCCTCAAAGTTGTAATAATCAAGTTCCACTTCCGGCCCTTCTACAACCTTAAAGCCTAACGTTGAAAAGATGGTACAAATCTCTTCCGTTGTTGTAGTGATGGGATGTAGGTGACCTAATGGGATTCGTCTACCAGGAAGTGTTACATCAAAAGCTGATTCTGGTTCTACAGCTTTGGCAGTGAGAGAATCAGATACGGACTTAAACTTTCTATGGAGGTCTTCTTTTACCTGGTTAGCAAGCCTACCCATAACAGGTCTTTCTTCTTTTGGCAATTCTGCCAACCTTTTTAAAATAAGAGTGAGAAGACCTTTTCTGCCAAGATACTGCTGCGTTAATTTTTCTATATCAGACCTTTCAGCAACTGATTCCAGTTCTTTTAAGGCCCTGATTTTCAATTCAAGGAGTTGATCCTTCAATATATAAATCCGTTCTTAGATCTAATGTATTCGTTGTGCGTGTTTTATTTAATCACCCCGCCATCCTGGCTATCTCTGAGAAGCCTTGAGGATCACTGACTGCCATCTCTGCCAGGATCTTTCTGTCTAATGCAATATCTGCCTTTTTCATTCCCATGATAAGTTTGCTGTACGAAAGCCCATTCTCTCTGGCAGCTGCATTAATCCTGATGATCCAGAGTCTTCTGAAATCACCTTTTCTTTTTTTCCTGTCCCTATAGGCCTGTTGTCTGGATCTCATTACAGCGACAGTAGCAGTCTTTAAAAGCTTGCTTCTGCCACCTCTGTATCCTTTTGCTGCCTTGAGGATCTTTCTTCTTCTTTGTCTTGATTGCGGGGCATTTGTTGCTCGTGTCATATGTAGTTCCTCATACTAGTCCGTTGATAGGTGTTAGTTGTCCGTTGCTTTTTCAACTGACAAATGACACCTGATAACATTTGTTAATGATACGGAAGCAGTCGTGAGATCTGTTTTATATTTGTTTTATCCAGGGTGGTAGATTTTCGTAAGTTTCTTTTTCTTTTTCGTGATTTTTTGGTTAGAATGTGGCTTGCAAAGGCCTTGTTTCTGAGTAACCTTCCTGTCGCCGTTCTTTTAAACCGTTTTAATGCTCCTTTGTTTGTCTTTATCTTGGGCATGAAAAATTTAGCTCCTCAATTGGAAAAGTGGAATAGTGGAGTAACCGAGAAGTCCCTTCCACTTTCCTGGGTTGTCAAAGTTTCAAGCTATTACATTATTTTGGCACAATTAACATTGACATATCTTTTCCTTCCATCTTGGGGACTACCTCGACAAGGCCTATATCCTCAACCTTTTTGGTAATCTCTTCAAGGAGAGTGAGGCCCAAATCAGTATGTGATCTCTCCCTTCCCCTGAATACCATATGAACCCTCACCTTATCTCCCTGGAGTAAAAATCTTCGTATATTCTTTATCTTCACCCCCACATCATGTTCTGCAGTAAGGGGTCTGAGCTTGATCTCTTTCAGGTGGCTTGCCCGTGTCTTGGTCTTGCCTTTTTTGGCCTTCTCGTACCTGAGTTTCCCATAATCCATAATGCGGCATACAGGATGCTCTGCATGTGGGGATACCTCAACCAGATCAAGGTCCTTTTCTTTTGCTGCGAGCAAGGCCTCAGTAATAGGGACAATTCCTATCTGCGTTCCATCCACAGAAATTAATCGTACTGTTTTGACCTTGATTTGCTCGTTAACCCTTACAGCCGGTTTTTTGCTTATTGTTAGCTCCTCGTTTCTGATTCACTCTTTATTCTGTCTATTAATTCCTTTGGCGACATAGGGGGTAAGTTATGCCCATCCCTTAAACGGACGGTAACATTACCTGTTTCCATTTCTTTGTCCCCGATTATCACCATGTAGGGGATCTTTTTTGTCTGGGCGTCTCTCACCTTGAAGCTCAGTTTTTCATTCCGGAAGTCTTTCTCTGCCCTCACTCCTGACCCAAATAGGATTTTTAGTAAATCTTCACCGTATGGGATATTTCGATCAGTTATTGTAAGGATAATCGCCTGCACCGGCGCAAGCCAGACCGGAAAGGCTCCTCCATAATGCTCGATGAGGATGCCAAAGAAGCGCTCCAGAGAACCAAGGAGAGCGCGATGCACCATGTAAGGCCTGTGTTCCTGTCCATCCTTTCCGATGAATGTCATGTCAAACCGCTCCGGCAGGGTAAAGTCGAACTGAACGGTGGTACACTGCCAGGCACGACCCAAAGCATCCTTGATTTTTATGTCAATCTTTGGCCCGTAGAAGACCGCTTCGCCCTCCTCACGTTTGTAATATAGCTTCCTGCGTTCAAGGGCGTTGACCAGAGATCCCTCGGCCATCTCCCACATATCATCTTTGCCGATGTACTTCTGCTTGCGCTCCGGGTCACGAACCGATAGCATTACCTCATATTCATGGAAGCCAAAAGAGCGCAGAAGATGGAGTGTCAGGTCAAGGCAGTTCAGAACCTCGTCCTCGATCTGATCAGGACGACAGAAAATGTGGGCGTCGTCTTGGGTAAAACCTCGTACTCGCAGCAGGCCGTGTAAGACGCCAGATCGTTCGAAACGGTAGACCGTGCCCATTTCGGCCCAGCGGAGGGGCAATTCACGGTAGCTTCGGATCCGGCTGCGGTATATCATGATGTGAAAAGGACAGTTCATCGGCTTGATAAAAAACTCCTGACCTTCGATGTCCATGGGTGAGTACATGTTTTCCTGGTAATAGTCCAGATGACCACTGGTCTGCCATAGCTTTGCCCTGCCGATGTGAGGCGAGTAAACTATCTCGTAGCCAGCCTTGTAATGCTCCTGGCGCCAGAAATCCTCGATGATAGTGCGTATCGTTCCTCCCTTTGGGTGCCACAGGATCAGGCCTGGCCCTATGTCCTCCTGGATGCTGAACAGATCCAGTTCCCGGCCCAACTTACGGTGGTCCCTTTTTTTTGCCTCCTCGAGGTTTTCGAGGTGCGCGTCAAGGGATTCCTGATCAGCAAATGCAATGCCATAAATCCTGCTCAACATGGCTTTAGTTTCATCTCCCCTCCAGTATGCACCAGCAACATGGGTGAGATGAAAGGCCTTTATTTTTCCTGTTGAGGGCAGATGAGGGCCTCTGCACAGATCCGTAAAGTTTCCCTGCTTGTATATGCTCACCACTTTTTCTGAAAGATCCTCGATCAGTTCGACCTTATAAATTTCGCCCTGGGATTTAAAAAATTCAATTGCCTCATCGCTGAGGACCTCACTTCTGATGAAGGGAAGATCCTTGCCGATTATTTCAGTCATTTTAGACTCGATCTTCGGGAGATCCTTGGTATCAAATGGCCTCTCATAGTCAAAGTCGTAATAGAAGCCATCTTTAATGGCCGGACCTATGGTTACCTTTACTCCGGGAAAGAGATCCTTCACTGCTTCAGCCATAACATGAGCAGCGCTATGCCGCAATATTTGCAAACCCTCTTGGGAATCGATGTAAACAGCTTCAAGTTCTGCTGATGAATCAATCTCTGTTGAAATATCTTTAATCTCACCATTTATCTTGAAAGCCGCCACCTTCTCTAGGTTATCTATTCCCAAGGCCTGCAATGCATTAAGGCCGTTGAGACCTTGAGCATAGGTCTCAATTGAAGAAAAACCTTTCAAATTTACCGTTACTTTTTTCTCCATAGATTATTACCTGGAAAATGAGGCACCTAAGATAATAAATTACTTAGATGCCTCATTAGGTCTAAGCATAATGATTATGGTCATCTATAGCATCTTTATCCATTTTGTTGCAAGTCTTTATTTTCAGACATAAATCAAGGATATTTATAATCTCATACCCCCAAATCTTTTCTATAATTTTCAAGGTATTCAGTCTAACTAAAAGATTTAGAAAAGTATTTTAAAAGGAGAAGAGAGTATCAGCTTTTTTCTGGGCTCCAAGAAATCCCTTCTTTTTACTCCATACGTTCTCTAAATCCCTACTCTTTATTTTTCAATGAGTTAATTATTTTCCTAGTAATGTTCTTGAAATTATAATCTTTTCGATCTCCTTGGTTCCTTCATATATTTCAATTATTTTTGCATCGCGATAAAAGCGTTCAACATCATATTCTCCCATATATCCGTAACCGCCGTGAATCTGTACCGCCTCCTCTGCTACACGAACTCCTGTTTCTCCGGCAAACCATTTGGCCATTGCTGTTAGTTTATGATCAAGCTTGCCCTTGTCTGCCTTAAACGCTGCTTCATACACGAGGTTTCTTGCTGCCTGGATACGTGTGGCCATTTCTGCTATTTTAAATTGAATTGCCTGAAAAGAGCTCAAGGTTTTTCCAAATTGCTCTCTATTCTTAGCATAGGTAATAGCCTTTTCCATGGCACCTTGGGCAATGCCAACCCCCTGGGCCCCGACATGGATTCTGGTGATATTAAAGAACTCCATGAACTGGTAGAAGCCCTTTCCCTCCTCACCAATAAGGTTTTTTTGGGGCACGCGGACATCCTTGAAATACAATTCGGCTGTATCCGAGGCCCTTATTCCTAATTTATGGTGAAGTTTGTTTGCCTCAAACCCTTTCCGGTCACTCTCCACAATGATGACGCTGTGCCTCCTGTGTCTGGAGGTATCCTTCGGGTTGGTGAGACAGATCACATTAAAATAACTAGCCACGGTGCCATTTGTTATAAATATCTTATTCCCATTGATGACATAATCAGAGCCATCTTTTCTGGCCACGGTTGTGATAGCCGCTACATCACTTCCAGCATCCGGCTCGGTGATGGCAGAGCCCATAACGGCCTCTCCTTTGGTGAGGGGAATAAGATATTTTTTCTTCTGCTCGTCTGTCCCGTATAAATCGACCATATCCGCCCCGAAGGTGGCCGAGATCAAAACAGACCCTAATCCAGGGTCAACGCGCCAAAACTCTTCAGTAATGAGGCATTTCTCCAGGTACCCATACCCACTTCCACCATATTCCTCAGGAAAGTTGAGCCCAATAAATCCGAGTTCAGCTGCCTTTGTGACCAGTTCTCGAGGATATTTTTCCTGTTGATCGCACTCCTGGGCAATTTCTGGGAATTCACCCTCGGCAAATTCCCTTGCTGCCTTTTTAATATCTTCCTGATTTTTTGTTAAATCGAAGTCCATTTTTTCTCCTTATGTTTATTTCTGGACAAAAGCATCCTTTGTTTTAATATAAAGCGCCACCGCAGTTAATAATCCAATAAAACACATAGAAAAAGCTATCCGAAAAGCTTCAAAGAACCCATCAAGTTGCAGGACATGTCTATTCCCAGCAGGATTCTTCCGCATATTAATCCATTTATGCCGGTACTCCTGGCAAAAACCATGGCCCCAATTCCACCAATGATAGAGAAGGTGGCCATTATTGTCCTGGCTCCGAATCTATCTATCAAAAGGCCAACTGGGATTTGAAAAAAAGCGAAGGCGTAAAAAAAAGAAGCAGTCAACAGCCCCAATTCATCAGAAGAAACTCCAAATTCATCTATTAATTGAGGGGAGATCACTGCATTGGAAACTCGGTAAAACATGGATACTGAAAAAAGCAAAGAACATATTCCAACAATAAACCAACGCCTGTTTTTATTCATTCGGTTAATCTATGCTTTGCAAGTTCCAATCAATTGTGCAAATTTTAGGAGAAGGTAGCTAGCCTTAACGTCAACATATACCTTGAGACTCATAATGTTACGTTATGCATTAACTTATCTTTCCATCTGATGAAGAATGGTTTTGTGTGATTTCTTTTTCTCAAAAGTGACTAGAATTATTAACAGGAATAGACCAGCGATTGTTAGCAAATATTGTGGCCAGAATATTAAAATTGAGGCGAGTACAAACATAAATCTCTTCCACCAACCAATGCTATTTAGCAAATACCCTTGAGCACCAATGGCCAAAGAAAATATACCTATACCTGCTATTATGAATACATAGAATATGTCTATGGGGGTACCTTTTAAAATTAATGCAGGGTTATAAACAAAGAGATATGGCAAGGTGTATAATACGATACCGAACCTCACAGCTTCCAGCCCGGTTTTCATCGGGGGAGATCCGGCTATTGCAGCCGCGGTAAAGGCAGTGGTGCAAACCGGTGGGGTAATCAGAGAGAGGGTGCAAAAATAGAAGATAAAGAGATGCGCGGCAACCGGGTTGACGCCCATCTCAACCAAGATCGGTGCCTCTAAAGCCGCTAATACGATATATGATACCACTGGCGGAAGCCCCATTCCCAACAATATCGAGATAATCATGATCCAGAACAGGGTAAATAAAAGGCTCCCCCCTGCCAAAAAGCCTATTATCTCGGATAGCTTCATGCCAACTCCGGTCAGGGTAAGGATCCCCAGAATAATCCCTGCTGCGGCACAGGGAACGGTTATCATTATCATCCGAACCGCGCCATCCTTTAAGGCATTGATCGCCTTGGAGATGCTCAGGGTTTTACTGAAGATCGCGATTATCCATAGAGAAAGCAGTGAATAGGCACAGGCAAACATGGCGGAATATCTCGCAGCCAGCAGGACGACCAATAAACCAATCGGTATGAGAAAAAAGGAACCCCTCTTTAAGGCAGGCCAAAACATGGGCACCTCCTCGGATGACAGGCCCTTGAATCCCTTTTGGCCGGCATATAGATCCACCATCAAGAAAAGGCCAAAGTAATGAAAGAATGAAGGCAAGGCCGCTGCTATGCAGACCTCCCCATAACTCACTCCTAGCATCTGTGCCATTATAAAGGCCACTGCCCCCATAATTGGTGGTGTCTTATACCCACCAGAAGATGCAACTGCTTCAATAGCGCCAGCCACGTAGGGTTCTACTCCCGATTTCTTCATCATGGGAATGGTGACTGCACCAGTTGTGGCGACATTTGCCGCTGGACTGCCTGACAACATTCCCATTAAACCACTTGCAAATATAGCTATCTTTGCAGGGCCTCCACGTTGCCGACCTGCTACAGAGGTAGCAATATCTAAGAAGACGCTTGAGGCTCCTGCTACCTCAACAAAGGAGCCAAACAGGATAAATATAATGACAATAGTGGCACATACCCCCACAGGGATCGCGTAGATGCCTTCGGTTCCGGCAAACACTTGAACCACAATTCTCTCCAGATTATATCCTCTATGGGCCAGGAAGCCTGGAATGTAGTTTCCAAAATAGGTATATCCTATGAAGATAAGGACAATTATCGCGAGTGACCAGCCAATGGTACGCCTGGTGAGTTCGAGAATGATCGCTATTGCGGCTAATCCCAGGATGAGACCAGTGGTGGTAAGAAACGGTGATATATATAATTCCTTCCAATTCAGTATCAGATAGATGTTGGCAAGGGCAAACAGGGCGGCAAGAAAGACATTAATACCCAAATCAAGCCATGGATGGCGTTTACTCAACTTTAACCGGTAGATGAAAAGAGCGATAATAAACACCATGGTAAGATGAAGGGTTCTCTGGATGATCGTCTCAAAGATTCCAAAAAAGGCGGTATAGAGCGATATTACAGAAAGGAGTACCGCAAAGACGGTTACAAAGACGGAGACATATCTGTTTATCTTTTCATACATTGGAGATCTCCTCCATGTTCTTTTCCATAGTTAGATTAAGAGCATCTTATATTCCCCTATTCACCTCCCAACATCCTTGAAACCTTCCTGTAGCTCTCAGGGAATTCGGGTTCTCGCCTCATCTGGGGGCTTCTAGGCAACCGGTAGCCATACTGTTCAACATGCCTCAGCCCTGCAAGCAGATCTCCGAGTTTCGCTGTTGGAATAGAAAAGATCATTTCGTTGCCTGCCATTGCGTGATACCGATCACCGCGGCAGGGTATGGCGACCATGCATTCCCCAGTTTGTATGACAGGCACCACTGCATAGACGCAGGCAGCATGGCTTGACAAATGGCAGTGAAGATCATGTCCATCCTTGTACTCTCTTGCCAGCATGAGCAAGCTCAGTTGCTCTGAGTCACAGTAGATCATTACCAGATCTGGTTCAAAACTGACCGTGGTCAATGGGGCTGATACTACGCCTTTGAATCTTCCGGCCTCAAACCAGGGGAAATCAGTTGCATAATTTTTTCCTGCCTCCAAGTCCTTGACATCCTGCGGAAAACGGTTGTGCCCCTCGAGAAAATACTGCGGGGGTTCAGCCCAGCCGTAGCCCACAATCGGCTCAAAACACCACATATCTTCTTTAAAAACGGCTATTGTCTTGCCTTCCCTGCGTGACAAAGCATAGCCCTGGCAAAGGTCTATACGGTAGCCAAAATCCTTGAGAGGTCTCTCGGCCCCTTGAGGGATATCTTCTTCACCCTTTAACAGTTTCACTGCCAAAGGGAAGCTCCGTAGCCTTATCCGCTTCTCAAGTTCCTCTCCATAGTTGCGCAATACAGAAATATCTATCATAACATGTAACTTCTTAAGAAACTAACTCCAGAAAAGAGCATGGTGATGTCTTTTTTGCCATGCCCTCACAGGGAAACAACGGCAGACAGGTTCAAACTGGTTGTGGCCCGCCAGATAATGGCATAATATACCTTAAATGGGGTTAAAACGAACCGAAGGAGAATTTACCCATTCCCCTTCGGTTTACTCATCTTCCATTGGGGTCTTTCAAGATAGCATCAAGGGTAATCGTATTATTTTATTACCCCCTTTTCTTTATAGTACCTTGCTGCCCCCGGATGCATGGGGATAGGCATTCCCTTATATACATTTTTAATCTTGGTGTCTTTGAACACCGCTGAGGCACTTGTTATAAAACCAAGATTTTCGAAGACTGCCTTTGTAGCCTTATACATAAATTCATCATCCAGATACGAACCACAGCACGTGATATACGCCATATGGACTTGTAAAACAGGTTCTTCTTGTCCTCTGTAAGTATTTGCTGGCAGATTGTCGAAATAGGCGACTGGGTCCTTCTCATTTATCTTTGCCTTTGCAACTTCTTCAATGGGTATAAAGTTTAATTTCACAGAGTCGGCCATCCTTACAAAGCCGGGAACGCCTGCACCCATAAAGTATGAGCAAGCATCAAGGTGACCGTCTATCATCTTTTCTATTGCGGTAGAGAATTCGATATTCTCCGGCTTATAATCCTTTCCAGGGATTAGTCCATGTGCGGGGAATATGACATCGTCATTACCTATCTGGGTCATAGAGCCAGGAGTACCGGTAGCAACGGTTTTTCCCTTTAGGTCTGCCATTGTTTTAATGCCGGTTGCCTTTCGCGCAACAATCGTGAAAAGCCCGGGGTAAGACGAGAACCATCCGAGCACATCATTTTTTGATTTAAATGGAGCCAGACCATGGTAGCCTTGATAGAGAAAATTGGCCGATGACCATGCCACCTCCATTTCTCGACGGTGAATACGGAGTATGTTTTCTCGTGAGGCCCCGGGTGTGGTGACCCCTGTGACATGATAGCCGGGTACATTGTCGCTGACAACTTTGGACATTGCTACTGCAAGAGGATACCAGGATCCGGATGCACTTGCGGAGCCGAAGGTATATTCCTTAACCTTTGCCGCAAATAGCAAGCTGGGGAACTGCGTTACTAATCCCGCTGTTGCTATGCCAGCAGCTGAAGACTTGAGAAAATCACGCCTGGTAAATCCATCCTCTTTAATTTTTTCTAAAAAGTTCTTTTTTCCCATATTAAACCCCCCTCCCTTGTTTTAAGATTTATGATTGAATGAAAATTCGAGGAAATACTTTTTCTGGCCCTTTCAGGATTTCTCATCCATTGATCGGATCAAGACAAATCAATCATAGGCACCACCCCCTTTATTAGAATTTTAAGGCTTCTTTCTTCTTCATAATCTTATGGAATCATTATTTTGAAAAAACTACAAGCCAAATCATTAAACTATTTAAAATTGCTGTATCGTGTCATATTCCAACTCTCGCAATAGGGCTATACTTTTAAGAAAAGGTACAATTTCTCTGATCATACAATAGCAATAGGCCTTACTGGCGAACCAGAGCCACCCCTAATCTTTAGTGGAAGAGCAATGAATAAAAAAGTATAAATACGACTTTTAGATAATCCCTCTAAATTGAGCATTTCCATTATCTGTATTCCATTTTCTACCAACAAGATAACGTGGCACGGTAAATGATGGGGGGGAACCTTATCATAAGCTGTGGTGTCCGTACCTGTGAAGGAAACCCCTTTGAGTGCTAGAAACTGAGCTCCATCCTCTATAACACCTGGAACACCTTTATCAACGGAAAGGTACTTTTTCCTATCGTCCCAAAATTTCATCCAGCCTGTTCGAATTAATACCACATCTCCTTTCTTTATATCTACCCCTTCTTCTTGGGAGGCTTGCTGTAACTCCTTTTCGCCAATGCCAAAATCATAGGGTAAAACTTCCATATTTAAAAGCTGAGGTATATCTAACAATATCCCTTTTTTCACAATTGGAGGGGTGTTTTCTATTCCCATAACTTTAAGTCCATTCTGATAATCCTGTAGATTGGTTATATCAACATCATTAAAGACCCTGTTGTTACATGCTACATGAGCCACAGCATCTAAATGAGTGCCGGTGTGGCCTCCCATCATAAATATGTCATTACAAAAACTAACCTTTTTCTCCCCCAAGGTAATATCTCCATGTTTCTTTAAAAGTGTGTACCCAAATGGCGGTTGATTAGGATGGTGAGGCATTCCTGGAAAAATAAGTTGACCTAAATCAAATACCTGCCCCTTATTCAACAATTCATTTGCATAACTACTAAGCATAATTAATCCTCCAATAAAATCTGATTTTCGATATACTCCTCCTAAAAACAATTCTTTGGCAGAAGGTTGGGCCAAATAAAATTCTGATTCTAATTGTTACAAGAAAAAATTTTATTCTCTTTCGGCTAACCTTTTAAAAGGCTATTGGCAATGATTAACCTCTGAATTTCAGAAGTCCCTTCATAAACTCTGAGAGCCCTAATTTCACGATAAAGACGCTCAATCACTGATCCTTGCATAACGCCGATTCCACCATGGATTTGAAGTCCTTGATCCACTGCACGGAAGGCTGCCTCTGTGGCATAAAATTTTGCCATAGACGCATGTCTGGAAACATTGGCCTCGCCTTTATCCTTCAAGATTGCTGCCCTGTAAACGAGTCCTCTTGCAGCATCTAACTCTGTTGCCATTTCTGCCAGTTTGAACTGTATTGCCTGAAATTTAGCAATAGGGCTGCCAAACTGGACCCTTTTCTTGGCATAACTCAATGCAGCATCAAAAGCAGCCTGCCCAATGCCAACTGCTGCCGCTCCCACAGACATACGAAATACATCTAAGGTCCTCATGGCAATGTTGTACCCCTCACCTATCTTCCCTAAGAGATTGTTTTGGGGGACAAAGCAATTATCAAATTTCAATTCAACCATATCATGGGGGGCAAGCATTTTGAGCCTTTTGATTATAGTAAAACCCTGCACTCCTTTTTCCACAATAAAGGCCGATACTGAACGAGGATTATCAGAAAAAGGGGTCTTAACAAAGGCAACCATAATATTGGCCGCATGTCCGTTGGAAATAAATCTCTTTACACCATTGAGAATGAACCCGTCCGACTTCTCTTGAGCTTCGCTTTTCATGCCATTAACATCGCTTCCTGCCTCTGGTTCTGTTAGGGCATAGGTTGTTAATAGCTCCCCGCGCCCGATTCTGGTTAGATATTTCTCTTTTTGATCTTTACTACCAGCCAAAAATATAGGATAACTGCCGAGTCCTTGCATGGCCATGGTTACATCAGCGGCGCAGTAAACGCCTGCCAACTGCTCCCTGGTTAAACATACTGGTAAGGCCTTAAACCCTTTACCACCTAAATCTTCAGGAACGAAGAGCTGAAAAAATCCGGCATCAGCCATAACTTTAACCATTTCTGGAGGGATATCATCGGTTTCTCCATATTTTTCTGATATGGGGGTCATTATTTCTTTGGCAAACTTGTGGCAATATTCTTTAAATTTCCTATCTTCAGCTGATAACATCAAATCCATATAGTTATCTCCTTTCCTCATTGTAGTAATTAACCTTCAAGTCAGTTTCAGACTTAGCTCGAAGCAATTTTTTATCCACCTTGCCACTCGAAGTGGTTGGAAGTTCGTCCACAAATATATACTTTTTTGGACGTTTGTACCTGGCTAACTCATCGTTATTCATACAATATTCATCAAGCTCTTGTTCAGTAAGTGATTCATCTGCTTTAACAATTATGGCACTTACAATTTCACCCCATTTTTCATGAGGAATGCCGACTACAGCAACATTCTGTATCTTCTTATGTTTTGAAAGGACATTCTCCACTTCTCGTGGATAAATATTTTCTCCCCCCGAAATTATCATATCATCTTCCCGCTCAGTGAAGGAAAGGTAACCATTTTCATCTATTCTGCCTAAATCGCCTGTAAAATACCATTCCCCCTTTATCACTTCCTTCGTCTTATCTGGCAAATGCCAATATTCTTTCATTACACAAGGTGACCGAACGATAATTTCGCCCACCTCCCCTTTTTTGACTTCCGCATCAGGATCACCTTTATCAGGTTCTACGACTCGGATAAAAGTTTTTGGAAGAGCCCTGCCTACCGATCCTAAGTGTGAATCATGTTCTTCCGGATATATAGCTGATACTGAATCGAGCTCTGTCATCCCATAAGCATTTATTAGATCTATCTTGCCAAAAACGTCTCTTATTTTATAAAAAAGCCCTGATGATAGAGGTGCTCCAGAATACTGAATTGCCCGCAGATTACCCATATCAAATTCTTTCACGTTCTCGACCGAGATGAGCATGTTTAGGTGGGTCGGAGTCGCCCACATTACAGTAATCTCAAAATCTTTAATCCATTGAACCGTACTTTTTGGATCGAAGTGCCTTTGGATAACATTGCTTCCCCCCATGCACAATGTGGGCATAAAATTTGATAGCAGAGGACCTATGTGATAAAGGGGGCCTAAGGCTATGGACCTATCCAGCGGGGTTATGCTTGCAGGGCGAGTCCATGCCTCAATGGCACATAGAACACCTCTGTGCGTATGTACTGTCCCTTTCGGTCTACCTGTTGTTCCACTCGTATACATAATCATAGCGATATCATCTTCCGAAACAGATCTCTTGGTATCTGTCTCTTTGCCTTTTTCAGTAAGTTCCTTGAATGAGGCTGCATACTTTAATCTTTCTTTCCCAGCATAAATGTACGTTTCGACATGTTTAACTTTACTTCTGATTCTGTCGATTGTTTCATAGTCATCTTCATCAAAGATTAATACCTTTGCGAGACAGTCATTAAGAACATACCTGAGCTCATCAGGTGATAGCCGATAGTTTAGGGGTACAAAGATCCCAGATATCTTTGATGTAGCAAAGAAAGATGTGGGGAACTCGATTTCATCTCTTAATACAGCAGCAACTCGGTCGCCTTGTTTTATTCCATGTTCAATCAAGAAATTTGCACATCGCAGCACTTGGCCCTTCCACTCAGACCATGTAATTGAAATATTTTTCCCCGGATCTATCAAAGCCGTTTTGTTCGGAGATCTTTCTGCATTGATATCTAAAAGATCTCCTATCCCAGGTCGAAATTCACTCATTTTTTTTCCTCTCTTTCCACTTGAAGTCGGAGATAAATGGTTACCTGCTGTATCTAATTCGTTTCCTCATATAAAAGAAAGGTTCGTGCTTCCTCAAAGAGGTAACCAGCATAATAAAGCAATCAAAGAACTGTTCTTCCCCCATCTACAAAAATAGTCTGTCCTGTAATAAAATTTGATGCTTCTGAGGCCAAAAAGACCACAGGACCCACTAGGTCCTTTGCTTCCCCGATTTTCTTCAACGGGGTAAAAGATAGTATGTTAGCGAGAACCTCTGGATTATCTAGGCGATCCTTTGTTAGTGGAGTAGCGAAATAACCTGGTGCGACAGCATTCACATAGATATTATAGGGGGCCAATTCCTCGGCAAATGACTTGGTGAACATAATAATCCCTGCCTTAGTGCCAGCATAAATAGAGTTGGGTACCCCTGGTCTAAGCAGAAAGCCAGCTGCAGAGGAAATATTAATAATTTTCCCTCCTCCCTTTTGAATCATCTCTTTAGAAACGATTTGGCTGGCAAAATAAACCCCTCTGAAATTGACACTGCATACAAAGTCGAAATCCTCTGGGGTGACCTCCAGCAAAGGCTTATGTACATTTACTCCGGCGTTATTTACTAAGCAATCGATGCGACCGAAAGTTGCAACTGTTTTTTGAACCATTTCTCTAATGGAGTTGATATCGGTCAAATCCGTTTTGATGGGAAAGGCCTTGTGGCCCATTTCTTCAATTTCCTTTGCCGTTTGTTCAAGCCCCTCTAAGCTGCGAGCTGCCACTGCTACATCGGCACCTGCAAGGGCAAGCCCCAATGAGATCCACTTTCCCAGGCCGCGGGATGCTCCTGTAACCAAGGCGAACTTTCCTTCCAGAGTCATTTTTGGATAGTCAATTTTTTCCATAATATTAGTCCATTACAGAGTACCTTTTCAATTAATGTTCCCGCGATCAGCAATGTAATAAGGTAAGATTAGCTCACCCCATACTATTGTAACTGACCTTATTCTGAATAATTGGCACTTAAAATTTCTGTTTATTCCAGCTCGCTCCTACTATTATCTTTTTTGCTTCCAGATTTCAGGATCCTCTTTAACACCTTCCCTGATGGGTTTCTGGGAATTGTTGAAATAAAGGCAACCTGTTTTGGCTTTTTATAGCTCGCTAGATGTTTCTTGCAGAAATCAATAACCTCTTTTTCAGTTACTGTTTCGCCTTCCTTTGTAACTACAAATGCCTTAACCGTCTCTCCCCAGATCGGATCAGGTATACCAACCACGGCTATGTCAGCAATTGCTGGATGTCGTAAGAGAACCTCTTCGATCTCTCTTGGATAGATGTTTTCTCCCCCGCTTACGATCATATCCTTTTTTCGGTCTACAATATATAAGTAGCCATCCTCATCTACAGTAGCCAAATCGCCGGTATAAAGCCACCCGTCTTTAACTGCCTCTTTTGTTGCTTCCTCGTTTTTGTAATATCCTTGCATTACATTTGGACCCTGGCATACTAATTCTCCTATCTGGTTCAGGGGTAAGGGCCTGCCATCTTCATTAACTATCCTAGCCTGGAGAAAGGGAACAGGAGGCCCTACTGAGCCATGTTTCCTAAATGAATCTCTCCCGCTTAATATAGTAATGGTAGGTGAAGCTTCTGTACAACCATAGACATCGTAGACACCAGTAGCTTTGGGAAAGACCTTTAAAAGCCTTTCTTTGATCTCCTTAGGTAATATAGCTGAGCCCGCTGTACATTTGGTTATTGAGTGAGTGTCAAAGTGATCCAATTTTGGATATTGAAGCAATAGATTGTACATAGCCGGGGAACCAGAGATAACATTCACCTTCTCTTTTTCAATATACCTTAGAACTATCTCTGGATCGAACTTTTTAACCAGGATGCTTGTCCCCCCTAAGGCTATCTGTATAGTAAAATGGTTGTTTAAAGCGGCTGTGTGATAGAGGGGCCCGATAATTAATGAGGTTTCTCCTGTATGATCCTCCCTTCCTATGATAGTATTTATCAAATTCCAGAGTACATTGCCGTGAGTAATAACAGCTCCTTTTGGTTTTCCTGTTGTTCCCGAGGTGTACATAATTTGGCAGGGATCACTCTCCTGTACCTCAACTTCCGGTTCATCTGAACCCCCTAAAGAGAGAAACGATTCATAGTCATGGGCAAAGTCTGCTTTTTTTACATCAACTCCAATAAAATTTTTTACCGTATTTAGCCTCTGCTGGATATTGCCAACAGTTTCCTGAAACTCTTTAGCAAAAAAGAGGAAGCTGGCTTCTGAATTATTTACAATGTATTCGATCTCTTCCCCAACAAAGCGGAAGTTAACCGGTGTTATGAGAGCTCCCATTTTAATGGTCGCAAAGTAGATTTCTGCAAACTGACAGGTATTAAAGAACATAAGGGCTACACGATCCCCCTTTTTGAGTCCGTATCGCCTCATTGCCTGGGCCAATCGATTGACTCGCTCATTGAAGGATTTGTATGAGAAACGCTTCTCCTCAGAAATAATAGCTATTCTATCTGGGTGATTGTTCACACTGTTGACTAATAGGTAGGTAATATTCATCTTCTCGCCCCAGAAAAGGATTTTAGCTGAAGAATTAGGAATATTTGCTTTGATATTTCAGAACATGGGAAGTTTATTCCCTTTTTTTAGTTTCCCCCATAGGCTTTCTTTTGAGGTAATTGTATTAATGGTAATCTAAACGATCTTTATCTAACTTGATGAAAGTCTTTGTTTTAATTTACATCAAGGGAATCAATTTTGACAGTAAATGTTATTCACTTATTCTTTAATCATTTATCAATGTATTAATCAAGGAAATTCCTTACATATATGGGATTTATAGTGCACAAATAGTTGCTCTTAAAAATAGCAACCATTCTATTCTTAATGCCTATCAAAACCTAAGAAAATACCTCTTCCAACTATCCAGAAAATATGTAAAAATCATTGCCAAAGCAAAAAATGGACCTGATTAGATTACAAACCATATACCTAGCGAAGCTCTGTCTTCCCTGCCTGTATCCCTATTTACCGGGAGACGGGCAAACCGACGAGTTATATTTTTAAGTACTAAATGGCCTCCTGAGAAACTAAATGTGGAATAGAGCATGGAGCAAAGCGCCGGAGTCAGATGCTAAAGTGAATAACAATGCTTGATATATCTATTGGGTCTTATATATTGCCTCCGAAAGGAGGCTGGTTTATGCCAAACATCTAATGATTTACTCGATGACCATGTCACGCTTGGTTAGATTTTAAAAAATGTAACCTATTTATATTATTGCATAAAAGAATATATTTATTTTATTGATCAATATTCATTGGCGAACATCAATTATGGGCTAGAAGTTGGAGGTCAACATATGAGGCTTAAAAACAAAATTTCGGTTATAACCGGCGCCGGAAGGGGAATAGGTCGAAGTATCGCCTTTGCCTTTGCTGAGGAAGGGTCTAATCTGGTTCTTGTTGCCCGCTCCAGAGACCAGCTCGAACATGTTGCACAGGAAATAAGAAATAGAGACAGCAACGCTTTACCTGTAACCTGCGATGTTTCATCAGCTCAAGAGGTGCAAGATTTAGCAAGGGCAGTTCAAGATGAGTTCGGCCGGGTAGACATCTTGGTGAATAACGCGGGTATCTCGAAGCGATCAAAATTACTGGAATATGACGATGAAACCTGGCTGGAGGTAATTCGGATCAACCTTTTTGGCACCTATCTGTGCATAAAGGCCTTTCTGCCAATGATGCAACAGACTGGTCAGGGGCGTATCATTAATGTAGCCTCTACCGCAGGCAAAAACCCGGTTCCCTTCAATACTGCATATAGCGCATCCAAACATGGTGTCCTGGGGCTAACAAAATCGGTGGCAAGTGAAGTAGCCCTGACAGGATATCCGGGAATTACGGTTAATGCTATCTGTCCCTTTTATGTAAATACGGAAATGTTTTCAGGGCCACAGGGATATGTTGCCAAAATGGCCAAAACGAGTGGTGTGTCTGAGAAGGAGGTCATTGATAAGGCAATGAGCCGGAACTTACAACATCGAATTATCGAACCTGAAGAAGTGGCAGCGATGGCGGTTTATCTGGCCTCAGAAGAGGCGAGAGGGATCACTGGCCAGGCCCTGAACATCTGTGGGGGATTAATCTTTCATTGATTCAAAGTACAGGCATTATGCCACAACCACATTCTGTTGGGAGTTCCTATGATCCCTATTCGGATAGATACATCATGGTTGCGTCTTCATAAACAGCAGCTTTTGTACCCGGTCCATGATCGCCCAATAAGTCGAGCACCTCCTGCCACGTGGTTGCCCATACCACCTTATCTGTTGGAGCAAACCATTCAGCATCTGCGTAACTGGGGTAAGGCGAATAAACGATCACCCGCCCAACATTGGCAGGCAGGCTCGTACCACGAGTGCATAACCTTCCAGCAGCAGTCGTCCTGCCAAATGGGCCAAGCAAGTAATGAGTTATCTGGCCTGTGGGAGAGTGGGAGATGACTACAACATCTCCTCCACTTTCCTTAACTGACTGAACGCCCATAAGAAAGGCGATCACTCCTTCGCATGCCTTAGCACTTGCATTGGCCACAACCACATCCATGTTGCTCGCCTTTGGAGTGACGTACGCCTTGAGAGCCTGTTCAACGGCAGCATGATAGGCAGCAACCGGATGACCTGAAGTAAGACCAATAAGTTGGCGACGAGTACCCACAAGTGCTTGAAGAACAAAATCAGGTCCGGCCATAAGTGCTATTTCCTCTACTTCCTTACGCATATCACTCTCTTCCCATTTACCCAGACCGGTGACCGGGTTTAGCCCTTTTTCCCTGGCACCCACCGACGCCTCAAAATGTGTATTAGCTATTGTATCGATACTTGAGATCCCTGGAACAACTATCTTGCCAGTACCGCTGAAGCCCGTATAGGGATGAGGAATTACGGATCCGATCCCTATCCTTAGATCACATCTCCAATATTCACTGTTAACTGCAACTTCAGTCCCTTTTGACGTCTTTCCTACTGCCACATTATTCTCGTAGCAGTTATGGTTATAGACAGGGTAACGCCTCACTATATCTTCGCCCAACTTCTTGGCAAACTCGATACGAGAATGGGCTCCATGTGCGCCTAAAGCTGCGATGAACTGAATTTGATCATCCTTGATGCCCGCAGCATGTAACTCTTGGAGCAAGGGAGGGACCAAATCGTAGGTTGGGGTAGGTCGACTTATGTCATCAAATAGGATAACCACGCTCTGTTTCCCGTGTGCCATCTCAGACAAACGGGGAGTGTCAATGGGGGACCCTATCGCTGCTGCGATGTCTTTGGCCTTGAGCGCAGGCCACCTATCTCCTGGAACCGAGTGAAACTCCACTATCCAATCGTCGGGAAACTCGATCGGAATCTCCTTATCTTCGTACCATGAGTATTGGGGCAAAACTAACCTCTTCATCCAATCTCCTCCTATTCTAAATCTCAAAGGGGGGATGAACAGTCATGAAGGTAAAAACCTCCATCCCGTTGACCTCGGCCATGGTCTTCTCCCCGTTGATCACGCAGATCATCAGATCAATCATCTCTGCACGTAACCCATCGAGCGGCTTGCCTTCCACCAGGCTACCGGCATTGACATCCATATCATCCTTCATGGCATCATAGATCCTGGAGTTGCTGGCCACCTTGATTACCGGTAGGGCCGGAAAGCCGGTAGGGGTCCCCTGCCTGGTGGAGAAAAACACGAGCTGGGAGCCGCTTGCAGCAAAACCGGCGAGAGAATCCCCATGGGTTTGCCTCCTTCCTGGATGAGAGGGAACAGGTTTTTCGTGTTTGAAAGC
>Ga0315545_1001632_pt1 | contig 21609 bp, 18 predicted proteins | sample SalMarSW160210MG_FD_203096 | JGI IMG/M metagenome (GOLD analysis project Ga0315545, IMG submission 203096) | Salt marsh sediment microbial communities from the Plum Island Ecosystem LTER, Massachusetts, United States - Salt Marsh Sediment SW1602-10 ...
GAAGTTCGAGGTGATATTCTGTAAACCAAAACCGATACCAACTGACAGAAGGCCGAATATAACGGCAAGGCCGCTCAGGTTGATGCCGATAGATTGAAATGCGATGATAACCCCGATCAGGATAAAAGTTAATTCGATAACCCTCCTGAATGTATACCGTGTTCCCTCTTCAATCTGCAGCCGAATGAGGATTCTATCAACGAGCTTGCGCGCGAAAAGGCGCGAGAAAACAACGATTATCAGGAGTATGGACAAAAACACAAAAATCGCCGACGGGGTCACGTCAGTAGTGCCAATCGTAAGCAGACGGGTATCAAAAAAGACCTGGATGCTGTGGAAAACCTTAGTTACAGTCATATCATTACCTCCCACAAGTTACTGGTTCTGTTTATAATCTATACGCCATTCCCCAAATGGTCAGTGCTTGTTCCTTTCTATTATACTTCGTTTCGAGCTTTTCTGACCAGAAAAACCTTCTGATCACCGCCGACGTGAAGATTTAGGATCGCACCTCGACTAATGGCTAAGAAATCAAAATCCTTTTTTGACAATTGTTGACAAAGTCGCAAAAAGTCGTTTTTTCCATTTTTCTGTCATTCCGGCGAAACCCGGATCAGGGTCCAGAGCAGGCGCCGGAATCCAGTATTTTCAATAGGTTATAGACTCCGGCTTTCGCCGGAGTGACGATGTTAGTGACTTTTTACGAAACCATCATTGTTAGATAGTCAATCGTTCTGGGAACTGGGAAATGAAGGGCTTTGCCCCGACCGCAGAAAGCCACGGCTTTCGTCCCTCCTTTTTACACGGGCTTGCCCGTGGGGCTCCACCGGCGTCACGGATAATGATTGGAGCAATAATGGCCTAAGGCACAGGTCTCAAGGACAAAGGCAATCAAATCTCATGGGGCAAAGGGAAAGGATGTGGGCGTGTGAAGATGGCCGGCAGGAATGGAATTTCTGGTAGGAATCCCCTGCGTATGGGTTTCCCATTTCTTGCAAGGAAAACATAAGGATTTGGTTTCTCGATCTCTTTCCTGCAATCATCCACGGTATGGTTTTTTCTTTATTGCGAGCGAGAAGGGTAGGGCAGATAGGGTTCTATGTTGGGTATCTAATCCAGTTCAATGGCGTTTTTCTGGAGAGCAAAGTTAGTTTGCGATTCCCTCAGGTAGATCCCCTTCTCCATGAAGGGAAGCCACAGCAGCCTGGCATGGCTTACCTGCAACTCGGCCTCCCTCACGATATCCTTGGTCGCTTTGTGATCCCTCTTGGTCATGGAGTAGAGGAGCACATGGGCCATCTTTTTTGCCTCTCGAGCGCTCAACCACACATTATAGAGTTCGCCTTGTTCATGGGCAGGGAGAACAGTCTCGGTAAATTGAGGCTGTGTGCGGGTCAGCTGGGCTGCAAATTTATCAACGCCCCTCACGTCTTTTATCCTGAAGGCGGGCACGTAGAAAAAGATATCTCTTTTCGCGAGCACATCTTCGTCCATGACACGCGGCAGGGGAAAGAGTTTGAAGAATTCCTTGAGCGTCCTGTATCGAGCGGCTCCTGCATTGATGACCGCGGTCAAGCGCCAGAATGGCAAATATTTCCAACCTGGGGTAGAGTCAGCCTTTGCAGCGACGCTATAGGGCACCGGTACGTATTCTCCCCCTTGTTCCTGCCATGCCTGAGTGCAGACCCTGCACACGTGGATCGTGGCGTGGGGGTTGAATGGAAAGTCCCACCCGCAGTTAGGGCACCGAAATGGGAGGAACTTCAGTGGCCTGTAAGGGATTTTATCTCCAACCGGATTTTCCTTGAGCTCATCCATATCAACGGTGCCCTTGATGAGCTTGTGTGAGAGGGCATCCACAAGGAGCAAAGATTTTCGAGCATTGCGTGTAAGCGTGTAACAGTAGAAGGGAAAGAAAAGCAATGCGTAGTGTTCCCCTACCAGCTCGGATTTGGCCATCTCGATCTCTATACCATTGCCGTATGGTATGTTTTCCATGGAATGCCGGATCAGGTTGTCTGCTTCCTTGAAAGGGACGCTTTGTCGTACCTGAAGGGCGTCTTTTCCCATCTTCTGTTTGTTGAAGGGCCAGATCTTCACGATTTGTGCCCTCAGGCCGATTGAGGGAAGCCCCCATTTCGATGAGTCAAAGGCCGGAAAGGTGTGAAACCACGGCCTAGCTTTGAGCTCTTTGAAGCTCTCCCATGCGCTTGTTCCGTATGAGGGGGTAAAGTGCTTTCTTCCAAAAATCCACTGAAAGAACATGCCGCTCACGCGCCAGTAAGGTACATATACGAGGTGGCGCTCTGCGATCTCCACTCTCCGCACATCCTTGCCTTGCAGTGCACGGAGCAGGGCATCTCCTACCTTTTGGACGTTGCCGCAAGGTGCGATAAAGAATGATTGTACCTGATTTCGACCGGTAGGCTTCAGGATCGAGCCGCAGTAGAGGCACTTGAATACGGTGTCCTCTTCAGGGAGGTCAACCTCAGCGCCACATTGGGGGCAGGTAACGGCTATATCCATGTAGATCGATGTTCGTTACTGGTTGCTTGTCGCTCGTCGTATCAATGAGCCGCTCTTAGAAGGGAAATACCTGCACGAGCAAGGTTCGAGTCAACAGCATTAAAGGACTAGCGAAGCTTTGCCTCAAACCGACAAGTAACGGCTGGATTAAAAAATGATCCTAATTGCTTTAGTCATTTGGCTTAGGGCGCAAGGCGCACGGCCTTATGCCTTGTGCCTTTATCCTATTATCATATCATCCTAAACCAATAATAAAACGTGACATAAATGGTAAGATCTTACTTTCTATAGACGTCTAGTTGATCTTCTTCCCGCAGTTGTTGCAGAAGATAGACCCGGGAAGGATCTCGGCTCCGCAGTGGGGACATGTTGCCTTTATCTTTTCTACCCTTGCCCCGCAAAACATACAGAATTGTGCCTTGGCAGGCAAATTCTTGCCGCAGTGCGGGCACTTATTCTCGATAATAATCTGATGCCCGCACTGGGGGCAGTACCGGGAGGTTGCGTTTATCTGGGATTGGCATTTCGGGCACACCATCTTTTGGGCCTGGCCCTGGGCCGTTGACTGTATGGATTGCTGAAGGATTCCGGGCATCATCATGCCGAGTCCTGCGCCCAACCCCAGGCCCATGCCCGTGCCTGCGGCGCCGCCGTCGCCCGTCTGCCTGGCTGCATCGCCCATGGCCTTGGCTGCCTTGTATTTCATGAACCTATCGAGATCGCCAACCGCGCCCATGCCGCTTTTTTCATCGATCATCTTCTGAACCTCAACCGGCGGGGTGATCGAGTTGATGAAACAATCGTCGAGCAGGATTCCAAATCTCCCGAAATCCTCCTGAACTCGGGCCTTGAGCGCTACCCCCAGCTCGTCGTAGTACTTCGGAAGGTTGAGGATCGTGTCGAGGATTTCGCCGATCATGTCGTTAAACCTCGAGACGATGATCTCCCTGAGGTAATCCCCGACCTGTTCGGTATTGTAGGCCCCTTGGGTACCTACCAGGGTGTTGATGAACAGAAGCGGCTGGACGATCCTCATTGCATACACTCCAAAGGCCCTTAGCCTCACCAGACCCAGCTCGTTGTCCCTGAACGCCACGGGCTCGGTGGTGCCCCACTTCACGTTCACGAAGCTCTTGAGGTTGGTGAAGTAGATCTCAGTGCGAAATGGGCTTTTAAAGCCATAGGGCAGGCTCAGGACCCTGGTCACAATGGGAAGATTAAGGGTTGAGAGGGTGTGTCTTCCCGGACCCAAGAGATCGAGTCCCTTACCATCCCTGAAGAAAACGGCGGCCTGATTTTCTCGGACGATCAACTGGGCACCGAATTTGATGTCAGCAGATCCCTTTTCGGGGATCTTATGAACCATCTCCTGCCCGGTTTCATCAAACCATTCCAACACTTCCATGAAGACCATGAGCGCCTCCTTTACCTGATCGATAACTGCTGGATGCTACCTTTTCAAAAGATACTCCCGCTCGCCAACCCGTTTTTCGATCTCCACGAAGGCCTCATCGAGATCCTTGAGGAGCTTCGGGTCGAGATCGTCTGCCTTCTCCGATATCTTTGCTACCAGAGGGGCAACCCGGTCGATGTCCGTCTTTAGGGATTTGTCAAAGTCAAAGAGCCGTTGGAGGGCTTCCTCATCTACGCCATCATAGTCGAATACCGGGGCGTATCCCCTCGATGCAAACCGAAGGCTCCGGGAGATCTTATCCATCTTCCGGGTAAGGTCATCGAGATCCTTGATAAACAAGAGTGATCCACCCCGGGCGATGCTGGTCTTCAGCCTCTCAATGGTTTTCATGTGTTCGGATAGCCCTGAGCCGATGAATTCCCGTAATTTTTTATCGCTCTCCCTGATTGATTCCTTGTCCTGGTAAGAGCCGATCCCCGGCAGTATCCTGGCCGCCGCCTTCAGGGCGCTACCAAGTCCTTCTTTCATGCCCATAGAATTTCCTCCCTTGGGTGTTCGTTTGCCTCACGGTCTTTTGGCCGTTATCGTATAGGAGCGGGCGAGGTTTGGTATTTCTTTTGTCGGTTTTTAGGGATGAACATTGTAAGCCCGTTTCCCTTGATTTAGTTTATCGGCAGATAATGGTTTTTCTTAACAACGGACAACCCGATTTCCTGCAACTCACCCAATTTTCCTCAATTTTCATACAAAGATGCCCTCCGCTCTGCAAGAGGGAGGGCATCTGGGTCTTTAGGCGTTAACAAAGACCCTCTACTCAAGTGGGTCTTTAACATAGCCAAGCTCTTCCCAGTTGAGGACATAGCCGTTTTTTCCATGGCAGTCAAAGCAACCGAAGGCTTTCTCGCTGGGAACGATTGAGTGGCTTATGCTAAAGCTGAATTCCCTGGTAACCAGTGTGGCATCGCTGTATTTTCCATTCTGGTATTTCCGCATCTCCTCAACCGTGGTTATTCCGTCTTTGTTCGCATCCGCTGCCTTGACTTCAGGGACAATGATAACGTCATCGAGCGGTGAACCGCTCGTTTCAATAAACCACGTTGCCTTCACCACATTAAAAGGGTATATCTTGGCCATAAGGTCGGTTGATCCGAGGATAGGCAGATGGCCGAGCTTTTCCCCCGTGTACCATTTATGCTCCGGCATCCATCCCGGCGCCCTCATTTTGGTAACCGGTTTTCCCTCTTTGGTAAATTCGTTCCAGCTTCTGCTCTCTATGGCCTTTCCGGGCCTTAGTCCTGTATGGCAGGTGACGCAGGCGATCTTGTTGACGTGTTTGCTATCCAGGATCTCGCCTTCATCGACCTTATGGTGGGGCCTTTCCTCATGGCATTTCAGGCACGTGAGAGTTCCCTTCATGGTATCTTCCGTGGTGTCTATGGCGTATCCCTTTGCGAACTGGTGGTCGCTATGGGGATCCGTGAGCCTCTCATGGCAGTCATGACACCGCATACCGACTGCAAGATGGACATCATGCTCTTCATCGAATATAGAACCTCTTTTTTCATAATCCTTGACATGGCACTTGAGGCATTGTGCTATGGTCGGTTCTCCCTTGCCGTCCCTGGTCTCATGGCAGACCGTGCAGTCGGTTTTTCCGGTTGAAGGATCCCTGTAGGTTGAGGTGTGGCATTTGCCGCATTGCTCCATCCACCCTTTGATCCTTCCCTGTTTTTCAAAGCTAAAATTCGGAAGGGCACACCACTTCTCCAGCATGCCGAGGCCGTTTCCCCAACCCCCAAGAGCAGGGCTTCTGCCGAGCTGTCCATGGTAAGAGCTTTCAACCACGTCTTTTGCCTTAGCACTTGTGCTATAGGTAACAAGTGCGAGTAGTACCATAGGTAAGATTATTAGGCTTGACTTTGATGATTTCACGATTACCTCTCCTTGTCTATAGTCCACGATTTTCGCAAAGAAATAAACATCTATCCCCGGAATATGTCAAGATAATTTTTAAAAAAAAGGATTTTGCCTATAACAGCGATGCATCATGCTTTGTGAGCGGTAGCCAGGATGCCCTTTTCGAGGGCGCCAACGATCCGTCGGCCCAGGTCCTTGAATAATTGTACATCCTCTCTACTGAATCCGTAGAGCCTCCTCCGTGAATCGAAATACATGGCCCCCAGGATCCGGGGGCCACTGATGAGCGGCAGACAGAGCACGGACTCTATGTTCAGCACCTTGAGGGTATCTGCGAGCTCATCTTCTTTCAGGCTCTGGGCGTTAGAGATCACCATGGGCAATCGGCCTTTGATGGCTCGCCTTACTACATCCCCGCAGTAGAGCGGGTGTGTCTCATCGCTCAACGCGTGGGGTTGGGAGATTACATCGGTAATCGTCTCAGTATCAGGATCAACCAAGACAAAAGCCGCCCTGTCAATTCTGCTGAGAAACTCAAGGATGTGATCAAGTATTTCCCTTAAAACCTCATCGAGCGGTGAGTGCTTCGACAAAGCAGCGGCAACACGGTAGAATAATTCCAATTTTTTTTGATTCGTTCTTTCCCTGTGTACTTCGAACATGCCGCTTTGTTCCCCGGATTCCCAGGCGAGTTCAACGGAGTCAAGAAAAGAAACAATTTCCTGTCTCGGTTTTCCGCCTATACAGACCACACTCATTCCGATTGCTATGGGCACTGCTTTTTTAACCTCGTGATCAACACCAGATGCAAGATAGGCACCGTTATAAAAGGTTCCGCTACGGCTTTTTAAGTCCATGACGACATATTTTGATCCCTTCTTGACGATCCTGAGATGCCTCCGAGAAACCGTTTTGTCCTCGATTCGAATGTCATTGTCGATTGAACGCCCAAGATAGGTAACGCCATCCGGCAGCTCATAGGATCGTCCCATATCAGGTCCGTTGAGAATATAAAGCTTGCTCATCTCTCAAACTCCGGTACTTTTTGGGCGCAATCATAAAAAAGTAAGGCTGTTACCGGGCTTATCATCCATCTCGGATGACCGGATTCGCCCAGAGCCACAATCTTCCCCGTTAAATATACCTTCGGATTTTCGTTGTGGTTTCGCATCTTCTCGCTTTCTTATTCCAGAATTCCAGGGCCATTCCGCTGACAAATATACCTATCACTGTGCCTATATAGTACGTGAACCAGGTTACCTGAGGGGTAACATGGCAGCTGATTAGTATGGCAAACCCAGTGACTATCAGGATGAATAGTAATGGTATCATAGTTCCCTCACATTCGTATATTCTTTTTAACCGAGATTGAAGTACTGCGATGAGCTGAAAAATAAGCAATAAGTATTCCAGACTGTTTGGGGTTCAAATTTTCTTATAACTATCAATGCGTTACATATCTTTCAGCCGAACCTGTGGAAAGGTGAATTCACCAAGTGTATACTTTTATGAACATAGCCTGTCATCTCTCGACAGGAAGAGGATAAGGGAATAGGCCCTGCTACCTCCCTGGCCGGCCTGCTCTGCCTGACAGGAGGGCTAGCTTTCGAGGAGGATAGGGAAAAGGAGAAGCAATGTATGGTGCAGGGATTAGGGGTACTATTTCTGGGGGATGATTAACACGATAAACAAGGCCAGGAGATGGGTATATACCCGATGCCCTATATCTCGCTCAAGGGGGTTACCATCTTTATCGATGCCCTTTCTTTGAGAGCCAGGAGCCAACGGTCCGATACCCGGCGCTCCTTTGAGGTAGAGAGCATCTGCGCGTAGTTCTCCTTTTCCTTGTCAAAGACGCCCTTTTTGATGCCCTCTTTGCCGAGCCATCGGATGACATATACCTTGTTGTGTACCGTGAAAGGGTGATCCGGATACATCCTCTTGTCTGAGAGAAGGAAGGCGGCCTCTGCTACCGGTGGGGCGTAGCCTATGTAAGGTATATTGCCTTCCCTGCTAAAGAAACCCGTTTCCTCTGGGATCGCGTTTTTCTGTTGAGCGAGCTCCTGCCAATCAGCCCCTCCCTTGAGTGCCTCAAGGTACTTTTCCGCGGTCTTGCTCGCAGCCTCAAGACTCAGATGGTCTTCCACATCATTTCTCAACTGGTCGGCTACCTCACTTATGGCAGGGATAGAAGAATCCTTGGTGTCGGTAACCTGGAAGATGTAGTATTTGCCCTCGTGCTCCAGTATCTCACTCACCTCTCCCTTATCGAGAGAGTAGATAGCCTGCTTCAGCTTCTCATCGGTTCCGAAGCCCGGTATATCCCCCCTCTTAACAAAAAAGTCGCTCTTCTTTATGGTGAGCCCGTGCTGGGCGGCATAGGAAGACAGGTGAACATCGTAGGGCATTTGATCCATCAAGGCAAGGACCCTTTCGTGGGCCATATCACGGGCAATATCCTCCTTGAGGGCGGCCTCTATCTGCTCACGGACCTCATCAAGGGTTTTTACCTTCTCCTCTTTGATGTCTTCTACCTTGATTACGTGCCAACCGAACTGTGTTCTCACGGGACCGCCTACCTCTCCTTTCTTCAGAGAGAAGGCAAGCTCTTCAAAGGGTTTTACCATGTGATCTTTCTTGAAGTAGCCGAGGTCCCCGCCCTTTGATGCATTCGAGGTGTCCTGAGAGTATTTCTTGGCAAGCTCTGAGAAGTCCTCACCGTGTTGCGCACGCTTGAGGATCTCGAGCGCCTTATCCTTGACTTCTGCCTCGGCTTCCTTTGATGCATCGGGCGGCACACTGAACAGGATGTGCCTCGCCCTGACCTGGCTTTGCTCCTTGAAGCGCTCGGGGTTGTATTCATAGTAATCTGCGATCTCTCCCTCGGTAACGCTCACCTTATCCTTGAAATCCGATGGGTCAAGGGTGATATAGTCGATTTTGATTTGGGCCGGTATCCTGTATTCCTCCTTGTGCTTCTCAAAGTATGTCTCCATGCCCGCCTGAGTTGCCTTTACTCCGGATTTGAAATCCTCTGGATTGAAGGCCACAAAACCGAGGTTTACCTTTTCATTTTGAAAAGTATAGTAGTCGATGATTTCGCCCTCGATGACGGGCACAAAGGATTTGATGAACTGACTTATCTTCTCCCCCAGTAATTCGGAGCCGATTCCCGCCTCAAAATCGGCCGGCTCCATCCGGTTATAGTTCAGGAGGGACCGGTACCGGTTCTCGTCAAACACGCCGTTTACCTGAAAGGCAGGGTAGTGATAGATGGCATCGGCGATCTCATCATCGGTGACCTTGAGGCCGAGCCTGCTGGCCTCTTGGCTTATGAGCCTTTTACCTATCAGGCTTTCCAGGGCCTTTTGCTTGAGTTGAAACATCTCGATAAGGTCCTCATTCCAGTAGTCCTTATACTGCCTTTGCATTGCCAGCAACATATCGCGATAGGTTGCCTGGTATTCCATCCCGCTTATCAGATCGCCGTTCACGTACGCGATCTTCGAGCCAGGCCTCGGCCCCCGGATGCTGTAGATGCCCCAGAAGACAAAGACAACGCCGATGAGGCCGATCATTATCTTGATCAGGATGGATTTGCTGTGACTCCGCATCATTGTCATGAACATGAGGTAGGACTCCTTTTCTTAGAACTCGATTCCCCTCCTGGCCTCGATACCCTTTTGAAAGGGATGCCTGATCTCGTCGATGACCGAGACGAGGTCAGCCCTCTTGATGAGTTCCCATGGGCAGTTTCGTCCGGTAAGCACGAGCTCGAGATTATTGGGTTTTTTATCAAGAAGGTCAACTACCTTTTTCAGGGGTATGAGATTGAAATCCACGGCAAGGGTGATTTCGTCCAGGATGAGGATATCGTAAGCGCCCTTTTTAACAAGCTCCTCGGCCTTTGAGATGGCTTTTTCTGCCTCCTCGAAATCAATAGGAGATGGGTTGTTCGGGTCGATGAGCTCCGTAGTCCCGTATCGGAAAAGATCGATCCCGAGTTTGTTCAGGCTCTTTACCTCTCCGTAGTCCCATATCTTCATGAAGTGAACGATAGCGACCCTGAGACCATGCCCCACCGCCCTCATGGCAAGGCCAAGGGATGCAGTGGTCTTCCCCTTTCCGCGTCCGGTATAGATCTGAATCAGGCCGAGGCCGCCCCCCGTTTTCGTCTCGTCCCTGTTTCCCATTGGATAAGTCTAACCCCCTTTGATAGTCACCGTTTTTTAACCGATTACAAGAATCATGTCAATCCCGGGATTCAAAGATTTGTATCGCAGCAAAGAAAGTGCTATAAGGACAGGCTGAACGTGCAGCAGGGCAAAAAAACATCTCCATGCTTTTTCGTATGTAGTTTCTCAGCAGAGAAAAGTTAAAGGCATTTGGGAGACGCGATGCTCGAGCAGGGATTGGTACAGGTTTACACGAATATAAGCGAACAGATGAACTTCGCTCACCTAGGACTTTGCCTCAGGGCCGCAGGGCAGGGGCTTCGTACGTGTGTCCTGGGACTTTCTGCCCATCCATTTATCGGTATAGAGGATAAGGCATTGTCATGCCTCAAACCATTTGTGGTGATCGAACGTTTGTCCTTATTAGGGGGATCTCCCGGCCAGCCGTTCAAAAAAGGTACCAGGAAAATCCAGGCTGGCCTTGAGCATATTCAAGAGTTAGCGGAGGGCGGCGACTTTGATATTATTATACTGGAGGAAGTAAACCAGATGCTCCACAGGGGCATTATACCCGTGGAGGCGATGGCCGAGCTCATAAGGAAAAAACCAAGCGGTGTGGAGTTTGTCTTGACAGGCAGGAATGCGCCGGAGGAGATTATTGAGCAGGCTGATCTGGTGACCGAGATGGTTGAGCACAAGAGGGAAGAGGGGTCATGGAGCATAGACGGCAGTAATCAAGAGGGATGCACCGGTGTCGTTACTGGAGATGGCAAGGGAAAGACCACCTATTGTCTAGGGAGGGCCATGCTCTTTGCCGCCAATGGATTCCCTGCAAGCATACTCCAGTTCATCAAATCCCCTCAATCATATGGAGAGGTGGTGGCCATTGAGAGGTTCCCGAACCTGGAGATAAAGAGCATGGGCGAGGGATTTATCATTGGGCCCTCTAAGCCCTCGAAGAGCCATATTACGGCCGCGAGAGGAGCGTGGGAGGAGTGCTTGAGGGAGATATTTTCCCTTACCTACCGCCTGATCGTTTTGGATGAGATCAATATCGCAACGCATCTGGGCCTTGTCCATCCGGAGAGGGTGAGGGAGATGATGTTCTTAAAACCAAGGAACCTGCATGTGATCCTGAGCGGTCGGAATGCCCATCCAGAGATGAAAGAACACGCATCCGCTGTCTTTGAGATGAGGGAGATAAAACATCCCTTTCACAAAGGGATTGGTGCAAGAAGGGGGATAGAGTATTAAAGATAGCGCCAAGCGCGAGAACGAATCAATTCATTGGACCCAATATAGATCTGGATAATCTTTACATCCCGCATTATCTTTTCAACGCCATATTCCTTTGCATACCCGTACGATCCCATAAGCTCAACAGCATTTAATGCCACTTCCATGGCAGCATCCGTGGCGAAAACCTTTGCCATGTGGGAATAATGGATATTCCCCTTCGTGGTCATATTGACCCACGCTGCCCTCTGCCACAGGAGACGAGCGGCATGCAGCTTGGTTTCCATATCAAAGAGCATTGCCGATGCCAGTTCATGTTGATAGAGGGGAATACCGCCGACTATTCTGCTTTTGGTGAAATCCAGGGCTAGGTCAAAAGCCCTCTGTGCGGCTCCCAGAGCCATGGAGGAAGGCCCTACCCGGTTGTATATGAGGGTTCTGTCTAAAATCTTAACGCCCTCTCCCGCCTTACCAAGCATGTTATCCTTGGGTACTCGAACATTGTCAAAGATAATCTCACCATTTCGGTCTGCATGGTGACCCATTTTCAACTCGTTTTTCCCAAAGGAAAGCCCGGGTATGCCGGCTGGTACCGCCACTAAAAGAGAGCCGGCTTCCCCTAATTTCGGATCTGTGGTACAGACAACAACATAAAGGGAAGCGATATCGAAATTACTTGGCCACATTTTTCGGCCATTCAGGACAATCTCATCACCCTCTATCTTGGCTATGGTCCGAACGGTTTTAAATCCCATTTCGGGATCTTCAACATCGGTCCCTCCGGATGGTTCGGTAGCCGCCATACAGCACAGATGTGCCTCTTCTCGGGAGGCGAATTTTGGAAACCACTCATCATGGATTTTTTGACTAGCCCTCATGAGAAGCGCGGTTTGGGCCCACCAACTTGCACCTATAGCGCATCCTATACCTACATCACCATAGGCTAAGTTTTCCAGAACGATGTTCGCCTCTATGCCTCGGCCACCGGCTCCTCCGTATTCCTGTGGAACTACCGTTCCCAAAATACCCACCTTGGCTGCCTTTTCAAAAATTTTCTCTGATAATTTTCCCTCTAAATCGTTTTCAAACTCTAAGCAGACGGGGATAATCTCATTTTTGGTAAATTTTTTCACCGTATCTTCGAGGATCTTCTGTTCCTCCGTGTATGAAAAATCTAGCATTTCCTTCCTCCTTCCTATCAGGGATTGTACCCTGCAAAGTTGTTAATGGTTTTTTTTAAAATATCATAATCAATTTGATTGTTCAATGATTCTGTGATTATGAGAGGTATAAGTCAAAGAGCGAGGAACCAGTAACCCAGTAAAGGCTTCAACCATACACCATATACAACCCTATTTTTTGTCTTGACTCCGGGGAGTACCTCAATAATATAGGGACACTAAGAAATCTATTATAATCTCGAGGCGCGCTGAAAATAGTCTTCTATCTTAAAAAAAAAATGATCCAATGGACTATTGAAATGATTTTGATGTTATGTATAAAATATTTTTCTATATAGGTAATCTTCTTAGTTATATCGGAAAGGATGCATTATGATACTCATAGGTGAAAATTTAAATGTTATGCACAAAGAGATTTCTCAGGCTATAAAAGAACACGATCCCGAACCTATTCGGAAGCTGGTTGTAAGGCAGACGCAAAACGGCATGGAGTATCTGGATCTGAATGTGGGCCCATTAACAAAAAAACCAGTAGAAACGATGGAATGGATCGTAGAAACTGTTCAGGAGTTTACTGATCTTCCATTGTGCCTGGACACAACTAATCCAGTAGCTATGGAAGCAGGCCTTAAGATCTGCAAAAAAAAGGCCTTACTCAATTCCGCATCTGGAACTAAGGAAAGCAGGGAAAAAATGTTACCTCTGGCACCAAAATGCTCAGCCGGCGTGGTACTCTCTGTCATAAATGATGCGGGATTGCCATCAGATGCAGACGAAAGAGCAGCTAGCATTCTTGAATCATTGGAGTTTACAAACGAAATAGGGGTTCCGAATGAAGATATTTGGATCGATCCTGTTCTCCTGCCGATAGGTGTGGATCAACGTCAGGTATCAGCATACTTGGAATTCATTCAGATGATACCTGATTTGGCACCAGGGGCTAAATCAGTATGTGGTTTGTCCAATTTATCATACGGTGCTCCTAAGGAGCTCAAAGGGCTGCTTAATCGTACGTTCCTCGTGATGATAGGGAGATATGGCCAGACTTCAGCCATTGTCAGTGCCTTTGATGGGGAGCTCATCAGTATAAAGAAAGGAGAGATGCCGGAGATCGTCAACCTTATCTATCGGGCCATGAATGAGAATGATATAGACCTTTCTTCCCTCTCTCGAAAAGAAGTCGAGTATGTGAAAACAACCCAAGTCCTTATGGGAAAAAGCTTATATTCACATTCCTGGTTAGAGGTCTAAAAGGAGGCATTCACTATGAAGTATGAGGCACCCTTAGAGCACTATACTGCGAACATTAGAGAGGCTGTTGTAGGGCAGGGAGAAAAGGCCATAAGGATAGGGGGAGAAAATACCTTTCCGTTCCATTTTTTTGAAGGCTCACTTCCTGATCCTCCAGGCCTTGCATTGGAGGTATTAGACATAGAACCTGAAAATTGGGTGCAAACTCTGCTAGACCCATTCCAGGAAGTAGTATCAGAACCTGTAAAATGGGCCAAAAGGTGTGTAGATGTATTTGGGGCAGAAATTCTTTGCCTCCGCCTTTTGAGTACAGATCCTATGGGCAAGGATGCATCAGCAAAGCAAGCGGCTGTAATAGCTAAGAAAGTTGCCGACGCCATAGATGTTCCTCTTATTGTATGGGGAACAGGAGTGGAAGAAAAAGATTCACAAGTTTTAACAGAAGTAGCCCAGGTGTGCTCTGGAAAAAATCTGCTACTGGGCCCCGCATTAAAGGGAAATTATGAGGAGATTGCTAAGGCCGCAATGGAACACGGTCATGCAATAGTAGCTCAAGCCTCTATGGATGTCAATTTGACCAAGGAATTAAATATCGCCCTCTGTAAGTTTTTCCCCCCAGAGAAGATTGTCCTTGATACGACATCTTCTGCACTGGGTTATGGACTTGAATATACCTTTTCTATCATTGAAAACATCAAACAAATTGGCCTTATTCATAGGGATAATATGATGCAGATGCCTATCCTTGCTGATTTTGGAGGGGAGTGCTGGAGAACCAAAGAGGCAAAAGAGAGTAAAGAACAAGGCATTCTTTGGGAGGCAATAACCGGGATCACCTTCCTTTTGGCCGGAGCCAATCTCCTTATTTTACGGCACCCGGACACACTCAAGTTGATTAAAGAGATGATTTCAGAGAAGCAATAGGAGGCATGTTATGGCTCTCAAAGGTGCAGAAATTATAAAGAGGTTGCCCAAAACCAACTGCAAGGAATGTGGTTGTGCCACCTGCTTTGCCTTCGCCATGAAGTTAGCCACCGGGGGAGCCAAACTTGAGGATTGTCCATATCTTGCTCCTGAAGTTAAGGCCGAGCTAGAGGCCGCAATGGCCCCTCCGATAAAGCTTGTGACAATAGGCGTTGGTGAGAATGCCCTGGTCATCGGTGAAGAAGAGGTCATGTTCAGGCACGAGAAGACCTTTTTTCACGAACCTGGTATCGCGATCCTGATCTCTGATACGGCAAATGAAACAGATATTGAAAAAAAGATAAAAGCTATTCAAGAACTTCACTTTGAAAGGATTGGAAAAGCGCTGAAGATAAATCTATTAGCGCTTTCTTTTGAATCAGGCGATAAAGGTAAATTCGAGACCTTGGTCAAGAAGGCTTATCAAGCTACAGATTTTGCGCTTATTCTGATCTGTAATAATATGGATATTTTATTCTCCGCTGCTACACTATGTGCTGACAGAAAACCCCTTGTCTATCCCATAACGAAAGAGAATATTACGTTAGCTATTCCTAAACTCAAAGAACTTCGCACTCCAGCAGGGGTTAAGGGGGAGAGCATAGAGGAAATTGTTTCGCTGGCATCTCAATTGAAAGAGGCCGGATTAGAGGAAATTGTTTTGGATCCTGGCTCAAAAAATGTGAGGGACGGCATCAGGGATCAGACACTTATCAGAAGGGCAGCTCTCAAGAAAGGATTTAGACCTCTTGGATATCCAACCATTACCTTTCCATGTTTCATGTACCAGGATAAATTTACGGAAGCTCTGGCAGCTTCTGTTTTTATAACCAAATATGCTGGCATCGTAGTGATCTCTCAGGAAGATAAACATTTCCTTTTTCCTCTCCTGGTGCAGAGGTTTAATATCTACAGTGATCCCCGAAGGCCTATGGTAGTGGAAGAAAAAATCTACGAGATAAATGAACCCAATGAATATTCCCCCATTCTTATTTCCACAAACTATGCGCTTGACTTTTTTATTGTATCCGGGGCGATAGAGGAAGCTAATATCCCGGCATATTTATGTATTAAAGATACGGGCGGTATTGGGGTCATGGCGGCATGGACGTCCGGGAAATTCAATGGTGAGGCTATTGCTGATTTTTTGAAGAAATATGGCATTGAGAAAAAGGTAAAGCATAGAAAGCTTATCATTCCAGGTGTGGCAAAAAAACTCAAGGACGAGTTGGAAGAAGAGCTTCCTGATTGGGAAATCATATTTGGCCCTGTTGAGGGCAGTGATATTCCAAAATTTCTATCTGAGGAGCGGAACAAATACTACAAGAGCGGGTAGGAGTGCAAGAAAAAATAGTAAGGGAAAAATTAACCGAAATATTAGCTGGATGTGAGAAGGATAGAAGCCGTTTGATTCCCATTCTCCAGAGAGTGCAGCATGCCTTTGGGTATCTTCCCAGGGAGGCAATGATTGAAGCAGGGTCTTATTTGGGAATGACCGATGTCCAGATCTATGGGGTGGCCTCTTTTTATAACTATTTTCGTTTTACTCCTCTTGAAAAATATCCTATCCGGATGTGTATGGGAACCGCGTGTCATATGGTGGGAGGTGGGCTGGTCTTGGAAGCATTAGAAAGGGCACTGGATATTAAAGTGGGTGGAATTACAGAAGATGGTGACTTCAGTCTGGACAGGGTTGCCTGCATCGGCTGTTGTGGATTGGCTCCGGTGATGACGATTGGCGAAAGAATCTATCCTAAAATGACCCCCGCCACAGTGGATGAGGTACTGGTCAACCTTAACATGGAGGCCAAGGAGACAAACCCAGACAATGATGACCAAGAAACCAAAGAAGATTAGGTATAGATTTTGGGACAAGAGACTATCATAAGGTTCGAAGAAATCAAAAGAGTAGCAAGGGCGGAATGGGAATCATTAGAACAGGATCAGATACCTGTTATTCGAATTGGTACAGGAACCAGTGATAGGGCCTCAGGCGCTCTAAAGGTTGTTGAGGCCTTTAAGAAAGAGCTTACCAGATTACAGGTGGATGCCAGAATCGTCCAGACAGGTTCTGTGGGATTTTGCAATTACGAACCTTTAGTAATCATTAGTAAAATTGATTTTCCCCGTATCTGTTATAAAAATATTAATCCGGACATGGTTCCCCGTTTAGTTGAAGGGTTTCTGTTAGAAGATGACCCCTGCATGGAATTAGCTCTGGGGACCCTTGAGGGAGGAGATGGTACCCCTCCCTATATCCCTGAATTACCCCGCGCAGAACATGAATTACGGTTAGTTCTAAGAAACTGCGGTTTTATCGATCCGGAGAATATCAATCATTATATTGCCTTGGGAGGCTATAGCGCTTTTGTGAAGGCCCTGAATATGACCGCGGATGAAATCGTCGAGGAGATCAAGCTATCAGAATTAAGAGGAAGAGGAGGAGCTGGCTTTCCCACAGGGAAAAAGCTTGAGTCTTGCTTGAAGGTTCAGGAGACACCTAAATATGTAATTTGTAACGCTGATGAGGGGGATCCTGGAGCTTTTATGGACCGTGTGCTCATCGAGAGTGATCCTCAGGCGGTCCTGGAAGGAATGATTATCACTGGTTATGCACTGAATTCTTCTCAGAGCTATATCTATACTAGGATGGAATACCCTCTTGCCGTGGAGAGGCTCAAGACTGCCATTGAACAGGCAAAGCAACTCGGACTCCTGGGTGAAGATATCCTGGGAACTGGATTCGGCTTTAATATCGAGGTATTTCAAGGTGCAGGGGCCTTTATCTGTGGGGAGTCCAGTGCACTTATGTATTCCATTGAAGGGAAAAGGGGATTTCCCAGAGTGAAACCACCTCGGTCCATAGAAGTCGGGTTTCGGCAAAAACCCACCCAGCTCAACAACGTAAAAACCTTTGCCTGTATCCCTGTAATCATTGAACAGGGAGGCGACTATTTCTCGAGTATCGGCAGTGATAAAAGCAAGGGAACAGCGGTTTTTGCCTTGGCAGGCAAGGTGGAAAATGTTGGGCTTGTTGAGGTGCCGATGGGTACAACCCTTAAGAAAGTTATCTATGACATTGGCGGGGGGGTAAAAAACGGTAAGCGATTTAAAGGAGTGCAGATAGGTGGCCCTTCCGGTGGGTGTTTACCGGAAGCATTTCTTGATACCTCCATTGACTTTGATTCCCTTACAGAAGCCGGGGCAATGATGGGATCTGGTGGTATGATTATCATGGACGAAGAAAACTGCATGGTTGATGCGGCCCATTTTTTCCTTGACTTTACTCAAAAGGAATGCTGTGGAAAGTGTGTAATGGGCCGTCTGGGAACCAAGCAGATGATGAGTATCCTTGAAGACATAGTAAGTGGTGATGGTAGATCTGAAGACATTGAACAGCTCATAAGCTTGGGTGAGGATATTAAGGCGGGGTCCCTGTGTGGCCTGGGAAGATCTGCACCAAATCCTGTGCTTACTACCATCCAGTATTTTCGTGATGAATATGAAGCCCATATCCTAGAAAAACGCTGTCCGGCACTTGTATGCCGCGACCTTATAGCCTACTATATCATCCCGGAAAAATGTTACAGAGGCTGCGAACACTGTGTACTCAGCTGTCCTTCTGAGGCTATTGTAGAGCACCCCAAACGCTTTAAGATGGTTGACCAGAGCAAATGTATTAAATGTGGGAACTGTTTAGAAGTCTGTCCTCCTGAATATAATGCAGTGATTAAAATTTCACCTGTCAGTCAGGTGCCTCCCAGTGAGGTCCCCAGCAAGGATAAGAAGTAATGGACTTTATTGAGTTAACGATTGATGGGAGAAATGTCCAAGCGGAGCCAGGGACGAAGATCTTAAAAGCTGCACTAGATACTGGAATCTATATTCCCAACCTTTGTTACCTCTCCGAGGCTGTTCTTCCTTTTGGGGCGTGCCGCCTCTGTTATGTCGAGATTGAAGGAAAAGGGTTGGTGACCGCTTGCACGCAACCTGTAGAGCATGGAATGGTGGTGCACACTCAAACACCAGAAGTTAACAGGCTTCGGCGAACTGCCTTTAAATTATTGATTGCCTATCATGACCTTGCTTGCCGTTCTTGCTGGAAAAACAAGGATTGTGAACTCCAAAAGCTTGCTGCAAAACTTAAAGTGAAACTTAAAAAATCGGAAGAGTTCAAGGGATTGCCTACAGAGTTACTCCCGCTTGATAAAACGAACCCATTTATAATCCATGATCCAAATAGGTGTATCATTTGCGGAAAATGTGTATGGGTATGCAACGAAAAACACGGGAATGGCCTTATAGATTTTGCTTACAGGGGATATGAAATAAGGCTAAAAATGTCCTCTGACATATCACTAATAAAGGAAAAATGTCCCCCCTGTGGCGAATGCGCGGAAATTTGCCCCACCGGCGCTCTGCAACCGAATTCCGCTTTACAATTCGGTGTTAGTGCAACAGGGGACTGATAGGCAAGAGGTAACAATACAAGAAGAAAGGAGGAAGAAATGGAGGTAATGACATCAAAAGAAAGGGTAGAAAACCTCTTTAGAAAAGAACCCATTGATGTAATGCCTGTGTTTAGCGGACAAGGCATGGTAACCATCCAGGCAATAGAGAAGATGGGTGTCCGCTTTGCGCAGATCCATGCCTCAGCAGAATATATGGCCCGCTCAGCCATGGCAACGGCAGAGATATTCGGCTTTGATGCCGTTATTATTCCTTATGATATGTGCACCGTGCCAGAAGCACTTGGAAGAGGGGCAAGCCTTTATGAGAATGCCGATGGGATACTCTATCCCACGGTCCCTTCCAAATGGAAGACACTGGATGATATCAAGATAGACCCTGATTTTATGACGAAAGGCAGAATGCCGCTGGTAGATAATGCTATCAAGATTTTAAAATCCAGCTCTAATGGTACATTTGCCGTGGGAAGTTGGGTTCTCGGTCCCTTTACCATGGCGGGACAGCTCTTAGAACTGGATGTGCTGCTGAAGGGGTTAAAAAAGGATAAAGAAAAGGTTGAAGGATTTCTTTCAACAATGACAGATCTTGTTATAGAAGTAGCCAAGCACTATCAGGATTTAGGGGTGGACTACATGAATATCCGGGAGATGGGCTCCGGAACAGATATTATTTCTCCAAGGATGTGGAAGATGCTCGTCCTGGATAACCTTAAGAAGGTATTCTCAGCCCTGCGTTTCCCCAAGATACTCCATATCTGCGGCTCCACCGACATGATTATCGAGATGATGAATGAGTGCGGTGCCGATGCCCTTAGTGTAGATCAAAAGAACAATGTTGCAGAATCCAGGAGAAAACTCGGAGATGATGTCCTGCTTTTAGGCAATTTTGACCCCTATAGGACGATGGTCCAAATGGATGTATCTGAAGTAGAGTCAGTTATAAAGAAATGCATAGATGATGGGGTAGATGCGGTCTGGCCCGGATGCGATCTATGGCCGGAGGTGAAAAAGGAAAATATTGAGGCATACGTGAGGACTGTGCGGGAATACAGTAAAAAGGCTTCACCGGCAGTGGGAAGGATATAACAATTCTAGGGAGGAATCTAACCTATGGAAAAAGAGAAACTCAGAGATGAACTTGTAAAGGACCTGAGCGATGCAGTAGTGGATATGGATGAAGATAAGGCGAAAGAGACCTCGCAAAGGGTACTCGATGAGGGTCTGAATGCCTATGATGCGATCATGAATGGGCTTGCCGCCGGCATGGTAATTGTGGGCGATCTTTACGATAAACATGAATATTTTGTGCCTGAGCTCCTTATGTGTGCCGATGCCCTTTATGCGGGCTTGGATATATTAAAACCTCATATCAAACCAGAGGATATTGGAGAGGGCGCAAAGGGGCAAGTAGTGATCGGTACAGTACAGGGCGATGTTCATGATATCGGAAAAAATATTATCAAGATGATGTTCGAGGTTGCGGGCTTTACCGTGCATGATCTTGGAAGGGATGTTCCTTTAGAAAAATTTGTGGAAGAGCAGATGCGGACTGATTCCGATATAGTTGCCCTTTCAGCCATGATGACCACCACCATGATGGGCATGAAAAAGGTGGTACAGATGATAAAGGAAAAAAACCCTAATGTGGCAATTATGCTCGGAGGTGCCCCTGTCACGAAAGATGTCACGGAATTATTTGGTGCTGATGGCTATGCAGAATCTGCCGGTAACGCTGTACAGGAAGCTATTAAGATGATTAGTCGATTGCGGGAAATGCAAGCAAAGTAGAAAAGACCCGGGAGAACGTCACATGGAAGAGACTAGGAAGGCAAAGATTATCTTTCAGCCCTCTGGCCGGAGAGGGGAAGTGAAGAAAGGTGTGACCATCATCGAGGCCTCAAGACAGTTAGGAGTAGATATTGAGAGTCTATGCGGAGAAAAGAAGGTCTGCGGTAAGTGCAAGATACTAATCGAGGAAGGATTTTTCGAAAAATACAGCATTCAATCGAGCAAAGATCATGCAGGCGAGTGGCTTATAGAAGAGGAGAAGTTCATCAATAGAGAGCAAAGGGAGTCTGGTTACCGTTTGGGTTGCTGTGCAAGGGTTGAAGGAGATCTCCTGGTCTTTGTGCCTGAGGAGTCGAGGGCCGGCAAGCAGGTGGTGAGCAAGGCTGCGAGGGATATCCATATTGACTGGAATCCCGCTGTTAAACAGTACTATATTGAACTATCAGAACCTACCTTCGAGGAACCTACGGGTGATCTAGAACGTATTTTAGAAGAACTCAATCACACATACGGCCTAAAAAATCTGGATATTGACTATATAGCATTACAAGATCTTTCAAATCAACTCCGCAAAGCCAAGTGGAAGGTAACGATAGCCATCTGGATGGATAAGGAGATACTCCATGTTTTGCCGGGCAAGATGACGGCCTATTATGGTATGGCCATTGACGTGGGCACGACGACTGTCG
>Ga0315545_1001633_pt1 | contig 21587 bp, 19 predicted proteins | sample SalMarSW160210MG_FD_203096 | JGI IMG/M metagenome (GOLD analysis project Ga0315545, IMG submission 203096) | Salt marsh sediment microbial communities from the Plum Island Ecosystem LTER, Massachusetts, United States - Salt Marsh Sediment SW1602-10 ...
ACATCTGCGGTAACTCCGCTGTAGCACCCGGCTGCCCTGTGGGTGCGAAGAGTGAGACCGTGAAAAAACTCTTTAACAGTTCATTGTAGTTTTTTAACCAGGACTCGTAGAATTCCTGGTAGGTCTTCAGTATCCCTTTTCCTTCGGACGGTGCCCCGGAGAGGATCCGAGCGGCGCTAGTCCAGAATTTATACAGATTGTCGTAGACTTGCGCACCACTAAGAACCCTTTCAAAAGTCTGGGCCCCGATGCCCCAGGGGGCTTCTTTCCAGGATTGCCCGAACATTTCCTGGGACATTTTCGACCACTGGTTATAGATGCCCTCTGCCGTTTTCCAGGGGCTGCTCCATGCCTGTGCACCTTCATCATCTTCCCCCGCCTTGGGAGACCCAGATAAGGTATCGGTCCACAAACGCATCCAAGTTCTTTGGGCTTCCAACCACGTTTGGAAAATGTTATCTCGCCTTTCGTCCTCTATTGCCACAACTCCTCCTTCGTTTGATAGTTATTTCTTCTTGTACAGAATGCCTCAGCCTTTCACCCTCATCCGCCATCAAGGTAACATTTTCCCCAGAAGTCACAGAATTCCAAGTAGGTCTCCGGTACTCCCTTGCCCTCCATTGGTGCCCTAGAGAGGATTTGGACAGCGTAGGTCCAGAATTCACACAGCTTGTTGTAGACTTGCGCACCACTAAGGACCCTTTCAAACGTCTGGGCCCCGATGCCCCAGGGGACTTCTTCCCAGGATTGCCCGAACATTTCCTGAGGCATGTTCAGCCACTGGTTATAGATGTCATCTGCTGTTTTCCAGAGGCTAGTCCATGCCTGTGCACCTTCGGCACCTTCCCTCGCCTTGGGAAATCCAGCCAAACTGTCGTCCCATAATCGAATCCAAGTTCTTTGGGCTTCCAACCACGTTTGGAATATGTCATTTCTACTGTTGCGCTCCGTTTTCATAACTCCTCCATCCCATTATAAAAATCTTTTTTCCAGTCCTACCTACGCAGACCTGTCCAGTGTAATTGCAATCTCTCCCCCGTCTAGATTCTACATCCCTACATTAACTACTGCAAGTTCGCCGCCGAGCAGCCCGGGTCAGAACCGCCTGTGACAGCGTCTATTACTTTTGTGACAGGAACTCTTCCAACTTTGCCAGATTCTCTTCAACGCTGCTCTTGAATTGCTCACTTGCCTTCTTGTAGTTAGCTGTCCACTCACCAAAGGTCTTCTTGCCTTCCTCATAGCCTGTCTCGCCTTGCTTGAGTGTCAGATTTAGTAATCTTTCTCCCTGATCCTGCATCAAGGACACATTTTCCATCCAGGTTCGGAATGAATTCCTCATGAAATTAACATATTCCAAACCAACTTTCTCTGCGCCAAGTCCTTCCTCTTTCATTGTTGTTTCCTCCTCATTTCTTTCCTTTTTTGTTTCCTCAATCGGTTCTTCCTCAGACAATTGTACTCCTTTCATTTACACTTTCTATTTCTATGCAGGGGGGCTTCACCTGTCAGTGAGTCCGCTTGAGTCTCTACAGTGCCACTTGCATAATAGGCCAAGCACTGCTATCAGCTCCTCGCACCTCTTGCACCCGGGCTGCTCGGCGGCGACGAAACTTCATTATGACTCCTTCAATGCTGCCCACTCTGCTCCGTGTAGACTTCAAAGAATCTGTCCAGGATCCCTTGGTATCGCTCTAAGGCATAGGCCCACGTTCGCAAGAATTCCTGGCCTGCCTCTGTTAGAGTATAAACCCGCTTGGCTGGGCCGAAATCTCCCATTTGCCAGCCTGATCTGATTAAGTCATCTTTCTCCAGTCGACGTAACGTTCGATACACGGTCGTTGCATCGAAAGTAGCCAATCCTAAAACTTTCAAAGTCTGCAAGATCTGGTAACCGTGCATACTGCAGTTTCGTAAAAGAAGCAGCAGCCATGGCGTTAGGAAACCATTAGGCATCCCATCGGTCGCGCTGTGAAATGAAGAACGTTCAGAACCCATACTCACCTTTACCCTCATGTCAGATGACTGTATCTGACGACGCATCTAACTGCATTATACATATAGGTGCACAATGTGTCAAGCTTGCTGACAACTAGAGAAAGCTATAGTCGGCTATTCTAGGCGGTACAGAGTTCTAGGCGGCTAAGAATCTTTGCAGGTCTTTTTTTCCCTTGGTTTTTCTGTTCTCAGCCACTCCTACTCGGTGTGAAACTAACAGTTGCTTCCGATGAAAGAATAATGTAAGTTATCAGTTCTATCTGCTATTGTAGTGGTTGAGAGCGGTATCTCATACCAACACTCCCTCAATCTCGGCCATGATTTGCTCGGTGGTGAAGTGCTTATTAGCTATAGCCCCGCTGGGGCAAGCTGCCACACATACACCACATCCCTTACACAAAGCTTCATTGACTAGGCACACTTTCTTTTCTTCGTCAAAGGAAATAGCTTTATAGAGGCAAAGGCCTTCACAAATCCGGCAGCCGGAGCAAAGCTCCTCATCAATAGAAGCGATGGCAGCTTCAATCTCTACCCTGCCCTTACTAATCATAGCCAGAGCTCGGGCGGCGGCGGCTGAAGCCTGAGCTACAGTATCAGGTATATCCTTAGGACCCTGACAGCAACCAACTACAAATACCCCGTCGTTGGTAGTAGCTACCGGGTCCAGTTTGGGGTGTTTCTCTAAGAAGAAGCCATCAGCACTACGACTAATATTGAATAGTCGGGCAATAGCCTCCGCATCAGACCTTGCCTCTAAAGCTGAAGTCAGGATAATCATATCTGCCGGCACCCGCATTATGCTACCTAGCAGGGTGTCCTCACACACGACAACCAGCTTCCCTTTCTCCTCGTCAGTTATAACACGGTCAGTAACTTCAGCTACTTTCCCTCTTATAAAATTAACCCCTTCCTCTGAGAGACGCTCATAGAACTCCTCATAGCCCTTACCAAAGCAGCGCATATCTATATACATTTGGTATACTTCGGCACCAGTTTTTTCCTTTATCAAATGGGAATACTTGAGGGCATACATACAACACACTCGAGAGCAATATTTATGATAATTCTTATCTCGGCTACCAACGCAATGGATGATAGCTACACTACTTGGTTCTCGTCCGTCAGCTAACCGGATTTCTCCGCTAGTGGGCCCACTAGCATTATTAAGCCTCTCAAATTCGAGTCCGGTAAGAACATTACTGTATTTGCCATAGCCGTATTGCGAAATTGGGGTGGGGTCAAATTGCTGGAAGCCTGTAGCCACGATGATATTCCCTACATCAATTTCCTCGTATTCATCCTCCATCTCATAATTGATTGCATTAGCATCACAGGCTTTAGCACACTCCATACAATCTGAACATACGCCACAGTTCAAGCAACGCCCGGCTTCCTCAATAGCCGTTTCTTCATCAAAACCCAGGTCAACCTCAGCAAGATCCTTCCGCTTCTCTAATCCAAGAACTGGCATAGCCGCCCTTGCCTTTATTTCCACTTTCTCCTTTGATACCTCTTTTACCCTCTTAATCGTGGGTGGTCTTCCCTCTTTTAGGTCTACCCCACTGAGGTAGCGGTCAATAGAGACGGCTGACTCTTTCCCGGCAGCAATAGCTTTAATGACATCAGCCACTTGCACAACATCACCACCGCTAAAGACGCCTTCAATATTTGTTTGCAGTGTGATTGGGTCAACGGAGAGGGTTCCCCAACTGGTGTATTCAACTTCCTCGGGTAACATTGCCTTGTCCACTCTCTGACCGATGGCAATAATTACATTATCAACATCCATATTGAATTCCGAGCCTTCAACAGGTATCGGACGTCGTCGACCACTGGCATCAGGTTCCCCTAGCTCCATCCGAATACATTGAATACCAGTTAGTCGTCCATTTTCGGCTAAGACTTTTACCGGTGCTGCCAGAATATGAAGCTTTATCCCTTCTTGCTCTGCTTCGTCAACTTCAGTTTCAATAGCCGGCATCTCGGCTTGAGAGCGGCGATAGACAATGGTTACCTCTTTCGTCCCTAGACGCTTAGCTACCCTAGCCGCATCTACGGCAGCGTTACCACCACCGATAACCGCTACCCGTTTCCCAATGTCAACCTTCTCCCCTGAGTTTACCTGCTTCAGGAAATCAAGGGCATCGATTACCCCTTTGGCATCTTCGTTGGGAATACCCATCTTCACGCTTGTCCAGGCACCAGTTGCCAGAAAGATGGCTTTATATCCCTGATTGAAGAGTTCGTCTAATTTTTTCACTGAGGTATTTGTTTTTATCTCCACCCCTAGCTCTTCTATGTAGCTAATCTCATTATCCACTATCTCATTAGGCAACCTGTATCCAGGAATACCATAGCGCAACAGACCACCGCTCTGGGGAGCAGCCTCAAAGATGGTAACCGGATACCCCTGTCTAACCAGGTCATAGGCACAAGCTAAGCCGGCTGGTCCAGAGCCGATGATAGCTACTTTATCTTCCTTTGTCTTTTCTATAGGGGTTGCTTTTTCTCTGCCCACTTTAAGCTCGTAATCAGCCATGAAGCGCTTCAGGGAGCGGATGGCTACCGGCTCATCAACCTTCCCTCGTTCACAATCGGTCTCACAGGGATGAGTGCAAACCCGTCCACAGACCCCGGCAAAGGGCATAGTCCTCCTCAACACCTCAATAGCCTCCTTGAACTTACCCTGTGAGATAAGGGCGACATAGCCCTGGGCATTGACTCCAGCGGGACAGGCAGCCCGACAGGGGGGATAGCCCCGTTTGTCAATGGTGAAGATACTGGGAACAGCTTGAGGAAAGGGGCGATATATTGCCTTTCTATTGGTCAATCCAAGCTCAAATTCAGAAGGCACCTCAACCGGGCATACCTTTTCACACTCGCCACAACCGGTACACTTATCTTCATCAACATACCTTGCCTTCCTCCTGACCTTGACCTTGAAGTTGCCTACATACCCTGATACATCTACCACTTCACTATAGGTCATCAGCTTAATATAAGGATGTTGCCCCACTCCACTCATCTTCGGAGTAAGAATGCAAGCTGAGCAATCTAAGGTAGGAAATGTCTTGTCAAACTGTGCCATGTGTCCACCGATACTAGGTTCGCGCTCCACAAGATAAACAGTGTGCTCAGAATCGGCAACCTCCAAAGCCGCCTGAATCCCGGCAATACCGGCCCCTACCACCAGAACATTAGGACTGACCGGAACTTCTCTTTTCTCCAGTGGCTCTTGATAATAAACCCGTCTTACCGCTGCGCTCACCAATGCCTTAGCCTTTTCGGTGGCTAGCTTCTTATCTTCAGTCACCCAGGAGCAATGCTCACGAATATTTGCCTGCTCATAGAGATAGGGGTTTAGCCCTGCATCTTGGCAAGCTCGCCGGAAGGTATGCTCATGTAAGGTTGGCGAGCAGGAGGCAACAACTACGCGATTGAGCTCATACTGCTTTATATCCTCCTTAATCATATCTTGCCCTGGGTCAGAGCACATATATATGTAATCTTTAGCTACTACCACTGAAGGTAATCCCCGGGCAAACTCAGCTACTGCGCTTATATCCACTGTCCCAGCGATATTGCTTCCGCAACCGCAGACATAGACGCCAATTCTAACTTTGTCTTCCATCCTTAAGCCTCCAATAGTATTATCAAATTGCCTCTTCAACCAATTGGGCAACGTCCCTAATTTCAATAATGTCACCCTGGTTTGCAGTCAATACGCTATCTTCAAAGTTAAGCATGCAATAAGGACAGGAAATGGCTAATACACTGGCTCCTGTCTCAGTAGCCTGCTCTATCCTTAGGTCGGAAAGTCTCTCACCCTTTTTAGTTTCCATCCACAGCCCCCCTGCACAACCACCGCAACATAAACTGTTTTCACGATAATCCACCATCTCAACCAGTTCCAAACCGGGGATACTTTCCAGAATCTGCCGCGGCTCATCATATATACCTGCATAACGTCCCAAGCAACAGGAATCATGATAAGTAACCTTTTTATTCAACTCCTTCGTGAACTTCAGCCTCCCTTCTTTAATAAGTCCGGCTAAGTATTCAACAAAATGAATTACCTCAAAATTGCCCCCAAACTCGGGGTATTCATTCTTGAAAGTGTCATAACAATGGGGAGAGGAGGTAATAATCTTGTTAACACCAGCTTCCTTGAAAAAGTTAATATTATTCTGGGCTAGGCTCTGGAACAGGCTCTCATTACCTGCCTTGCGTATACTCTCACCGCAGCAGGTTTCCCCGACACCTAAGACCCCAAAATCTACATCGGCCTTTTTCAGGATATTAACTGTAGCCCGGGCAACTCTTTGGAAGATTGGATCGTATGCTTGAAGACAGCAGGGAAAATACAATATCTCAGTTCCTTGGGTAAAGGTTTTTACGCCAAGGTCTCTTACCCAATCCGCCCGTTTCTCCGGTGCCTCCCCCAATGGATTACCTACACCAGAAATGTTCTTAAATGTAACCCGCAGCGAATCGGGTACCTTGCCCACACCAACTTCCACAATGACTCTGCGCAAAGCCCTCATAACATCTACTATTTCTACACCACGGGGACATCTCTGGACACAAGCCCCACAACCAACACATTTCCACATCTCTTCAGATTCAAAGTCAATCAAGCCTAATTGCGCCTGGCGCATTATTTTGCGAACGTTGAAACTTTTTACCAGGTTCCAAGGGCAGGTAGCAGTACAAGTACCACATTGATAACATAATTCAAGGACTTCGCCACCTTCCTCTTTTATAATATCTTCCGCTTCTTTACATGGTGCCACTGCTTGCATGATAAACCTTTCTCCCCTCTTCTATTTTTTTGGGCATTGAGTCAAAGCCTATTAAATTAGCATATTGACCACACCTATGTCAACCGTGGGATTGACTGGTTAGAATATGTTACCCGGTAACAGTTTATTTTGAGAGAATACCGGGTTTATTTAATTCAACCGCACTAATTCGTCTGTAAATAGCTCCTTCTCTGCTTAACTGGGGGCTCCTCATTAATAACGACGATGGCAGCTTCAATCTCTACCTTCCCCTTGCTAATCATAGCCAGAGCTCGGGCAGCGGTGGATGAAGCCTGAGCTACAATATCAGATATATCCTTGGGACCCTGACAACAACCAACTACGAATATCCCCTCATTCACAGTAGCTACTGAGTGCCTCACATAGCTCTGGGGTGGTGTATCCTATCAAAGTGTAGATGGAGTAGGTTGGGGCTTCCTTCGCTGGACAAGCTTAGCCAGCCAGATACTCATCTCATACAGAATTATTAACGGAGCAGCAACCAGGGTCTGATTTATAGGGTCAAAGGTAGGGGTAATTATGGCGGCGAGGATAAAGGCAAATATAATTGCCCACTTCCGCTTATCAGAGAGCCACTTTGGCTTGAGAATACCAAGCCTTGCTAGGAAGGTGGTCACTACTGGCATCTCAAAGACAAGACCAACAGCCAGCAGCAGTCTGGTCACGATTGAGATATAATTCCCGATCTTAATCTGGGGAGTGGCTATGTCACTGCCGAAGGTAATTAAAAATTTAGTTGCCGGTGGTATTAGCATGAAGTAAGTAAAGGCGACACCGGCGGCAAACATCAGTGCTATCCAGGGGAGCATCAGATAAACATACCTTTTTTCCTTGCTGGTGAGTGCCGGGGAGACAAACATAATAAGGTGATAAGTTAGGTAGGGCATGGCTAGTATAATACCGCTGACCAGACACACCCTCATAATGATGCCGATCATCTCTGTCATCTCGATGAAGATGAGAGTGATGTCTTGGGGGGCAGGAGCAATCAGAATCTTAAATATCTGTTCAAAGAATATGAAGGAGAGAATTGAAGTAATTACTACTGCGATAACACTCTTGATTAAGCGCTGGCGAAGTTCCCCAAGATGCCCGAGGACGGACAATTTCTTTTCGTCACTACCCATTTTATCGCTAACGTCTCATTAGTCTCTCGGGTTAGTCATCTCTGTGCCACTGGATTTTGCCTTGCCTACATCTGAAGGGTCTGAAAGCTCCTTGGGCTTATCACTACTGTTTTCTCTTGGCTGATGTGGATTCTCTTTTTCTGCCTCTATTTCCTTGGTCACCGCTGCTGTGAGGTCGAAGGTAGCTTTCCTCAAGGCACGCACCGCTCTCCCCAGCATCCTGGCAATTTCTGGTATCTTTCCTGGTCCCCATATTATCAGGGCTACGACAAGGATTAATAATACTTCCCACATACCGATATCGAGAAAACCCATTACCCTCACCTCACCATTAACTGCTTGAGGACTAAGTCACAAGCTGATTTGGCTACTGTCTGGGAACAATGACCTTCCGCTTATAGCTCTAAGAACATAAGCTTCCCTCTTACTCCTTGCTGTCCTTGGCTGTCTTCTTGGTGACCCTCTTTTTGGTTTTGGGGGTTTCCTCTTTCTCGTCATCCTCTTCGCCACGCTGTCCCTTACGGAAGGCTCTTAACCCTTTGCCAATAGCCCCGCCAACCTGCGGCAGTCTTCCCACCCCGAAGACAATCAAGATAATCAGCACAATGAGGCCGATCTCCCAGGGTCCCATGCGAAACGGCATAACTCCCTCCTCCCAAAGACAATACTGGTCTTAGCTAACTTCTATTCCCACGAGAGGGATTCCCTTCAATATCCAAATTATAATTGACTTAACTGGAATTTTCAATTACTAGTGGTCCGTAGTCGCTCCTTACGGTATAGGCAAATATGCAGCTACGCAGAGGGCAATTTTGAGTTGCATTGCTCTTCAGAGGCGTTCGTCCTAAATCTAATGGCTCCTAGAGGAAGGACTTGTAGCTCCACAAGAAGACATCAAGAAAATACATTGTCTCTTCATCGCTTCACCCTAGTATAAGTCCTGTCACAGGGACTGTATCCATATTCCTGGGCTTGTGCATCAATGTCAAAAGTGAATAAGCGCTCCAGAGGCAGCAAGACCTCAGATTTAGCTTGCCGTAGGTCTAAGGTTTTCAAATACCGTTTACACCTCTCACACACATAGAGCCGATAGAGCCCTTCATCATCGGTGAAATAGGCTAGGGCATCCTGGTCCTGGGTGCCGCAATAGGGACACTCCAAACGTTGAAAGAGCCACTCGGCATCACAGCGAGAGCATAAAAGCCACCTTGCCCCACGCTCCTTATCCAGAAAAGCAAAGTCGGAGTTACCCCCACAAATTGGGCAATATCCACGCCGCCAGCGCTCTTGGTTCACCAAGCCAAGCAAGGCCTTAGAATAGCTGACCAGAAAAGGATTGAGAGTGGCGTGAATTATAGCCTCTAAAAGATGTTCACTGACCTCATCAACTTCTATCAGGGAAACCAATCTAGCTCCCTCGAACCATGCCTTAGCTGTTTCCTTGGAGAGAGGGGGACAGGGCTCCGGCTCCTTCAGGCTTTGGGGGAAGTCATTAAAAAGTTCCGGATATGTAGCAAAGGCTTCAGTTACTTCGGCAAATACATCCTGTAATAGGGACCAATCTAGAGCAAGCTCATCAAAGACTATTAACGGCAGTCCGTGCTCTATTCGTTCGCTGATAGCCTCGCTACTCAAACCAAGCTGGGGGATACCTATACGCTGCTCAGCCCTAGATTGAATACGTAACAACCTTTGGTAAAACTCAATGAATTTAGGGTCAACCTCCTCTTTCTCTTTCCATTCTTCTAGCTTTCTAAGAATTTTACTATTAGTCGGCACTTGGACTTTCCTTCATGCCCTTAGAAACTCTGTCGTACCATTTACCGTGATGTGCTTTGGCATATTCAGCCGATACTTTACCGCGAGCCATTGAACTCCACGCCCCAGTCCGGAGGGGACGCATAAGAGGATGAATCACAGATAAATAAACATGGACAAAGAACATAGCACCAATAGCAATAAAGGCTACATCGTGGGCAAAGACACTCCATTGCAGAAGTGCCGCCGGTGCTGTGCTCTTGAATGCCCACATAATTACCCCGCTCACTACTATGACCACCCCCAAGACAATAACCATGAACCACCACAACTTCTGACCTGTATTCATATGGTCTTGAGGAGGCATAGCTTCCTCATCGCACAAGAAGTAGTAGCGAGGTGCTGCTTTAAGCCATTCTAAATCATCTTTTCCCCAGACAAAGGCTTCCTTTAATCCCTTCCAGCTTGCTTTCCAGTTAGTCAGCAGGTAGATGAGGGGTCCCACTACAATGATAACGGCACAGATGCGGTGCAAGATGCGGGTCACGCTATCCTGCGCCAAGAACCCTAAAGGAGGTATAAAGAGTATAAGCCCGGTGAAGAACAGAATTATGAAGGCACCACTATTAACCCAGTGTAATATCCGAGTTGGCTTTCTATAGCGTTCAACCTCTTGCTCCATCTTATTCCTCCTTCTTACCAGGTAGTTCTCTGGTCAATTTTGCTTCTCGGGCTATGAGGTAGTTTATCCCTAACCCCAATATAGCCAATCCGCCTACCCCCCAGCCTATAGGTTGAATCACGTCCTTCCAGGCTATGGCTGCCGCTGGAACTTGAGGAGCCACTGGAAGCCCATAGACCTCAGGGGAATCATCAAGGACATACATTACGTGTAAGCCACCTAACTCTGTATCGCCATAGAGATAGGCATTGCTGTAACCTTTAGCCTTAAGGGCTGATACTCGTTCCCTGCCCACTGCCACTAGTTCATCACGGTCGCCATATATCAGGGCATCAGTGGGGCAGGTCTTAACACAGGCTGGCTCCCATCCCTGAGCAATGCGGTCTAAACCAGGGGTAGTACAGAAGGTACATTTGTCCATTTTAGCTACGCCAGTCCACAAGTTGCGGTCACTTCGTGGCACATTAAAGGGGCAGAAATCGGCACAATAACCGCAGCCACTACAAAGGTCTTTATTATAGGCGACAAAGCCAAGTTCGTGGTGATAGAGAGCGCCGGTGGGACAAACCTTAACACAAGAGGCATCGGTACAGTGCATGCAGGCGCGTCTGTTGAAAAGCCAAGCCACCTTTCCACTTCGCTCTACCTCCCGAAACTCAATTTTGAGCCAGGTTTGGGGGGAGAGGTCAGGTGGATTTTCATAACTACCCCGGTTAACTGCCTGCACGCCATTTTCCACATCAGGTATAATCTCGTCATTCTCATTCCACTGCTTACAGGCTACCTGGCAACCTCGGCAGGCGGTACACCGTGTTGCATCGTATAAAATTGCTTTTTCTGCCATTATTACCTCCAAGTAAAGACTCGTCTATTACTATCTAACTAAGCCTTACGGACATTAACTAAAAAGGCTTTATACTCAGGTATCATCGTGTTGGCATCACCAACATGGGGGGTGAGAACATTAGCGCTATCACCTGTGGAGAGTCCGATATAACCCCAGTGCCAGATAACGCCTACCTGGTGTACCTGGCGACCGTTCATCTGGAACGGCTTGAATCGCTTGGTTACCAGAGCTACCACTTCAACCTTTCCACGAGCTGACTCCACTATGACCTTTTCACCATTGGAGATGCCATTCTCGGCTGCCAGTTCCTCGCTCATTTCACAGAATGGTTCAGGTTGTGCCTCTATTACCCAGGGCATGTTTCTAGTCATCTGCCCACCCTGCCAGTGCTCGCAGAGACGGTATGTCGAGCAGACAATTGGGTATTTACTTGGATCCCCCCGTTCTTCAGGCCGCCAGATTTTTATTGCCGGGTTTATCTGCTGACCGGATATGATATTCTCTACCGGTGATTCCCACGGCTCGTAGTGTTCGGGTAGAGGGCCATCAGCCCTGCCAAAACCAAACAGCCTCGATACGCCTTCCGGCTCCATGATGAACGGCCATTTTGTTTTCTCCGGGTCAACCGCTATCGGCGGCCAACCACCGTCAGGCACATCACCGACCCACTTACCGTCTTGCCACCAGATGACCGGATATTCCTTGTCCCATGGCTCACCATTGAGGTCCACCGATGCCCGGTTATAGATAATCCGCCGGTTTACCGGCCAGCACCAGGCCCACTTGGGGTAAAGCCCGATATTAAACGGTCCGGGAGTTGTATCACGCCGGCTTGCCCGGTTACCGGGTATTGGGGCATCTGGTTCTAAGTCTGGCTCGACGTAGCTGTGGCAGTAAAGCCAGTTGCCTGAAGTGGTGGTGCCATCGGCTTTTAGCTCGCCGAAGGTTGCCATAAGCTTTCCGGTGGTGAGGTCGTAGCCGTTGATTTCCTTGGCTACCGCTCGGACATCGGGGTGGCCGGCTCCATAGTCCCACGTAAGCTTGGTAATCGCCTCAGCGTTGGGTCCTCCTTCACTGGCATAAAGCTCATTTAGCCTCCGGTATATTTCGGTTTGCATCCACAAGTCATCCTCAGCCTTGCCTGGACCGTCAGCACACTTGTAGCGCCACTGACTCCAGCGTCCGCTGTTGGTGACGCTGCCCTCTTTTTCCCATGAATTCTTGGCGGGGAGCAGGAAGACCTCCGTCTTGATTTTGGTCGGGTCTGCTCCGGGGCGTCGCCAGTGATTAGCTGTCTCAGTATGCCACATATCCGTGACCAGCATCCAGTCCAGCTTATCCATAGCACTTCGCTCTAGGTTGGCATTGGGCCCACCTACTGCCGGGTTCTGCCCCCAGCACATAAGTCCCTTGATTATACCGGCGTCCATAGCTTCAAAGAGGGCAATATGAGAATAGTTTTTGCCGGATTGGATCTTGGGGAGGTGATGGAAACCAAATTCATTACCTTTGGTAGCGGAATCACCGTACCAGGCCTTGAGCAGGCTCACGATATATTTATCATAGTTACCCCACCAGTTGGCACTGTTGGGGTCATTGGTTGTCGGCGTCGCTCTCTTTATATGAGCGTCGAGAGTCGTATCCGTATTAACGGGTACCTTCAGGTAGCCGGGAAGGATGTCATACAGGAGACAGTGGTCTGTGGAACCTTGTACGTTGGACTCACCCCGCATGGCGTTTATACCGCCACCGGCGATACCAATGTTGCCTAACAGGAGCTGCAGTATTGCGTAGGACCGTATATTCTGAGTGCCGTAGGTATGCTGGGTAGCGCCCATGGCATACAATATGGTGCCGGATTTACCAGCAGCACCGGAAGCGGCAAATGTCTGTGCCACTGACAGGAAGGTGTTTACCGGACAACCGGTAATATTTGATGCCATTTCGGGAGTATAGCGGGCGAAGTGCTTCCTTATAATCTGGAAGACACAGTTGGGGTCTTGGAGGGTCTTATCCTTCTTGGGAATACCTTGGTCATCCAGCTGGTATTGCCAGGTGGATTTATCGTATTTTCTATTGTCAATATCGTAGCCGGAGAAAACCCCGTCCAGCTCAAATGGCCCCTTGTAACCGGGGTTGATGAGGTGAGAGGCGTTGGTATATTCCCTGATATAGGTCATGTTGTAGTTGCCGGGGTTGGCATCGATGTCATCCAGTACGTACTTAATCATAGCGTTGATGAAGGCGATGTCCGTCCCAGACCTCAATGGGGCGTAGATATCTGCCTTGGATGAGGTCCGGGTAAATCTGGGGTCAACGCTGATGAGCTTGGCTCCTTTTCCCCTAGCTACCATAATGTGGCCAAAAGCGGCCGGGTGGTTTTCGGCAGGATTGGAACCGATTGCCATGATGACATCGGCGTTGGCAATGTCATTCCAGTGATTAGTCATGGCACCGCGGCCAAACGTTTCCGCCAAACTGGCGACAGTAGCGGAATGTCATATGCGGGCGTGGTGCTCAATATACACCAGCCCCAAGGCACGTGCCAGCTTTACCAGCAGGTAGCATTCTTCGTTGTCCAGGGCTGAGCCGCCCAAACATGCAATAGCTTCAGTGCGGTTGACCACGTTGCCCTCGCTGTCCGTCTCAATGAAAGCAGCGTCTCTGGTGTCTTTCATCCGGCGGGCAATAGCATCCAGTGCCCAGTCCCATGATTTCTCTTCCCAGCCAGTCCCGCCAGGTGCCCGATAAAGAACCTTGCTCAGGCGCCAGGGGTTATCAGCAGACAATTGGCGCATCGAAGCCCCTTTGGCACAGGCAGCGCCACGGTTGATGGGGTGGTCTGGGTCGCCTTCAATATTTACCACCTTACCGTTCTCGGCAGCAACAAGAAAACCGCAGCCTGAGGCATCATAGGGGCAGATGGTTGCCTTCTCACCAATCCTCTTTCTTAGCGGTAAGAGATTAGTCTTCGCCAAGGCTACATTAGGGTTAAGCACCCCAATCAGAAAAATACCACCAACTCCAGCGCCTGACGCTTTCAGGAAGTCTCTTCGGCTTAGTTCCATAATGTTCCGCCTCCTTTTAATTGATTTAAGCCCGGTGCACATCGCATAAGAATGCCCTAAACTCAGGAATGCCAGTGTTGGGATCACCTATACGGGGGGAAAGCAGATTAGCACTGTCACCTGTAGATAACCCCATATACCCCCAATTCCACGGCAAGCTGATGTAGTGAACCGTAGTGCCATTCACTTGGTAAGGCTTAAGACGAGCGGTGACCACAGCTTTTCCGGTTATACTGCCGCGGGCTGACTCCACAATAGTGGTATCGCCACTAGCAATCCCCTTCTCGGCTGCCAACTCCTGGCTCATTTCGACAAACATTTCCGGCATCAACTCTACCAGCCATGGCAAGCGCCTGGTTATCGCTCCGCTATGCAGATGCTCCACTAAACGATGCGTAGTAACTACTATAGGATAATCTGTAGCGGTACCCTTGTCAACGGTTTCCCAGACCACGATAGCTGGGTTATTCTGTTGAGGTGACATTGGATTCGCCACCGGGCTCTCCCAGGGCTCGTAATGCTCGGGAAAAGGACCATCAGGTCTGCCTGGACCAAAGAGATATCCCCGCCCCTCGGGCTTCATAATGAAAGGATATTTACCACTGGTATCTACAGGTGCCCAGCCCCCATCGGCAACATCCCCCACCCAACTGGCACCATCCCATGAGATAACAGGATGGTCGCTGTTCCACGGTTTGCCGTCGAGGTCAACCGAGGCACGATTATACATGATACGCCGATTCAGCGGCCAGGCCCATCCCCAGTTGGGAAACAGTCCAATGCCCGAAGGGTCAGTGGTACCCCGCCGTGCCGCCATGTTGCCCTCCTCGGTATACATTCCACACCACAGCCAGTTGCCACAACTGGTGGTGCCATCGCTCTTGAGGCTGCCAGGACTTGACAATAGCTTACCTGTGCTCAAATCGTAGCCGTTCATCTCCTTGGCTACAGTGTGCACATCAGGGGGATTGCCATAGTCCCAGGTCAGATTGGTAATGGCTTCAGCATTCTTTTCAGTCTGCCCGGCATAAAGCTCTTTGAGCTTTAACATTAGCTTGCTTATTATCCATAGGTCACTCTCAGCTTTACCAGGGGGGTCTGCTCCCTTGTAGCGCCACTGATTCCAGCGGCAGGTATTGTTGACACTCCCCTCCTTTTCCAGCGAGTGCGCCGCCGGCAGAAGAAAGACCTCTGTATCGCAATCTGCCAACTGCCACACCGCAGCGGTTTCTGTTTCCCAGAGGTCAATCACTACCATCCAATCCAGCTTTCTCAATGCTTGGCGGGCTGCTGTGCTGTTCGGTCCGCTCACTGCAGGATTTATTCCCCAGCAGATAAGCCCCTTTATTGTCCCGTCATCTATTGCCTTGAACAGGGATTGCCAGGAGTAGTCGCCACCTCTCTTGGGTAGATAGTTAAAGCTGGTATTGTGGTCAGTGTCACCATACCATGCCTTGAGTATGCTGGCGAACCGAGTTTTGTCTTTGCCGTAGGCGGAGAGGGTATGTTCACTACTACTGGCTGGTCGAACACTCCCTCCACCAGGACCCCAGTGATTGACCAGACCCTGCAGGGTGCAGCCAAGCCCATTTGCTGCCCCGGTGATACCATCCAGTCCACCGCCAGCTACTCCCATATTCCCCAGGAGAAGCTGCAATATACCAAAGGCTCGAACCGTCTGGGTACCAGTGCTGCGCTGGCAGGCATTAGACGAAAAAACAATAGCCCCCGCTTTGCCGGTTTGCCCGGTAGCAGCATAGGTCTGGCAAATCTGCTGAAAGGTAGTCTTGTCAGTGCCGGTGATTTCGACTACCTTGTCATCGGTGTAGCGGGCGAAGTGTTTCTTAAGAAGCTGGAAGACGCAGTTAGGGTCAGTGAGTGTGGTGTCTTTCTTTATATTGTCGGGCTGAGTCGCATCCGATTGCCACTCCCAGGTTGACTTATCATATTTGCTGCCATCCCACCCTGAGAACAACCCATCCAGCGTATCAGCCGGACCGGTGAAGGCAGGAAGGACAAGGTAGGAAGCATTAGTGTATTCCTTTACATAGGTCATGTTGTAGTTGCCGGGATTGACTCCCATGTCATCAATGACATACCTTATAATACCACCAACAAAGGCAATATCAGTGCCGGGTCTCACTCTGGCATAGAGGTCAGCCTTGGCTGAGGTGCGGGTGAAGCGAGGGTCAACATGGATAAGCCTGGCTCCCTTATCCTTAGCCCGAGTAGCCCACTTGAAGGCAATAGGAAAGGACTCAGCCATGTTACCGCCAATAACCATGATGCAATCGCTGTTGCCCAAGTCTATCCAGTGGCTCGACATCGGTCCTCTACCCACCGTCTCCTCATCAGCAGCCACCGCCGACGAAACACATATTCGAGCTTCATTCTCAATATAGACCAGACCCAAGGCACGCAACATCTTGCTCATCAGATAGGCTTCTTCGCTATTGGGGAATGCACTGCCTACTGAGGCAATAGCTTCAGTGCGATTAACAGTGCTGCCATCGCCATCTGTCTCTATCCAATTTGCGTCACGTGTCCCCTTAATCCTGGCGGCAATGCTTGCTATGGAATTATCCCAGCTCATATCCATCCAGTACGCAGCCCCTGGAGCACGATGTTTGACCGTGGTCAAACGATATTCGTTATTGGCTACTTGGTATAGGGAGCTACCCTTAGGGCACAGAGAACCCTCATTGATGGGAGAATCAGGGTCACCTTCAAGGTTTACGAGCTTTCCATCCTCTACTGCCATAATAGCACTGCAGCCTACACCACAGTAAGGACAAATAGTAGTCTTTTCACCAATTCTCTTCTTAAGCGGCAAGACCTTTGACGGTCTAGCTAGGGTCACATTAGGACTAAGCGCCCCTAGTATAAAGATACCACCAACCCCCACCCCTGTGGCTTTTAGGAAGTCTCTTCGGCTTAGTTCCATAAGCTTCTCCCTTTCATTGACCTCTTAAGGAGTTATAGGCTTCTGTTTTTCAAACTCATCAGCCTAACCATTCACTAACATAAAAAAGGCGGAACTCCCCACCCCTTTTACTAGTAAATAAAATCTACTTCGGCTTTCTTCGGGATACTATCTGTAGCCCGGTCAACCTTTTGAATCGCCAAGTCGTAGGTTGGAACACAGCATGAAAGATACAATATTTCCCTTCCCAAGAAATTCGCCACCTTCCCCTTTCATAATATCTGCCGCTTCTTTAAATGGCGCAACCGCTTGTATAATAAACCTTCTCCCCTAGTTAATCTTTGGCTATTTAGTAAAACGCGATTAAATTACCACATTGACCACACCTATGTCAACCCACCGAATTAAATAGTGTAAACGGAGATAATAATTGGCACCTTTTCCACCTCATATCAAAGCTCTATTTGTTATTACTCCCATAAAAGATCTGAGGGTGACACAATAAGTACAACAGCGAGCCAAGGAAAGTAACAAATACTATTACCACAACCCATGGCCATTTTCGTCCGCCCAGCACTCGCTGTTTAGATGCCAGGTCATACAGCAACATTATTGCCAGCATCCAGTGCAATATACCGAACAAGACAAGTCGCAAAAGCCATTCTAGTTCCAAGGTCTTGCCTTCCGCAGATTCTAAATCTGGTGTATTATAAGGGAAAAAGCGTAAAGAAGCCATAAGGATATGGGGAAGTTATAAGGAATTCATACAGAAGCTCAGATTTCAGTCGGCTGAGTTCAATAGTTCCAACTAAGCCTTCTTGCGTTGCGTGATGTCTCTGAATGTAGCTAGCTGACAAACTGTTCCATCAAAATCAACATAGGGTGAAGCCAGTACATCATAAGCCCTGCCATCTAGGAAGTTGTATTCCCATCTCTCAATTGCACCATTTATGACATTTGGTAGCTTGCAGATTTGGCGGCACGGGGCATCAAAGTTGCGTAGACATTCGTAGCAATAAGAGCCGATGCCCTCACCAAAATCTCTTATCATACTTGGGTTCATAAACCGTATCCGGTAGTCTGGACCGGTGATGAGGACTCCGTCTGCCATTCTCTCCAGTATTCCCAAAAGTTTATCTCTTTCGCTTCTTAACAGAATCTCAAGACGGCAGCACCTTTCAGACTCGCTATGTGCCTTTGCCGTAAGGTAACCTATAGTACCTGCAATTATAATGAAAAATACCGTCCTCAGTAGCGGGTCAGGGTAGGGAGATACAAAAAGAGCGCGGGGCAAGAAGGCCATAGTGGCAACAATGGTAATGATTATCGATGCTTTGACCCCGAAGACGTAGCCGGCATAGATTATCGGGGCCAGAAACAAGAGGCGATGTACATCGTGTACACCATAGAAGAAGCCCCAACGTAAGGCTTCCCACCCAGCGAAATCTACCAGTTCACCAAAATAGTAAAATAAAATACAGCACACCAAGAGCAAGCCCAATATATAGAGCCGGTAGATATTTCGGCTTCTCAGCGCGGTTAAGATAGCTTGACGGTCAACAGTAGACCTATTCATTTAATCCTTCCTTGCCGATTACATTTACAAGAATATTCCTTTACTATGACACTACTATTAACCCGTATGGCGTACTTAGTCAACAGTGATTGTCTACTTAACCTCAACCCCGATACCCTTCTCATAGGCAACCCGCCTCTCTCGCGCTTCCTTGATAGCGGCATAGATACCACCGATGTTCAAGTACCAGATGAACGCTGCCGGGAAAAGGATAATGGGTATCGCCAGTGCCAGTGCCAATATCATCTGTCCTTCCATTTTAGTCCCTCCTTCTTGGTATTTCAGTCTCCTTTTTTCTGTTTACTTAGCTTTGACTTCTACCCCGATACCCTTATCATAGGCAACCAGCCTCTCTCGCGCTTCCTTTATAGCGGCATAGATACCACCGATGTTCAGGTACCAGACGAACGCTGCCGGGAAAAGGATTACGGGTATCGCCAGTGCTAGTGCTAATATCATCTGTCCTTCCATTTTAGTCCCTCCTTTTTGGTATTTCAGTCTCCTTTTTTTTGTTTACTTAGCTTTGGCTTCTACCCCGATACCCTTCTCACGGGCAGCCTTTCTCTCTCGTGCCTCTTTAATGGCTGCATAGATACCACCGATGTTCAAGTACCAGATGAACGCTGCCGGGAAAAGGATAATGGGTATTGCTACCACCAGTGCTACTATAAACTCCCACTGCATCGCTTACACCTCCTTTCTCATCCTTCCTTTGTCTTATGGAGGTAAGAGTGGGACTATGGAACTTAGCCGAAGAGACTTCCCTCTATCCTCACTATTCCTCTTACATCCATTTTCAGCTTACCACACTGCTAACAAACCCAGCTTCCGTTGTGATACTTATTTCTAACCTCTGAAAACACTTAAGCTACCTGCCTTGACATTGCGCTTTATACCTATTCGTAGTTGTCAGGATTAGATAATTACGCTTACCAGTGTATGTGCACGCACATGTTGAGCTTGATGGCAAGTTGAGACCTTAGCCAAAAAATAGTATGATTAAAATAGTCAAGCAAGCAGGAGCACCAATTGGGAAAGATAAAGATTCTAATCGCTGATGACCATGCCGTGGTACGAGAGGGCACTCGCCAGATTCTGGAGCAGGAACCAGACCTTAATGTAGTTGCTGAGGCTGGTGATGGAGAAGAAGCGGTGGGGTTGGCTGGTAGCTTCAAACCAGATGTTGCCATAATTGATATTGCCATGCCCAAGCTCGATGGCATTGAAGCCACCAGACAGATAAAGGCGCTTTATCCCACAATAGCTGTACTGATACTTAGTGCCTATGACGATGACCAATTTGTCTTCAGCCTTCTAGAAGCCGGGGCGGCTGGCTACCTGTTAAAAAGTGTTCGAGGACGTGAACTCATTGACGCTGTACGAGCAGTACATTCTGGAGAGTCAGTGCTTGACCCATCAATTGCCCGCAAGGTTCTAAACCACTTTGTCCCTGTTTCCGGCAGACTCAAAGAGCAGAAGCCTGTGAAGGTACTCTCTGAACGCGAGACAGAGGTTCTCAGGCTGGCAACCCAAGGCTTAAGCAACCAAGATATCGCCAACGAACTTTGTCTCAGTTTACGCACTGTTCAGGCTCACCTCGGACATATCTTCAACAAGCTACAGGTTAGCTCACGGACTGAAGCCGTGGTGCGTGCCTTAAAAGAGGGCTGGATTACCCTTGAGGATATACCCTGAGAATTAGCACTTTGGAGACTGCTTGAAGCATGGATGGCGCACAGCAATCATTGATAAGCCGGCTGACAAGGGTAATTCGTAAGCCAGGTTTCTGGCTTATTCTAGCTTTACTCGTACTTATCACCCTTTCCCACTATGAGGAAACCCTAGGATACCCAGCATTCCTCACCCAATTAATGTCCAATCTTGGCTTAACTCGTCACACCTTCGATAGAATACTCTATCTGGTGCCTATAGTCTGGGCTGGTTTTTTATTTGGCTGGAGAGGAACTTTTGTTACCTCGATGGTTGCTCTTGCCTGTATGTTGCCTCGTGCCGTTTTCATCTCGCCAAGTCCCACGGATGCCATATTTGAAACCAGCGCCGTTTTCATCATTGGCAATGCATTAGCTATTAGTTTCGGAGCGCTCCGTAAGGAGCGGGAATACCGTACCCAACTAGAAGTGACTCAGCAGGAACTACGGACATCTGAAGAGAGATACCGGGAGCTATTTGAGAATGCCCACGATGCTATCTGGCTTCATGATTTGCAGGGAAACATAATTGCCGCTAATAAGTCCCTCGTTAGGCTTACAAGATATACTCAGGAGGAGTTACATGGTATAAAGGCAGATGACCTCATCACCGGTGGCTGTATAGACAATGTCAAAGGTGTAGAAGATCAGTTCCTCAAGGGCGAAGCAATGGGACACCTGTCAGAAATGACGCTGGTTAGGAAGGACAAGTCTGAGGTGTCAGTTCAGTTATCTACCAACCCAGTGTTCAGTAATGGACAAATTGTAGCCTATCAACATATTGCCAGGGATATTACTGAGCAAAAACGGATGCAGGAGAATCTCCGCTACTATTTGCACCAGGTTACCAGAGCTCAGGAAGAGGAAAGAAAGCGAATTTCTCATGAGCTACATGATGAAACCATTCAGGCTCTGGTTGTGCTTTCCCGTCAGTTGGACATTCTCGCTGCTAGTGATAAGGGACTGCTAGAAGATGATCGCCTCCGCTTAGAGGAGCTAATACAGCAAAGTAATAAAATAATACAGGGGGTACGCCGTTTAAGCCAAGACCTCCGACCGGCAGCATTGGACCGCCT
>Ga0315545_1001636_pt1 | contig 21568 bp, 14 predicted proteins | sample SalMarSW160210MG_FD_203096 | JGI IMG/M metagenome (GOLD analysis project Ga0315545, IMG submission 203096) | Salt marsh sediment microbial communities from the Plum Island Ecosystem LTER, Massachusetts, United States - Salt Marsh Sediment SW1602-10 ...
ACTTGGTGATTTGATTACCCCCCAGATACAAAGGCCCAGGTCTATCGAGCGCGAAAACTCCCACAAGCGTTATTAAGAGTACTGCAGCCGCAACAGGGGCTAGTAACTTCGCCCAATTCATGATCGTTCTCTCCTTAAAACGCGCGGAGTTGAGCAGAAACATTTTTAGAGCTTGTCTATGACCGGGAAGTTCGATATCCGGGGTTTTAAGATTTTCCAGTTTCTTAGTGAAGTCCTCGTATTTCATACTCTTTCCCTCCTTCTGTTTTCTTCACGGCAGAACCACATACCCGTTGACTGTCGCTACGTGTTTCAGTTCGGGCAGCGCCCGTTGAGCGAAGTACCAAGAGAACGGCTCCGGCGAAGACCGGCGTCCGTTCTCTTCATTCGCTCGGTCAGAAACGTTCATGTTCTTGCTCCCGAAGAGTGATTGCATTCTGATTCGCCTCGCGATCATTTCATTTTCCTCCTTCTGTTACTGTAAATGCACAATGCCGAAAAAGGTTGCATTGTCTGACTCAAGAAATCGTGCGGATTCCCGTGGATGGTTCAGTCTGTTCCTCTTAGTTTCTCCACCGCCCGATGAAGCAAGGATTTTATCGTCCCTTCTCTTTTCCCAAGGATTTCAGCGATTTCTTTAATCTGCTTCTTCTCAAAGAATCTGAGAGTAATGACCTCCTGGTATTTAGCAGGGAGCCGAACGACTTTTGCCTGAATTTCCAGAAAGTCTTGATGTTGTTTCAGTTTTTCCTGCGCTTCTATCAGTTCATTTTCGGGGTCATGGGGTGATAGGAGTTCAAGACCTCGTTCCTGTAACTCCTCCAGTGACACCGACTTCTTGTATTCGGCTTTTCTGAAGTACTGATTGATTTCATTGGTGGCGATTTTGTATAACCAGGAAGAAAAAGAGACGTTGCGCCACTGAAATTGCCAGAGCTTCCCCAATGCCTTCAGAAATGTCTCAGAAGTAATATCCTGGGCAACTTCCATATTGGCACTGCGCCTCAGGACATAGCCAAAGATTTTGGGATAATACTGGTCGTAAAGCTGGGCAAAAGCATCGGGGGATTTTCGTGCTTGCCTGACGAGCTTCTTTTCTTCGCCTAAATCCATGTCAGCCACTCTGAAAAATAGATATATCCCGGTAACAGAATGCACTCGCGACGTCCAGTTTCACCAGAATCATAGTTCATACTGTATCACTCCCCGCCGCACTGTCAAGGGCTTTTTCCAAATGTCCGTCGGAATCGCAAAAAACCAGTAAATTGAGGGAGAGGGGCTGGGCGGCGCCTCCAACCCATAACGGCAACTAATAAGCGAGGAGACACTTCAGGCGATTTCTAGAGAAACTTACCTGTTACGCAGAATCCAAGCCAATGAACAATTTCACGCTCAGGTGTACTGTGGACCTCTGCCTCGCCGTCTCTTTGCCCAGAGAGCCAGCGCCACTGAAACCAGCACCAGCAAGGCTCCTATGGCCATTTTCTCGGCTCCGGTGGTGTTGACGGCTACGGCGCTCATGGCCACACCCGGCAATAGCCCGGCCCTCACTATTGGCTTCAGACCAGGATGCTGGGTTATGAACTCAGCCATTGGTGGACTGACCCCGTAATAGAAATCTACTAAGGCTCCCCCCAGCGGGTTGGCGAGCAGATATTTATCTCTGAACTGACGGAGAATTTGTATTTCGTCGGCCATGGGTGTGCCATAAGCTGCCGTGGCGATGAAGCACAACCCACCGGACGGAACCTGTTCAAAATTGGCCTTGATCGAATAGTCGCCGTTCATGGTGATATTGGTCACGGGAGCGTTTACGTTGGCGATCGTATCTGCATCACCTGTCCAGTTGACAAAGCGGTAGCCTTCGTTATGCTGAGCAACGAGGTCAACCACTGTTCCCTCGTCATAGGAAAAAGTTCCCTCGCCAGGTACTAGGACCGCGCCGCCAGCGGTGCCGGAGATGGCGAGGGCATACACTTGTATAACGCTATAGAGATTCCATGTGGGAAACCCGACCTCGGCTCCAGCGGCGAGCGCCCTACCGTCGGCCATAATTCCCACAGTGTGATAGCCCCCGGCGGCGGTTTGAGTGATGTTCGCCCAGCCGCTCACATCACATTGTCCATAGTCGTTGTTTCCCGCGGCGACCACGGTGCCGCCGGCCTTGACTCCCACGGTGTGATAGCCGCCGCCGGCGACCTGGACGATGTCCTCCCAGTCGCTGACATCACATTGCCCGTAGTCGTTGTTTCCCGCGGCGACCACGGTCCTGTCGACCTTAAGCCCCACTGTGTGAACGAAGCCTGCGGCGACCTGGACGATGTCTGTCCAGCCACTGACATCACATTGCCCGTAGTCGTTGTTTCCCACGGCGACCAGGGTGCCGTCGTCCTTAAGTCCCACTGTGTGAGCGTAGTCTGCAGCAACTTGGATGATGCCCGTCCAATTGCCGACATCGCACTTCCCGTATAAGTTGATTCCAGCGGCGACCACGGTGCCATCGGCCTTAAGCCCCACCGTGTGAATGCTGTCTGCAGCGACCTGGACGATGTCTGTCCAGCCACCGACATCGCACTGCCCCCAGTAGTTGCCTCCCGCGGTGACCACTGTCCCCTCGGACTTAAGCCCCACTGTGTGTCCATTCCCTGCGGTGACCTGGATGATATGCGTCCAGCCGCCGACATCGCACTGCCCCTGGAAATTGTCTCCCACGGCGACCACGGTATCGTCGGGCTCAAGACCCACCGTGTGAAAGCTGCCTGCGGCAACTTCGACGATGTCTGGCCAGTCGTCCACACTGCACTGCCCGTAGTCGTAGCCACCCGCGGCGATCACCGTGCCGTCATCTCTAAGTCCCACTGTCTGACTGTAGCCTGCGGCGACTTGGATGACGTCCGCCCAGCCTGTCAAATTGCACTGCCCATAATTATTGAGCCCCACGGCGACCACCGTGCCACCGGCCTTGAGCCCCACCGTGTGATAGCGGCCTGCACCGACTTGGACAATTTCCGTCCACCCGTCGACATCGCACTGCCCGCTGTCGTTGTTTCCCGCGGCGACCACTGTACCGTTTGCTTTTAGGCCCACACTGAAAGGCCCGCCTGCGGCAACCTGGATGATATCCGTCCAACCGCCGACATCACACTGCCCGGCCCAGCTGGTTCCCACGGCGACCACTGTGCCGTTGGCTTTAAGCCCCACACTGAAAGACCCGCCTGCAGCGATCTGGATGATGTCCGTCCAGTCGGCGACATTGCACTCCCCCGAGGTATTCAATCCCACGGCGACCACCGTGCCATCGGACTTAAGCCCCATCGTGTGAAACAAGCCTCCGGCGACCTGGGTGATGTCCGTCCAGCCGCTGACATTGCACTGCTCGAAGGCATTCAATCCCACGGCAACCACCGTGCCGTCGGATTTAAGCCCCACCGTGTGATAGTAGCCTGCGGCGACCTGGACCGTATCCGTCCAGTCACCGACATCGCACTGTCCGCAGTCGTTCCAGCCGACGGCGACCATGGGTGTTGTGTTCTTCGGAGCTGTATTCCACATCATGGTAGAGGTGAAGCTTGACCCACCCAATATCGAATGAATGATAGAATGGTCATCTGACAGAGTCATAGTTGCTGAAGCTCCCACCGCCAAAGCAGGAAGAATCAGGCTGAAGACGAGAGCCATAGAGAACAGAGCTGGCAAGAGAATTCTTCTATGTTTCATTTTCATGGCCACCTCCTATTATGCGTCCGAGACTGCGTAATAATCCCCCTGTCATTCTTGGGGTCGCGCAGGGCGACCGAAGAATCTAGAGCATCATGTCGGACATCATTGTATCATACATTTCACACTGTCAAGCTTTCTTTTTGTTCTTTCTGGATTCTCATCTGACTGGTAGAAGGCTGGCAAATTGAATGATGGGGCTGAGCGCCAAGTCTCAAGCCGAGAAATGATGGCAGGATGATAGGCTAGGAAATTCTCAGTGCTTTTGGAAAGACTCACTTGTCAACGCAACGGGATTTTGTCCGACCTTGAACAGATTGGGCCGTTTGTCAGCCCCAACCTATCACAATTCCGTACTACAACTCTCCGGCTTTGATCATGGCATCCATTCGCAAGAAGAGTTCGGCAACATTCAGCTTGGAGGTGGTGGGGTCTTCGCCGCGGAACTCCCGCCACAGACGTTCTAGGTTGAGCAGAATGCGCTCATGGTTAGGCCATTGCTTGAATTGCCGCAGATCAATGTCTCTGGCAGCTTGATCAACGGTCATGCCTTTGTCAAATCGTTTCTTAGCCTCGCGCCGGACAAAGACAAGATAATCGCGACATAGATTCAGCCCTTCCACTCCGCACACCGGTCCATGGCCGGGAACGTAGATCTGAGCACCCAGATTCTCCATGGCATCCAGGTTCTTGAGCCAGCCGGCAAAAGACCCTTCCATGCCCAGCGGGGTGGAATACAAGAAAATGAAGTCGCCGGCAAAGATAATACCTTCATCGGGTAGATGCACGATTATGTCGTCTATAGTATGGCCAGGCCCAAAGTACAGCAGCCTGACCTCCCGCCCATCCATATGCAGTGTAAGTTGCTTGTCAAAGGTGACATCAGCTGGCGTGACCGCGATTCCCTGGAAATCGAATTCAGGGAAGATTGTATTCAGCAAGTTGGGATCCATCATACGTTCCTCTGTTACCTCACGGCGGCAGCGGTCATGCGAGATTATGGTAGCCCCGGCAAACACATGGTTTCCATAGGTATGGTCTCCATGGTGATGGGTGTTGATCAAATAGCGAATTGGCTTATCGGTGATCTTCCTAATCTCGTCCTTGAATCTCTGGGTCAGGCCAACTGTGGCCAGCGAGTCCACGACCACCACATAATCCTTGCCCACAATGAATCCAGCATTGCTCCAGTACCAGGTAGCCTTGGATTGAATATAGGCATAGATATTGGGAGCCAACTCCTTGACCCCTGGTTCCCAGGTCGGAACTGTGTATTCTTTCTTCATAGCAGTGTCTCCTCTTTTCTACCTCTATTTGAATTCCAATCACCCAGGATGCTCCCCAGCGTGCAGAACACCCTGTAGACACAAACATCAACGGGTAAACATGCGCTTCGGTGGCTTCTCACCAACACGGTTTCTGAGGATGCCGATACCTTCCACCTCCAACTCGATAACATCGCCGGGCTGAATCCAGCGGTTGAGCTCCATACCACAGCCACCCTCCACTGTCCCCGAGCCCAAGAAATCACCCGGATATAAGGTCTCATCCATGGAAGCAAATTCAATTATCTGAGGCCAGGTCCAGTATGCCGCGCCGCTGTTATTACCCGACCATATTTCACCATTGACACGTGCCGTCATTCGCAGGTTCTTAGTGTTTACTTCATCAGGGGTCACCAGGCAAGGCCCCATAACACTGCAGGTGTCCTTGCCCTTAGCTGGACCGAGGCCACCGGCCAGCATCTCCTTTATTTGGATGTCGCGGGCACTGATGTCATTGAATATAGTATAGCCAGCAATGTATTCCTCTGCTCGTTCTCTGGGGATATTCTTGCCCTCCTTGCCAATATAGATGCCGTATTCCAATTCGTAGTCCAGCAAATCGGTGAATGCAGGCCAGGGAATGACTTCGTCTGGGCTAATGACAGTATCGGGGTTCCCTTTGTAGCATACCGGTATCTCATACCAGCCTTTGTCGAGTTGCCTTTTCCCGGAAAAGCTGGCGTGACCCTCGAAGGTGAGATAATCCCGCAGGGAATTCGGCCTCGGCACCGGCGCCTTCAGCTTGACCTCATTCATCTCATAGACTATCTTCTCCCCACGGGGACCAAGCAAGCTGCCCTTCACCTCGTACTTTGCCGAATAGTCGATGGCCAGCTCAGCCCTGTCTTTCCCTTCCTCTCCCCTCCTGAAGAAGGCAATCATGTCAGTCGGCAGGATTGCTGCTGCCAGTTCGTAGGCGACGTTGCTGCCGTACTTGTCAGCCAGGTAGCGTGTATAGGCCATATTGAGGTCGATAATCCTGTTCTGGTGCGTGGCTCCGATGCGCTGTATCTGGCCAACTGGTGTGGAAACCCCGAAAGTCACCAGCTTCATTCCCCACTCCTTCCTTCTCTGCCTTGCATACTATTGGGTTTTCGCATCCTATGTCAAGAGATTACCATGTTCTGCACATCAAGCAAATGCGCAATCCCGTCCTCAGGCTTACTCTAAACCTCTTCCTGACTGCCCAGTCGCCCACATAGTCAACCTCCCTAAACCTTCATAAAGCCAGCCCGGCCTGGTACCCCTCACTGGTAGCTTCCAGTATCCTCCGTGGTTCAGAAGAATTGCCTATGCAGTATATTGCAGGGACTTTGCCTTCCAGAGCTTTGTACAGGCGATCATTCGCCTTGTAGCCGACTGCTACGATGATTGTGTCGGCCGGAACGGTTTCCTTCTTACCATCCGCAGTAGTTACATGGACAGTGCCTTCCTTTACTTCTTCGCAGGTCGCGCTGGTCAGCAGGGTTACCTTCTTGCTCCTCAGCCCATCCATGAGTCGGCGCCTTGTCATGAATAACATGTCGCTAGCCATCCGTTTCAATATTTCTATGATGGTCACGGTCTTGCCCTGTTCCGCCAGATGGTGCCCTGTCTCACAGCCAACCATCCCCCCCCCGACGATGACCACATTCCGCCCAGCCCTGGCTTTGCCCGAGAGCACATCCTGAGCAGTAACCACATTTGGTTCATCAATGCCAGGTATGTCAGGCATGGCTGGAGTGCCTCCTGTAGCTATGATAACGGCATCTGGTTTCTTCCCAGTAACAATTTCAGCAGTGGCATCTGCATTCAACTCAACCTTCACTCCAGTCTTCTCAACCTGATTGACCAGATAGTCTATCCAGGGGAAGATATCGCCCTTAAATGGAGGTAAAGCAGCTGTACTCAATTGCCCACCCAGCTTCGCATCCTTTTCAAACAAGGTGACTTTGTGACCTCTCTGTGCCGCAACAATGGCAGCCTGCATGCCGGCCGGACCACCACCAACTACAACCACATTCTTGACCTTTGCCACAGGCTTTATTTGATATTGCTTCTCTTTGCCCAAAGCGGGGTTGACGACGCAGGTTACACCCTCGCCACGTTCATCGAAGGCCAGCCTTTCAATACACTCCATACAGCCTATGCACGGGACGATCTCATTAAACCTTCCTTCAGATGCCTTATTGGGTAAATCCGGGTCGGCTAAGAGGCGCCTGCCTATGGCTATCAGGTCAGCTTTGCCTTCCTCGAGAATCTTCTCGCCCAGCTCAAGGTCCAGTCTGCCCACTGCAATCACTGGCACGTTGGTCAGCTTCTTGACCTCTTCAGCCAGAGGTACCATAAAGCTCGGGGTATCTGGAATTGGAGCGGTGGTTATATAAGACCCAGCCCCATAACCCGATACGTGAAGCGCTTGCGCCCCAGCCTCCACCACCAGCGGTACCATCTGCTTGGTCTCCTCAATGGTAATCCCGTTCTCCACTCCCCACTCCTGGGCATTGAACCTGACCCAGACCGGAAAATCTGGGCCCACTTCTCTTTTGATAGCCTGAAGTATCTCTACCAAAAATCTTGCCTTATTCTTAACCGAGCCACCGTATTGATCTCTGCGTTGGTTGGTAGCCGAGGAGAGAAAGGCAGCGACAATGTACTGATGAGCACCATGCACTTCCACCCCATCAAAGCCAGCCTCCCTGGCAAGTCTGGCAGCCGAAGCAAACCACTGCACCCTTTCAGCAATTTCTTCCACAGTTAATTCATGAGGAGGTTCTCCCGAGATACCCATAACTCTGGCGGGTACTATTACCGGGGATGGACTCACCTGCACTACCTTTCCATCCCAGTTCTCCAGGGTGCCATGCATTATCTGGATAGCTATCCTGGCATCGTATTTATGAGCGGCATCTGTGAGCTTTTTCCATCCGGGATTGAATTTATCATCTCCCAGAGATGCCTGGTAAGATGGAGATCCCTGGAAAGATATGTTGCATCGCAGGCTGGGAGCGCTTCCTTCGACAATAATCAATCCTGTTCCACCTCTAGCTCTTGCCTCGTAGTAATCGAGCATTCTCTGACTAACAGCGCCACCTGCTTCGGCATAGTTGGTACCCATCGGCGGCATGACTATGCGATTCTTCAGTTGCATCTGCCCTATGCTCGTTGGCTCAAAAATCTTCCTGAATCGATCTGCAATCATCGCCCGCTCCTTCCTTTATCTACGGACCGTAATCCATTCCTCCCAAGTTTAGCACAAAACCAGAATCCCCTAGCCAAACCTTTCGTCTCAATCCGAGAAGAGATGGATGGAAGTGCAGCTAGTAGGGTCGTTCATCCCGATGGCGGAGAAATTGTTTGTGGTTCGAAATTCTTCATTCAGGGCCCCTTAGCACAAATGCTATAATCTAGCTGATGCCACAGAAGTTTGCCCACCTTCACGTCCACACCGAATATAGTTTGCTCGATGGTATGTGTCGCATATCTCAGCTCATTGCCCGAACCAAGGAATTGGGCATGGACAGCCTGGCTATCACTGACCACGGTGCCATGTATGGCGTCATCGATTTCTACGTGGCGGCTAACGAAGCAGGTATAAAACCAATCATCGGCTGCGAAGTCTATGTCGCCGAGACCGATTGCCATAGCCGGGATCCAGCTCACAAGAGTCCCCATCATCTCACATTGCTGGCCAAGAATGAAAAGGGCTATCGTAATTTGCTCCAATTGGTTACCAAAAGCCACCTTGAGGGATTTTACTATAAGCCCAGGGTAGACAAGCAGCTTCTCAAGCTTCATCATGATGGACTCATTGCCCTCTCGGGGTGCGCTCACGGGGAACTGGCCCAACTTATCCTTCAGGGGCGAAACGACGACGCTGTCACGGCAGCTTCGTGGTACAAGGAAGTGTTCGGCGATTACTATCTGGAGATTCAACGGCATCCTATCCCGGAACTCGAGCAAATCAACCGGGAACTTGTTTCATTATCTACCAAACTGAACATACCACCGGTAGCCACCTTTGATGTGCATTACGTTGATAAACAGGACGCGCCAGCCCATGAACTTCTTTTGTGTATACAAACCAATACCTCTGTTTATGACGAAAAAAGGCTGAAGCTGGCTGGCGATTTCTTCTACCTTAAAAGCCCTGAGGAAGTGGCACAACTGTTTGCTGATTTGCCTCAGGCCGTGGAGAATACTCAGGCCATTGCTGATATGTGTCGGCTGGAGTTGGATTTTACCAAGCTGCATCTCCCGCACGTGGAGTTACCTCAAGGCAGGAAGGCCGACGATTTCCTGGCCGAACTCTGCTGGGAGGGCCTGGAAAAACGTTATCCGGAGCCCGGCTCGGAGGTCAGGGAACGGCTTACCCACGAGCTTGACGTCGTCCAGAAGACAAAGTTTGCCCATTACTTCCTAGTTGTTTGGGACATAATCTCCTTTGCCAGAGAACAAGGCATCTATTTCGGTGTCCGGGGAAGTGCTGCTGCCAGTCTGGCTCTTTACTGTCTGGGCATCACGGATGTCGACCCACTGGCATATGGGCTTGTTTTCGAACGGTTCCTCAACGTCGAGCGCCGCGAACTCCCGGATATTGACCTTGATTTCCAGGACGACCGCCGTGACGAAGTCCTTGCCTACGTCAACCAGAAGTATGGCTCCGACCACGTAGCTCAAATTATCACCTTTGGCACCATGGGAGCCAGAGCTGCCATAAGAGACACCGGGCGGGCTTTGGGTATGCCTTATGCTCAGGTTGACAGGGTAGCTCGACTCATTCCTCTCGAGCTGACGATAACCCTGGATAGAGCCCTGGAACAGAGCCGGGAGCTTCATGATATATATCACCAGGACGCCGCAATACGCAACCTGATTGACTCGGCTAAGAAGATGGAAGGAATGGTCAGACACGTCAGCACTCATGCCGCCGGCGTGGTTATAGCGCAGGAGCCCTTAATCGAATACGTGCCGCTTCAGCTGTTGAGAAAGGGTGAGCAACACACCGTCATGACCCAGTTCCACATGTGGGACATCGCCCGCCTGGGACTGTTGAAAATGGATCTCCTGGGACTATCCAATCTGACCATTCTGGCCAAGGTCAAAGAAATCATCGCCCAGAATCGCGGAATCTCCCTGGATTTGCAGCATCTTCCTCTCGACGATGCCAGCACCTTCGAGCTGCTTGCCTCCGGAGAAACCAAAGGCATCTTCCAGCTGGAAAGCGCCGGGATGCGCCGCTATATTAAGGAACTCAAGCCCACCAACTTTAGCGATATCTCAGCTATGGTGGCGCTCTATCGCCCTGGCCCCATGGAACAAATTCCCACTTTTATTAGAGCCAAGCAGGGTATCGCTCCCATTCACTATCCTCATCCGATTCTGAAGGAGATCTTAAAAGAAACCTACGGAGTTATCGTTTATCAGGAGCAGGTGATATTTATCGCCCAAGCTCTGGCCGGCTACAGCCTGGGCCAGGCTGACATTCTTCGCAAAGCTATGGGCAAGAAGATACCTGCGGTGATGAAGAAGGAAGAGCGCAATTTCATCGCCGGAGCCAAAAAAAATGGCATATCGCCCGAATTAGCTCAGGAGGTATTTTCCCTGATAGAGCCCTTCGCCGGTTATGCTTTCAACAAGGCCCACAGTGTCAGCTATGGCCTCATTGCCTACCGCACTGCCTACCTTAAGGCAAACTACTCGATTGAGTACATGGTCGCCTTTCTCAACACTTATTCCGACAATATGGAAAGAGTCCGTTCTGCGATTGCTGAATGCCGAAGGTTGGGCATCAAGGTGCTCCCGCCGGACATTAATAGGAGCCATGCCAGCTTTGCTATTGAGACCTCGCCCTCGGCTCCCTCTCCAGCAAATGGAGAGGGAAGCGGTGAGGTTGCCATCCGGTTTGGACTGGCTTCTATTAAGAATGTCGGGTTTTCTCCGATTGAGCATATCCTGTCTGGCCGTAATATAGAGGGAGACTTTAAGTCCATAGAAGACTTCTGTTATCGAACCGACCTTCGCAACATCAACAAGAAAGTATTGGAAAGCTTGATCAAAGTCGGTGTCTTTGACTCCCTGGGCAGCCGTAAGACGCTACTCGATTCCCTAAACAAAATTATCTCCTTATCTCAAACCAAACAAAGGGCCAAGGAATCTGGACAAGTTAGCATGTTTGACCTATGGGGTCAGAGCTCCACCGCCGCCAAGGTTCACTATTCGCAAGGCGAGGAAGAGGTATCCGCTAAGCAAAAGCTTATGTGGGAAAGGGAATTGCTGGGGGTTTATTTCTCCCAACCCTTGGACTCCCTCTCCAGGGAAGCATCCTCACCAGGCACTGTTTCCTGCGGTGAAATCAATCGAGATATGGTTGATGAAACGGTGACTGTTAGGGGAATGGTGGTGTCGGTACGGCAAGCCCATACCAAGGATAATCGCCCCTTTGTCGTCGCCTCAATTGAAGACCTGGATGCCAGTATCGAGGTCATTGCCTGGCCCAGACTCTACGAGAGTACCCAGGCAATATGGCAGGAGGGCAACATTCTCAGCATCAACGGTGTAGTGAAGGTCAGGGATGGCGAAGTGCAGCTAAACTGTCAAGATGCGATGCTCCTCCCTGTGAGACAGGAAGTGCTCAAAGAGCCCCAGCGTCGCCATGTCATGATAGATGTCAACCAATCGGGCGACGCCGAGAAAGACGTCGAATGTCTTCACAGAATTGTGGATATCCTCAACAGTTATCCCGGCCAGGATAGAGTTTCTTTGACTGTGCTCGGCGATGGTGAAATAACTAATCTCGAGATGCCAGACATAACGGTCAATTATTGCCCCGAATTAGCCGGAGAATTGAGTGAGATAGTAGGTGAAGGCAATCTCAGGCTTGAACCGTAGGTCAAGTCTGGAGTGCAAGGCAGTGCAAAAGGGAATCGACCGGTCCGTGAGGCCACGGGAATAGACGCTGTCTCTGTTTCTTGCTATATTTGAATCCCATGTTCGACCTAATCCCTTCAGGCAATATCACTTCGGCTTCGGGATTCCTGGCGGGGGCGGTCCGTGCTGGAATAAAGAGCAAAGACGAGCTTGATTTGGCTATTCTTTGCTCCGAAGTGGCCTGCAAGGCGGCCGGCGTTTTTACTACCAACCAGATTAAATCAGCACCTGTCGTTCTATCCCAGAGGCATATATCAGAAGGGCGGGCGCAGGCTATAGCGGTCAATTCCGGTTGTGCCAATGCTTGCACAGGCGAGCAAGGACTGATAGATGCCCTGGCAATGGCTAATCTGGCGGCAGCCAAGCTAGGCATATCCCCTGAAGAAGTCCTTGTCGCCAGCACCGGTGTCATCGGTGTGTCCTTGCCTATGGACAAAATCAGGGCTGCAATTCCTAAGGTAAAGCCGACCAAAAAAGGCGGTCATGATCTTTGTCGGGCAATAATGACCACGGATATCAGACCCAAAGAAATAGCCATCCGGGTAGATTCAAAAGAAGGCAAGTTCACCGTTGGCGGGGTGGCTAAAGGGGCCGGTATGATTCATCCCAGCATGGCTACCCTGCTTTGCTTTATCACCACCGACGCCGTGGTGAGTGCCGATTTCCTCCGTGCAGCATTACACACGGCGGTGGACGGTTCTTTCAATATGATCAGTATTGATGGCGATACCAGCCCTTGCGACTGTGTGTTCTTGTTAGCCAACGGCTTAGCAAGTAACGAGCTTGTTCACTTCGATAATGGCGACGCTTTTCAACAAGCTTTAAACGCAGTCTGCACTCATCTGGCTAAGTCCATAGCTCAGGATGGCGAGGGAGCCACAAAGCTTATTGAAGTCACCGTACAACGGGCAGAAGACGAGGTTTGGGCTCGCCAGGCGGCTCGGACTATCGCTGGCTCGCCACTGGTGAAAGCTGCCATCCATGGCAACGATCCCAACTGGGGGCGTATCGTTGCTGCTCTGGGTCGAAGCGGAGCCAGGGTGAGGGAAGAGAGATTGGATGTCTATTTGAATGATGTTTGTGTCATGAAGCAGGGCTGCCCCACCCCCTTTAACAAAGAAGAAATGAAATCGGCTTTGAGCAACAGCGATAATGTGCTCATAAGGCTATGCTTGAATTTAGGAGAAGGCCGAGCCACCGCTTGGGGCTGCGACCTTTCAGAGGAATATGTTACTATTAACAGCGCATATACAACATAATGCAAAAGAAAGTCATCGTCGTCAAGATTGGCGGCAGCACCTTGGGCAACCATGACACCACCCTGGAAGACCTGGTGGAGCTTCAGAAGCGGGGTAAGTGCCTGGTGGTGGTTCATGGCGGTGCCAAGGTGAGTACTGAGTGGCTGACCCGGCTGGGCATTCCCACCAGCTTTGTAAGCGGGTTGAGGGTCACCGATGCCGAGACCCTGAAGGTGGTGGCGGCGGCATTGGGAGGTCTGGTCAACAAGGAACTGGTGGTGGCTATCCAGGCCCTGGGAGGAAAGGCAGTGGGGCTGAGCGGCTGCGATGGCAACCTGCTCTGGGCGAGCGTGAAGAGCCCCGAAATGGGCTATGTCGGCGAAATTGTTGCCGTTGACCCCACTCCCTTGAAGCTCTTGCTGAAGGCTGGCTATATGCCGGTGGTTGCTCCCGTAAGTTTCGGCTCGGCTGAAGGCAGGGTCATGCTGCTGAATGTTAACGGAGACACGGCGGCCGGAGAAATTGCCGCGGCGCTAGCCGCGGAAAAACTGATATTCCTGACCGACGTTGATGGTATCCGTGATGGCTCGGAACAGACTGTTCACAAGCTCAACCTGGCCGAGGCCAAAGATATGCTCGCTTCCGGCGTAGCTTCCGGCGGCATGGTTCCCAAAATAGAAGCCAGCCTTAGAGCTTTGACTACCACGAAGGTCGTGCGCATCATAGATGGCCGAGCCGCGCACGCCTTATGTGATGACGTTTCCAGACGAGCTCGGCAATCTAAATCAGGAGGTACAACAATTGTCTCAGAATAATTGGCAAGAATTAGAGAAGAAGCTATTCCTTCAAACGATCAAAAGGGCTCCTGTGACCCTGGTTCGTGGCAAAGGGGCACAAGCCTGGGATGACCGGGGCCGCGAATACCTCGACTTCACCGCTGGCTGGGCAACAAATAGCCTGGGGCATTGCCCTCCGGTGGTCGTGGAGGCACTGGAAAAGCAAGCTAGAACTCTGATCCATACATCCAGCCAGTTTTATACCGTGCCACAGTTAGAGCTGGCCCAGCTTCTAGTTGAGCATAGCTGCCTGGATAGAGTTTTCTTTTGTAACAGCGGCGCTGAAGCTAATGAAGGGGCAGTCAAACTCGCGCGCCGGTATGGCAAGCTTCGACTCAACGGCGCCTACGAGGTCATTACCACCTATAACTCTTTTCACGGGCGGACTCTGGCTATGACTGCCGCCACAGGGCAAAGTAAATTTCAGGAACCTTACACACCTCTGCCCATCGGCTTCCTCAACGTGGAATATGACAACATCGAGGCAATCCAGCGGACCACCAGCGAAAAGACCTGTGCCGTAGTACTGGAACCGATCCAGGCAGAAGGCGGGGTGAATATACCCGATGATGACTATCTTCAAAAGGTGCAAAGCTGGTGCCGGGAGAAGGGCATCCTTCTCATTCTGGACGAAGTCCAGACGGGGGCCGGTCGGACCGGTACGCTCTTCGCCTACGAGCAGTATGGGGTCGAGCCGGACGTAATGGCTTTGGCCAAGGGACTGGGCAGCGGCGTGCCCATCGGCGCTTTCCTGGCCAAGGAACAATGCTCCGTCTTTTCCCCGGGCGAACACGGCTCCACCTTCGGCGGCAACCCGCTGGTTTGTGCTGCTGCTTATGCCGCCATGAAGTATATGATTGACCACAACATACCGGCACAGGCCAAAAGAGTCGGGAATTACTTCCTAACCAAACTGGAGGGCCTTAAGCAGCAATTCGATTTTATTACCGACGTGAGAGGTCGCGGGCTCCTGATAGCTGTGGAATTCAACCAAGAAATCGGCGACAAATTGTTACTGGCTTGCCTTAATAGGGGGCTACTGGTCAACAGACTGAAGCCCAATGCCCTGCGCTTCATGCCACCCCTTATTATCACCGAGAAGGAAGTAGACGAGGCGCTAGGCATTTTAGGGGATGTACTAGGGGAAACAAAAACTACAAAAGGCAAAAGTAAAAATGCAAAATGACAGAGCAAATTTTAGAAATCAGTTTAGTAAAGCCTTTTTGCACTTTGAATTGTAATTTTGATCTTTTACGTTTGATTTTTGATATAGGACTTCTCCGCAGGAGGTTATGAAATGGCAGACAAAGTGATATTGGCTTACAGCGGCGGCCTGGATACATCCGTAGCCATAAGATGGCTTGAAGAAAAATATCACTTGAAGGTCATCACTCTTACCGTGGATGTCGGCGGTGTTCCCGACCTCGACGGTATCAGACAAAAAGCCCTCAAAGTCGGAGCCATAAAAGCGCTGGTCATCGATGCCAAAGAGACCTTCATCAAGTCGTATGTTTTCCCGGCCATACAAGCGGATGCCGTTTATGAAGGACAGTATCCATTATCCACGGCCCTGGCGCGTCCTCTCATCGCCCGGCTCCTGGTGAAAACAGCTAAGAAGGAAAAGGCGGGGATGGTCGCTCACGGCTGCACGAGCAAGGGCAACGACCAGGTGAGGCTTGATGTCGGTGTAGCCGCTTTAGCCCCCGAGCTGAAGGTAATAGCTCCGGCCCGGGAATGGAAGATGACCCGGGAGCAGACAATTAAATATGCCCAGGCTCATAATATCCCCGTGCCAATCACCAAACCCAGACCCTATTCCATCGACGAGAACCTGTGGGGCCGTGGCATTGAATGTGGTGTGCTCGAAGATACCTGGAACGAACCACCTGAGCATATCTTCCTGTGGACAAGGCCACCGGAAAAGACACCGGCCCGGCCTGCTTATCTGGAGATTGGGTTTGAAAAAGGTATACCCGTAAGCCTTAACGGTCGAAAGGTAGCGCCTGTCACGCTTGTCCAGAAGGTTCATGACCTGGCTGGCAGGCACGGTGTAGGCCGGATCGACCACGTGGAAAACAGACTGGTGGGCATAAAGTCCAGGGAGATTTATGAGGCGCCGGCTGCCGTGGTCCTGCTGAAAGCTCACCAGGCCCTGGAGGATTTGGTACTGACCAAAGAGCAACTCCGCTTCAAGGCCGGGGTCGCCTCGGAATATGCCGACCTCATCTACAACGGGTTGTGGTTCACAGGCATGCGTCAGGACTTAGCCGCCTATGTGGAAAGCACGCAGAGGTATGTCACCGGCACGATAAGGGTAAAGCTCTTCAAAGGCAACTGCCAGGTGGTGGGCAGAAAGTCGCCCTATTCTCTTTACAACTACAGCCTGGCTACCTATGACAAGGGCGATATCTTCGACCATAGTGCCGCCCCCGGCTTCATCCATATCTGGGGCTTACCGGTGAGAACTCAGGCCAAGGCGCAGCCTGAAGCACCCGAATAACGGTATCCTAGGACATAATGCCTGATTTGTAGCAGGCCTGATTGGTATAGTGTCCCCGGGGTGCCCGGCGAAATCAATCGCCATCCAAGGCATATATGCGAAAAATGTTGTTATTTGGGTGGCAATAGGATCCTCCGTGAGACCGCCAAGACCACCGTTGTTTCCCTTTCCGGGATGATTCGTTTTGTAGAAATGGCTTTGCTCCGGAGTTCCACAGCTCCTCCTCGTACGTAAGGCGATTATCTCCGGCAGATTCAGTTGTTAAGGTACGTACGATCCGTTTCGTCGGTTTGCCATTTGGTTTTGCGAGCGGTGGGGGCCGGCGGACTGACGCGGTGAAGCCGGAAATGATTCGTTTTGTGAAAGTGACTGTTTTTTCTGAAGTTCAATAGCTCTTTTCCATACGTAAGCCGGCCGACTCAACTGTTAAGGTACACACGATTCGTTTCGTCGGTTTGCCGTCATATTTGCGAGCCGTCCGGGCCGGCGGGCCGCTGCATGTAGGCGATTTCCAAGAAATTGTCGACAACAGCTTTGAGGTAGTTGCGCTCGATCGAGTCCAGCCCATAATTCTCAGAATACCATTTTACGAGTAAACGGGAGGATTCTCTGATTACGCGGCGGTTACCAGGGTCGTACTGAAGGGAAGCCTGTAACTTGACGCGAATGAACGCTATTTCAGGGTCAACGCCTTCCAGATTGGTAATGTTCCACAGTTGGGATGTTTCGGCAGGGCTAAGGGTACCGGAATAGAAGCCATGTTTGCGGGCATTCCGATTGCCTTCCTGGCCACCGCGCTTTCTTTTAACCTGTGTTTGGTTTGCAGTCACGTCTTGAGAAACCTCACCTGCGGGACTTAATTTGTCAGGGTAGCACACGAGTTCCAAACATAAATTAGCATGAATTCTTCATTCGAGCAAGGAGAAAATGTCACTTCTTCACCGAGGAGAGTAGAGATACAATAGAGACAGTTAGAGATTCATGGAGATTGGCGGAGACTAGTAGAGATAAGTAGAGATACAGTGGAGATACAGTGGGGAGGCTGGAGATTGGAGACACAGTAGAGATGCATTGGAGATACATTGAAGAGGCTGGAGATTGGAGACTAGAGACTAGAGACTGGAGACTAGCGTCACACCGGTTTCCTTTGAGTTTTCGGGAACGTCGAGGATAGAGTTTTTCTGTTCATAATACATAATTCTGCTCAGATTCAAGCTAGAATACAGCACAAATTGCATGTATGCCCATCCTGAAGTCGAAATATTCCTGGCAACCTGGCGTAATCATGCTTAGGTAGTGAACAAAATCCTAGACCGGTTAACGGAAGGGATAAACTGAGGCTCGCGATCCATGCCGCTAAACAATACGCTGCCTTGTGCAGCACTGGAAGCAGGATTGTGTTCGCGCAATAACATAAAAGTCTTGCCGTTCAGCGTGCGCGTTTGATGTAACAAAACAAATAATTGTTGGCCGTACTGCACAGTCTGGACAAAGGTGTAATGCTGACGACTTCACATTGGATCCTGCCCTACTTGAGGTGTTTGCTACGAAGTTGTGGTACTATTGCGGACGACGCGCAATGGGATCCCTTTCCTAACGATACATCCTCCGGTACAAAGAGCGATACCAAAGATTCAGTGCCCAGACCCAGGGTGGCACCAAAAAACGGCGTCTAACTCCCAACCTGCTCAAAATTGACGGCAGGCTGTAGAACTCACGCAGGACCCATGCGCGCTTTTGTTGCATCGTCTCTCGTGACATTTTCTTTGGCTCAAGACAAATTGTGTTCCCGCAATACTCTGACCAGTCCTTGGTAACTATTCGACCAGCCTTGTCCATAGATTCACTTAAAGCGGTACCTGGATACGGCGTCGGCCACGCAAACTGGGCACTTTCCAGTCGCATTTTTTGAGCGAAATGAAGGGTACGTTCAAATATATCTACAGGATCTTCATCTAGACCAAATATGAAGCAGCCATGGATGGCGATACCATGTGCATGGATTTTCCTTATGACGTCTTCGTATTCGTCGACTACATTGATCTTTTTACCTACCGCTGTCAGGCTTGCCTGAGATAACGACTCAAATCCGATGATCAGACCAAGGCAACCACTGTCAGCAGCCAGTTTCAGCAGTTCATCATCGCTTGCTAACGCCACTGAACACTGGCTAATCCACTTAATTTTGTGCGGCATAAGAGCACAGAAGAGTTCCTTAGCAAACCTGGGGTTACCGATGATGTTATCGTCAACGAAGCCGACGATTTTACTTCTGTCGAGGGTTTCAACTTCCTTAGTTATTTCGTCTACTGGTCGGCAGCGATATTTGCGGCCGAAAATAGTGCTGACCGAACAGTAGGAGCAGGAGTAGGGACAACCTCTAGTAGCCCAAAGCGTATTCGTGCAGTAGTAGGCCCCTTCATCGTATAGGTCCCGCCTAGGTATGGGCAAACCGACGACGCTGGGATGTTTATTCTGCCTGTAAATTCTTCGCAGCTTGTTTGCCTTAAAATCCTCGATTACATCCCCCCAAATCCCCTCAGCTTCCCCAACAACTACGGCATCGGCGTGCAGGCTGGCTTCTTCAGGCATGACACTGGGATGGATACCGCCCATGACAACCTTCACGCCTCTGGTTCTGAAGGAATCGGCGATCTGATAGGCACGGTGCACCGTGTAAGTCAGTGCCGTTATACCCACCAAGTCGACTTCCTTCTCGAAATCAACCTTAGTGATACTCTCATCAGTTAGTGAAACATCGACCTCTGGCGGCGTTAAAGCAGCGATTGATGCCATTCCAAGTGGTGGCAGAACGAGTTTCCCCAGTATTTTTACATTCTCTTTTACAGCTGGGACAATCAGCTCAAGTTTCATTCGTTTGCCATATCTTACTGTATGCGGTTCGCTACCGCAACTATGAGAAATTCTGTCTACACTACAGACGGAGGTAACATTCCACTAGTTTATGTAGTGAGGTAACAATCCAGGCTTTTGTGTGATTTCACCTTCAGGTACACTCTGAACCTCTATCCTGCCGCCTCGTTGCCAATATAGCCAGTGCCCACTGAAACCAGCGCCAACAAGCCTATTATAGTCGTTTTCTCCGCCGGAGAAAGCTCTTCCTTTCCCTATCATCGCAAGGAGCGAGATTCCTCGCTTACGCCTCAGAATAGGCTCCGCAATCCTGGTGGGGCAGGTGAAGGTGGAGATTGCTGCGCACCTTTAATGTGCTCACAATTACAGGAAAGGGGAGGTGGCTCGCAACGACAATATAACCATAGCTCCGCCATTAAGTGCGGAGGTATGGTGGATAGTTCAATTCAGCGTCCAGCCGAGTCCCATATTCATACTTTTATTTGTCTATCTTAGCGCCCTTAGCATTAGACTTCTTAATGACAATCGCTTGCTCGTCAGTGTCAAAATATAGGTCAATAGTATCGCCTTCTTTAACTTGAAGATTTTCTAACAGATTATGATCCAGGCTCACACGTTTTAACTTTTGTACTACACGACTTCCAAATGATACTCTAGGCATATCACTCACCCTAAATTATATTAATTCGATATTATCTCCCTCTTCTTATTTCGTCCATATTTTTCCCGGATTTCCCATATCGACTCGGGATGGCGACATAACCGGCTCCAGAGTTGTCTGCACAGAGTAAGTAATAGTTTAGTTTCCCCAAACTCCTCATTCATAGTAGATTACCCCTCACACTATCAAGCTCTTTCTGAACAGCCTTGCATATTGTTGGTTCGCATATGATTTTAGCATATAAATTTTTAAATCCTGTTAAGATTTGCTAGATGTCGCAGATTTTCGACACATTCTTCTGATTTTCCTACAATTTCATCCACATTCGGTTAAAAATCAGTAGATTGGGTGATGGCGGCTGAGCCCTGCTTCTGATGCTAATAATAGCAAGCTGGTAAGTCAGAAAATCCTTACGGTTTTGGCGGGGAATAAATCCCCGCCCCACGAACCCCTTGTTTTTCTCCCTCCGGATTTTTGTAGTTGCCTGATTCATCAGGCTGTTTTCCGTCGTCATTGCGAGCACCTGAAAGGTGCGCGGCAATCTAATGCCCCTCCACAAGATTGCTTCGGCTGCCTTCGGCAGCCTCGCAATGACAAAAAAGCTGCCCAATAAATTGGGCAGCTTTGCCTGGCAGTGACCCTGGGTTTCGGAAAACTCTCTTACGCACACACTTGACCCCCAACCTTATGCTGGTCTTATAGTACTATTTCTTATTAAGGCTATCATACCGCTATCTAAGAAATTGTCAACGGTTTTTTGTGCGGCGTCCAGGACATACTATAGAGTTAAGGAGTCACAAAACGATGGATTTTTCAACGGTTGCAAGCTGGCTTATTTTCTTAACTGTAGGCTAGTTTTTCAACCTGATAAACCTTTCGGTACAAAACCATCAAGCCGTAATCACCTTCCATAGAGTGCAGTTAATTCCTTTAACCTGTCTTTGATTTCTTCGGTCAGCATATCAGGCACAAAACGCCAACACCAGTTCCCCGCCGTGGTACCGGGACAATTCATCCTGGCTTCGCTGCCCAATCCCAAAACATCTTGCATAGGGGTGATAGCTGTATCGGCGACAGACATCATAGCCAGGCGAATGAAATCCCAATTGAGCTCGTGCCCATCTGTGCCAAGATATTTCAAGGCAGCCTGCCTCTCTCTCTTTATCTCTTCCCTGCTCTGAGTGGTATGCTCTATTGCGCTACCTTGGAACCAGCCAATGGTTGTATCGTTGTCGTGGGTGCCAGTGTATACTACACAGTTTCGCGGGTAGTTGTGAGGCTTGTAATCATCAGCTTTGGGGTCGCTGCCAAAGGCAAACTGTAGAACCCGCATCCCCGGAAAGCCGAGCTGGTCTCTGAGTGCGTCTACTTCTGGTGTGATTATCCCTAAGTCCTCGGCAATAATGGGGAGGGTGCCTAATGCCTTCTGCACGGCTTTGAAGAGTTCAACCCCCGGTCCGGAGACCCACCGCCCGTTCATGGCAGTGATATCTGTGCCTGGAACCTCC
>Ga0315545_1001638_pt1 | contig 21540 bp, 26 predicted proteins | sample SalMarSW160210MG_FD_203096 | JGI IMG/M metagenome (GOLD analysis project Ga0315545, IMG submission 203096) | Salt marsh sediment microbial communities from the Plum Island Ecosystem LTER, Massachusetts, United States - Salt Marsh Sediment SW1602-10 ...
GTCGTTGGCTTTATAATGGTCTTTGTCTTGCTGGTTCTTCTGGCAGTAGTTATATCGCTGACCGGGCTAGTGGTCAGGAAAACCAGCACCACCAAGAACAAAACTGATAATACTCAGAAAGGAGCTTAGGAATTGGCACAAGAGACTATAGAAGTACCCATAACCGGCAAGATTCTCAAGGTCAATGTCAATGTGGGGGATGAGGTTAAAGAGGGGGATGTACTCTGCCTGTTGGAGTCAATGAAGATGGAAAATCCCATTCTGGCCCCAGTGAACGGCACTATCACGCAAGTAGGGATTACAGTTGAGCAGACAGTTCAGCCTGGTGCGATAGTCGCAATCATCGAATACTAAAAAGCGGGTGATTCGTGTTCGGATTTTTTGAAACTGGGTTTCAGTTTTTTTATTGGGGCAACCTATTGATGCTTCTCATCGGAGGGGTTCTAATCTACTTGGGTATTGCCAAGAAGATGGAGCCCCTTTTGTTGGTGCCCATAGGTTTTGGCATCATGTTAATTAATCTTCCCCTTGGCGGACTGATGGACTATGAGCTACAGATACCTAACACCACGGGAATGCCAGCCAAAGTAATCAGCATTGAGGTAGATGAAACCAGCAAGTTCCGGGAAAACGATGTTATTTTAAGATTAGACTCAGGTGAGGTCCTGGCGCCGGTCGGTGGCAGGATTAAGGAATTCACCGTTTCACCGGGTCAGGAAGTTGAGCCGGGTGAAGTAATGGCAGTATTGATAACTACTGCCCAGACTCCGTTACCGACCAAACCAGCAGGCCTACTCTCCAGAATATTCCAGTACGGGATAATGTGGCAGATTATACCACCTCTCATCTTCCTCTGCCTGGGGGCATTGACCGACTTTGGACCGATGATAGCCAACCCGAGAACCCTGTTGCTCGGTGCCGCGGCTCAATTTGGTGTCTATTTCGCCTTTTTTGCCGCTTTAGCCACCAATTTTTTTATGCCAGAAGGGTTCACCATCGCCGAGGCAGCTTCCATAGGGATAATCGGTGGGGCTGAGGGACCAACCACAATTTACGTTACCTCCCTTCTTGCCCCCCACATAATAGGGGCTACCGCAGTTGCCTGTTATTCTTATATGGCGCTGGTGCCGATTATCCAGCCGCCAATTATAAATTTGCTCACAACTAAAAAAGAGAGAGCGATATATATGAAACCACAGTTGCGTGAAGTCGCAACACGGGAGAAAATATTGTTCCCCGTAATTTCAGCAGTGATTATAATACTGTTTGTCCCTATGTCAGCCCCGCTTATCGGCTGCTTCATGGTGGGGAATCTGTTTATGACCTGCGGTGTTACTGATAGGCTCAGCAAGACGTCACAAACGGCATTGATAGACATCCTGACCATCTTCCTGACGCTGGCGATAGGCGCCACCATGTCCGCCGATAACTTCCTCCAGCCCAAGACTTTAATGGTCCTGGTGCTGGGAGTGGTGGCTTTTGCTACGGCTACTGCCGCTGGTGTTTTAATGGCTAAATTGATGAACCTCTTTTCTAAGGAAAAAATCAATCCAATGATAGGTGCTGCCGGTGTCTCGGCGGTACCCATGGCAGCCCGGGTGGTGCAGGTAATGGGGCAGAAGGAAAACCCGAGAAACTTTCTCTTAATGCACGCCATGGGACCCAATGTCGCCGGCGCTATCGGTGCGGCTATTGCCGGTGGCGTGTTCCTAGGTATGATTGGCTGATATAAGAGTATTTATTGACCTCACCCCCTTTACCTGTTTAGAGTTCCCATCGGGGTTTTATCCCCTTGCTTAATTGCCGAAAATCGAGTAAATTCATTCTGTGAGCAAGTCGGATAGGCGCACTGTTTTCGTCTGCCAGCAGTGCGGCAAGGAAAGCCTGAAGTGGCTGGGACGCTGCCCTGATTGCCAGGCATGGAACAGCTTCGTTGAGGTGACCGCCGCCGTCACTTCAGGTGCGCCGCGCTCCCCTTCTCAAACGAGCCCTCCACAGCAGTTGTCTCAGGTCGCCCTTGAGTTGGCCCATCGTATTCCCCTTCCCATCTCGGAGTTCAACCGGGTGCTCGGCGGCGGGCTGGTGCTCGGCTCACTGGTGCTCATCAGCGGCGACCCCGGCATCGGCAAATCAACGCTCCTTTTGCAGGCATCGGCGGCCATGGCCGGGGACAGGGGGACCGTGGCCTATGTCTCCGGCGAGGAGACGCAGCACCAGATCAAGCTGAGAGCGGAAAGACTGGGCATCACCGGTGAAGGGCTCTTTCTTGTGGCCGAGACCGACCTCGGGATAATCATTGACCAGCTTGACCGGCTCTCACCGGGACTGGTGGTCATCGATTCCATACAGACCGTCTATCTGCCCGAAATGGCAACAACACCGGGCAGCGTGGCCCAGGTTCGGGAGTGCACCCTGCGTCTCATGCACTGGGCCAAGCTCAACGCGGTTCCGGTATTCATCGCCGGGCATGTCACCAAAGACGGCACCATCGCCGGGCCGCGCATTCTGGAGCATATCGTGGACGTGGTGCTCTACTTTGAAGGCGACCCCTTCAGCGCGTACCGCCTGCTTCGCGGCGTGAAAAACCGCTTCGGCTCCACCAATGAAGTCGGTGTCTTTGAAATGAAAGAGCAGGGACTGGTTGAGGTGGAAAATCCCTCAAAGGCCTTTATCTCACAGCGCCCCGCCGAGGCCATCGGCTCGGTCGTCGTCTCCACCCTCGAGGGCAGCCGTCCGCTGCTGGTTGAGATTCAGGCGCTGACCACCTATACCAGCTTCGGCTATCCCCGGCGTACCGCCAACGGCGTTGATTTCAATCGTTTGCTGCTGGTTACGGCAGTGCTGACCCAGCGCCTCGGCCTGCGCCTGGGCAATCAGGACATCATGGTGAACGTGACCGGCGGCCTCAAAATCAACGAGCCGGCGGCTGACCTGGGCATCGCCCTGGCCATTGCCTCCAGCTTCCGCGATAGCATTGTTGACCCCGGTCTGGTGGCCATTGGTGAAGTCGGTCTGAGCGGGGAACTGCGCGCCGCCTCCCAGATTGAGCGCCGCATCGCCGAGGCCGCCAGACTGGGCTTTCCGCGCTGCCTGGTGCCGAAGGTCGGCTCAACTATCAGCCCGCCGCCGAAAGGCATTGAGCTTATTCCGGTCAGCACGGTGCGGGAAGCGATAAGCTCGGCACTGATAAAGCCAAAGAAAAGCAAACCCAATAAGGAAAGCCATCAATAAGAGAGCGAAACGGCTTTATTTTCGATTCTGCGCACTCTGAGGGGTATTGTATCGGCAGGTCTGGCATCCCAAGACGCTTGCTTTTTTATTCCAAAATATATTTACGCCATTTATCATTTGCGCATTTGCGCAATTACCCTTTGATTTAGTTCCTCATCGGTCCTGACGCCGCGGACGTCCAGCTTGCTCTGACGGAAAGCCCGCACCATTGCCTCAATCAATCTGGTCTTGCTTATTTTCTTCCCGCCGCTGAACTTGGCAGTGGATGACAGGCTTTCCAGATAGCTGTCCTCCTCCCGGCGGAGAAATACGGATAGCTTGAGCATGGTAGTGCTGGCCGGAGCGGCGGGCGGCCGCTTTTTCGGCGGTGCGGCCGCTTTTCTTTCCTCTCCAGTAAGACGGTCCAGGGCATTCCCGTAGGCAAGCTCTTCAGTTATACTAGCCCGTTTCATTTCTTATCACCTCTTCCGTCAGCGAACGATAGGCACTGGCCCCTTCTGATTTTGGAGCGTAGGTCAGTATTGACTTTCCCGCCGCCGGCGCTTCCTTGAAGCGGACACTGGTGGGGACCATGGCATCGAATATTCTTATACGGTCGCCAAACGCCCGGCGGGTAACCTCGATAACCTCCTTGCTGTGCAGGGTGCGTGAGCTGGTCATGGTAAACAGTATGCCGGCTATGTCGAGCGACGAGTTCAGTTTTTCCTTAACCCGGATAATCGTCGTCAACAGGCGTACCAGTCCCTTCATGGCCAGGAAGTCGGCCTGCAGCGGTATGATAACCTCGTCGGCGGCGGCCAAGGCGTTGATGGTCAGCAGGCCCAGGCTGGGCAGGCAATCGACCAGGATAAAGTCGTACGACTGCCGTACTCCCTTCAGCATCTGGTTCAATATGGACTCCCGGTTGACCGCGGACACCAGGTCAAGCTGTGCCTGCGCCAGCTCTATACTGGAGGGGACGAGATAGATATTCGGGTCGCCGGTCGGGGAGACCACATCCTTAATTGACGGGCCCTTCTTGCCACTGATAACGGCGGCCAGGACATCATACCCGGTACGCTTTACATTGTCCGGATTGAGTCCCAGACTGATGGTGAGGCATGCCTGCGGGTCCCAGTCAATGAGCAGAACGCGCTTCCCGTGTTCGCTCAGGCCTTCCGCAAGCGCGGCCACCGTGGTCGTCTTGCCCACGCCGCCTTTCTGGTTGGCAATGCAGATAACCGGCATAGTCTATATTACTATAACGCAATTGCGCAATTGCGTCAATACTCTTTTGCGTAATTGAGCAAATGCGTAATTGAGTATCTGCGCTACTCAGTGCCAGCAAGATTCAGACGCGTACCTGCCAGAGGAACACCATTTCAGATGTTCCGGTATGTTCTGATTTGAGCCGCTAAAACTTAGCGGGGATTGGGGATGACTCAGACAAAGCGGAGCGGCTCATCGCCGATGCTCTCGAAGCAGTGGTGCTCGTTGGGGGGGATATAGACCACGCTATTTTTAGATATCTCCTTTTCCCCCTTCTCACCCTTCACTATGGCCCGACCGGAGAGGATGAATACCTCGTGTTCCCAGTCGTGCGAGTGAGATGGTGTAGTGCCCCCTGGCTTGACCTCAATGATGCGCATGGCGAAGTTGGGCGCGCCATCCCTGGCCGTGATAACCTCGCGCATTACCGCGCCGCCGTGTCCCTCCGTGGTCGGTGTATCCTCAAGCCTGCTAACTTTCACCACTGACCTCCTTGCCTGTATCTCTATTATAACGGGCGGTTGCCCTTGTCTTTATGCCGCCCCTCTCTTTGTATTCCGCCTCCACCACCATGGAGACGGGTCTTAAAAGCGGCACCAGGTCCTGCAGGACGCGGTTAACGGCGTGCTCCTGCAAAATGCCGACATTGCGATATGAGGTAAGATAGTATTTCAGCGATTTCAGCTCGACGAGCAGGCTGTCCGGCACATATCGAATCACCAGCCGGGCAAAATCCGGCAGCCCGGTCCAGGGACAGACGAAGGTGAACTCATCGGTCTCGTACACGATATCCGTGGCCGACTCCGGGTACTGGAAGGGGATTGCCTCCAGCACCTCCACATCAATGGCTTCCTCACCCTGTATGTCATATCTCCTGGTTGCGTACTTATCAACCGCCATTTCCCGGCTCCTACAGTGGACATTTTAGCACTATTTGAAATACCCCGCCAATATGCTAAACTCAAATTGACCATGCCTGATACAAGTGAGAAAGTCGGCGCCGTTATCGTTGCCGCCGGGAAAAGCGAGAGAATGGGCGATGTGGACAAAATGTTCGCCCCGCTAGGCGGACGGCCGCTTCTGATTCAAACCACCCGCCCCTTTCAGCAGTGCGCCCTGATTGACCAGATTGTGGTGGTGGTGAGCGGGGAAAGGGAAACGCAATGCCGGAGCCTGGTCGCCGGGCCTGACTGGTCCAAGGTCAGCGATGTCTGCCTCGGGGGCAGGCGGCGCCAGGACTCGGTGGCCGAGGGCCTGAAACGGCTTGCCGACTGCGACTGGGCGGTCATTCACGATGGGGCTCGCCCGCTGGTTACCGTGGAATTGATTGAGCGTGGGCTGGAGGCAGCCAGGGAGACCGGTGCCGCCATAGCCGCCGTACCGGTAACAGACACGATTAAGGCCTTAGATGAAGACGGAGCCGTGCATGAGACGCCACCACGCCAAAATCTGTGGGCGGTACAGACCCCACAAGTATTCGCCATCAATATAATCCGCGAGGCCTATCAAAACGCGGATGAAGACGTAACCGATAGCTCATCGCTGGTGGAGCGGCTGGGGTATAAGGTGAAGCTCTATATGGGCTCCCATAACAATATAAAGGTAACCACGCCCGCTGACCTGGCGCTGGCGGAAATTCTCTGGCAGCAATATGAAAGGTAACCTGCGAGTCGGCATTGGCTATGACGTGCACGCGCTCACTGCGGGACGCAGGCTGGTGCTCGGTGGCGTTGAAATACCCTTTGACCGGGGCCTCAGCGGCTGGAGCGATGCCGATGTCCTGACGCACGCCATCATGGACGCGCTGCTCGGGGCAGCGGCGCTGGGAGATATTGGCCGCCACTTCCCGCCCGGCGACCCTCACTACCAAGACATCTCCAGCCTGAGGCTGCTGGCAAAGGTAAAGGGCTTGCTGGCGGAAAAGGGCTGGCAGGTGAACAACATCGATGCCACCATCATTGCCGAGCGGCCCAGACTCAGCGAGCACACCGACCAGATGCGGGAAAAGCTGTGCCAGACGCTCGGTATTGAGATGGAACAGGCCAGCATCAAGGCCTCGACCTCAGACGGACTCGGCTTTGCCGGAAGAGGAGAGGGAATCGCCGCATTGGCTGTAGCTGCGATTAAGGAGAAAGAATGAAGGTTTTCAATACGCTGTCCGGGAAGAAAGAGGAATTTAAGCCCCAGAGCGATGAAGTGAAGATGTATGTCTGCGGCGTGACCCCCTACGATGACGCTCATCTGGGGCATGCCATGAGCTATATAATTTTCGACGTTATCCGGCGCTACCTGAAATATCGGGGCTACAGGGTCAAGTACGTTCAGAACGTGACTGATATTGACGATAAGATTATCGACCGGGCGAATAAACTCGGCATTCCGCCGCGGGAGCTGGCTGAGAAATTCACGCAGAGCTACCTCGAAGATATGAAGGCGCTCAACATAGATGAGCCGGACGTCACTCCCTACGCCACCGATGAGATACCAAAAATCATTGAAATCGTGCAGGGCCTGATTGACAAGGGATACGGGTACGAAGCACAGGGCAGCGTCTATTTCCGGGTGAGCAAGGTTCCTGACTACGGGAAACTGTCCCACCGCAGCCTTGAATCCATGATGTCGACGGAAGGAGCATTGGGCAGCGAGGAGAAAGAAAGCCCCATGGACTTTGTTCTCTGGAAAGCCTCCAAGCCCGGCGAGCCAGCCTGGGACAGCCCGTGGGGCAAGGGGCGGCCGGGGTGGCACATTGAGTGCAGCGCCATGTCTTTAAAGTATTTGGGGAATACGCTGGACATCCACGGCGGAGGGCAGGACCTGGTCTTCCCCCACCACGAAAACGAGATAGCCCAGTCGGAGAGCTTCACCGGCGTCAAACCCTTCGTCAGGCACTGGCTGCACAACGGCATGGTGCAGATGGGCGAGGAGAAGATGAGCAAGTCTCTGGGGAACTTAATCACCATCAAACAGGCCCTTAAAAATTACAGCGCCGACGCCATCCGTGTTTTCGTATTGAGCTCCCACTACCGCAGCCCGCTCACCTATTCCGAGGAGATACTGGAGGCGGCGGAGAAAGGGGCGGAAAGGCTGCGACAGACGGTGAACAGTAAAGTGAGCGACCAGAAAACAGACAAAAAAATAGATGCCGAGCAATATCGAAAAAGATTTATTGAGGCGATGGACGATGATTTCAACACTGCCCAGGCGGTGGCGGCATTGTTTGACCTAACCAGAGAGATAAACCGATATGAAGGTGAAAGGAAAGATGCTGCGGAAGCCAGGGAAGCGTTAACAGGGCTGGGAGGGGTGCTGGGGCTGACCTTCAAGGAACCGGAAGGAGCGCCGCTGGATTCCAAAGCCATTAGCGCATTGCAGAAATCCATTATAGCTAGAATTCGCAAGGCAAAACTTTATAAAGTCATTGAACAAGTAGAAAAGATGGTGAATGAGCAAGGTTTAGAACCTGAAGATGCCGCATCTTACCTCAATTTACTTCGCGGTGTTCGTGATGCCTTACGCAAAGAAAAGCATTTCCAGCTTGCTGACGAAATTCGTGATAAATTAGCTGAACTCGGTATCACCTTTGAGGATACCCCGCAGGGGACGGTGTGGAAACGAAAACGGTGACGGGAACAAAATAAATTTTGCGCAATTACGCATTTGCGCGTTTTGTCGGAGGTACATTATGTGGCAGAATGTAGCCCTTGTTTTGATGGCGCTGGGGATGCTGGCCATTATCGGCTGGGCCGCCGGTGCCTTCTTCGCCAACAGTGAGGTTCCGCTCGTCGTCAGGATAGCAGTAGGGGCGATTGGCGGCGGTATACTGATTTTGCTCGGCGTGGCCATCAAAGACCGAATCAAAAAAGCGAAAACGGAGGACTTTAAGGAGGTTGAGCGATGATCATCACCACCTCAGCAGAGATTGAAGGCAAAAAGATAACCAAGACCATCGGCCTGGTGCGGGGCAGCACCATCCGGGCGCGGCACCTGGGCAGAGATATCATGGCCTCTTTGCGAGGCCTGGCCGGCGGCGAGATAACCGAATACACAAAGATGATGGCCGAGGCCAGAGAACAGGCTATTCAAAGGATGATTGAGGACGCCGAGAAGCAGGGCGCCAATGCCATCGTGAGCATGAGGTTCACCACTTCCATGGTGATGCAGAACGCCGCCGAGATTCTGGCCTACGGCACCGGCGTGGTCGTGCAGTAAACCTCTCACATCACACAACCTTTTTTCATCTGGAGTTAGTCTGAATGCTATCGAACGTGGTCGGATGGGTTACCAGGAGAGAAGGACGCAAGTTCCTGAAACTACGCCAGGATATTGACGACTCAGTATTTACAGGCGCAAAAGAAATCGGGGAAATATCACTCTATATTCACATCCCGTTCTGCCGCACCCTGTGCCCGTTCTGCTGCTTCAACCGCTACCTGTTCCAGGAAGACAAGGCGAGGCAGTATTTCCGGCACCTGAAACGGGAGCTTGACCTCTATATCCAGAAGGGCTTCGCCTTCTCGGAATTCTACTTTGGCGGCGGCACGCCGACCATCCTCATGGACGAGCTGACCGGATTTATTGACTACCTCAAAGCCAGTTTCAACGTCAAACGCATTTCCCTGGAGACAACCCCCCGCGAGGTGAACCAGAAAAATATCGACCGGCTTAAAGCCGCCGGCATCAACCGCCTTTCCATCGGGGTGCAGAGCTTTGACGACGGCATCGTCAAGGCGATGGGCCGGCCTTTCGGCCCGAGCGAGGAAATGAAAAAGAGGTTGTTGCTGGCGGAGGGGGAGTTCGACACCGTGAACGTGGACTTCGTTTTCAATTTCCCGGGCCAGACGATTGACCAGTTCAAAGCAGATGTGCAGGCGTTCAAAGAGCTGCATATTGACCAGGCCACCTTTTACCCGCTGATGGCTTCGCCGCACAAGAAAAGCGCCCTTGAGCGACGCTTCAACCGGGTGGACATCTCTCAGGAGAAGCGGTTCTACGATGTCATCCTGAATGAACTGTACGCCGATGATTACCAGGCATCCACCGTGTGGTGCTTCTCCAGAGGGGAGAGGATGATTGACGAGTATATTATCGACTTCGATGACTATATCGGCATCGGTGCCGGCTCGGTAAGCATCGTGGGCGGCAATTTCTACGTCAATACGTTTCCGCTGGAGCGGTACGGCGAGCTTTTGAGCCAGGATAAGCTGCCCATCGTCGGCTGGCGCAAACTCACCGGGAAGGAAAGCCAGAGATACTACCTGCTCACCAAGCTCTTCGGCATGGAGATTGATGCCGCGAAATTTCAAGATAGGTTTGGCGCCAGCATGGCCAAAAAGCTGGGCCCGGAACTGCTCTTGCAAAAGCTCGCTGGCTTTGTAGAAGGGAAAGATAAAATCCGGGTAACCCGAAAGGGCATGTACCCGGTGAGCGTTATGATGCGGGAGTTTTTCACCTCCCTCAACAACCTGAGGGAACTTTACATCGAAGAGCAGACCTGACCGCTTATTTGACGGCAATATAGATGCCGGCGGCGCCAAACAAAAGCGGCCGGTACCGAACTTCACGAAAACCAGCCTCCAGCAGCATATCCCTCACTTCATCTGCCGTGTAGAAACTGGCCGCCGACTCCGCCAGATAGTTATATGCCCCCCTGTTCCCGGAGAGCCAGAACCCTATGGGATAAACAAACCAGCGCAGATACCGGTGAAACATTCTCCGGATAAGACTTGAGTTTGGCTGGCTGGTCTCCACAATGACAAACCTGCCGCCGGCGGTGAGGACGCGCCGCACTTCAGTTAAATGCCGCTTCGCCAGGGGGTTTTTATAGGTCAAATTGCGGAAGGCAAAAGAGATGCCGACGCAGTCGAAGGAGGTATCGGGAAAAGGAAGAGAGGCGGTTTCACCCTGGATAAAGGAAATATGATTGCCCTCAGACGATGACCGCGCCTTTTGCCGCGCGAGCCCGAGCATGGGCGGGCTGTAATCTATTCCGACCACCCTGACCCCGCTTCCCCCGAGCCTGCGCACGGCTATGGCCAGGTCGCCGGTCCCGCAGCAGAGGTCGAGCACCTTCTCTGGTTTCTCACTCAGGCATTCCTCCGCCGCTCCCTTCCGCCACCGCCGGTCAAGCCCACAGGTTATGACCGAATTGATAAAGTCGTAGCGGGGCGGCACCTCGGCGAACATACGGTGTAGCGGCCGGCTCATAACGCTTCCTGTGGCAGTTTCTTCATTGCACAAGACATTTAGATAATTCTGGCCAGAATATAGCCAATGCCCAGAAGGAGCTGGGTCACCAGGACGACCAGCACATTGCTGGCCATCGCTGGAATAAGCTGCGTCGTGTCCTGATGTTTTCGTGAACCCTTTATTGCCCTCAAGGCAAAGGGAAGGGTCAGCAGTGAGATGAGACAAAAAACGGGCATCACGCCGGCGATGACCCAGCCGACTATCCACAGATAGACCGCGATGGTAAAAACGGAATAAACGAGGCTGGCCTGTGCCCCGCCCATGATGATGGGCAAAGTCCTTCTCCCGGCCACCATGTCTGCTTCGGTATCGGGGAACTCGTTGAGCAGAAGCAGGTTATGCACCAGAATCCCGGAGGGCACTGCGGCAATCACTGCGTGCCAGGTGTAGTGCGCGGTCTGGACAAAGTAAAGCCCCAGTATCGGCAGCGTGCCAAGCCCCAATCCGGCGGCCCATTCCGGCCAGGGCATTTTGAGTATCAACGGCGTATAGAAGAGAACACATACCGCTGCGAACAGCAGTAGCGGCAGAAGCAGCCAACCCTTCGTCAGAATGAAGAACACCCCGATGACCACCGCAATCAGAAAAGAAGACATGCCGAGCCAGAAGACCTGTTTCGGTGTGAGCAGCGCGGCGGGAAGCATGCCGCTGCCGCCGCTGAAGGGTGTCCGCTTCGTGGCCAGGTCCACGCCGCTCCGGTAATCAAAATAGTCATTCAAGGTGTTGACGCTGATATGGGTGAGCAGCAGTCCGAAGCCAGCCAGCAGCGCGTAGCCGAGATGGAAATGCCCGTCATAATACCAGGCAATGCTGGTGCCCAGAAACGCCAGCACCACGGAAAGTGTCAGAAACTGAGGCCTCGTTTCCAGAAACCATAGTTTCAGTTTCACCGCTACTTCACCCTAGATGATAAAGGAACTCCGAAGGCCGATGCCATTGAACAAAGAAGGCACTGCCAACGACAATGCCTTCCTGTATTACCGTACAGCCGATAATACCGAGCGACGTCTTTTATATTTCCTTCAATATCTGCCTGGTTTTCACGTTCGTACCCAGGACAGTTTGAGAGACCGTAACAGGCGCCAGTACGAGGTTACGCCTTGCCGATGCGGAATACTTTGGTGCCGCAGTTTGGGCATTCACCCTGGATGGCCGGGCGTTTGTTCTTGAGGGTCGTTGCTTTCGCGTTCTTGATCTCCACTTTCTTTCGGCATTTCATGCAATAAGCCTGGGGCATTTGTTAATCCTCCTTTATGTGACTCTGTGAAGCAGAGTAGCAAACCTGCCAAGATTTGTCAATAGCTTCGAGCCTTAAAATTGCCCGATTTATCTTTTCCCACGCCTGATTTTAACTTCACCACCCACCGTAGCTCCCAGAGAATCGAGGGCACTGCCTCCCTTCACGGCAATTTCAAGATAACCGCTGCTCCCGATGAGCGCCAGCAGCCCTTCGCTTTCCTCATAGGTACGGCTCAGCTCCGAAATGGAGCGATTGCTTACCTCAACGATAAACGGTTTTTCCGGCAGGTCTTCACGTTTGAAATTGGTGATAAGGTTGCCGAAATGGTCAATATGCACGATACGCCCAACTATTGTATCCGCCGATTCCTGATAGGGACGATGTTCCGGCAGCACCGTAACGAACCTTATAACCGCGCCGAACTCTTCTGGTGGCGTGCCCAGCGAAAGCCGGGCGGCAACGGGGGCAAAGATGTCGCGACCGTGGAAGGTGGGGCTCACCGGCGAGCGCCAGAACTCCGGCTTGGTGAGCGATACCGCCTCCAGTTCGGGGGGAAGCGTAACCTGCCCTTGAGCAGGCCGCAGACGTCTTTTTAAAAACGACTCTGCTACATAGCTCAGAACGCCATTGTCGGGGGCAACAAAGTCGAACCGGGGCGTACGCAGTATAATCGCTCTCCGCTGCGTACCCACGCCGGGGTCCACCACGACCACGTGAATGGTGCGCTCGGGGAAGAACTGGCAGGCCGTGTTCAGAACGAAAGCGGCCTGGGATACATTCTGCGGCAATATGGTATGGCAGATGTCGATGATTCTTGCCCCGGAGTTGATATCGAGGATAGCCCCCTTCATCGCCGCCACGTAAGCGTCATCGATGCCTAAATCAGTGGTCAGGGTAATGATGGCGTTCATGCTTCTCCCGGTTTCCGCCAAACTGGTGCTCAGGTTAGCCGGAGGGTGACGATGGCGATGATGATAAAGAGGACGGCCAGGGCAATGGTGAGCCGAAACATCGTTTTTTCCAGGCCCCGCTTCGTCCGGTATACCGTGTCAGGTTGCCCGAAGATGCCCCCCAGCCCGCCGCCTCGAACCTGCAAGAGAATAATCAGCACCAGGGCTACCGCCAGCACAATCTGGGCAATACTCAAATATGCCTGCATCTTTCCCTTCCTCTCTACCTGCCTCAGCCTTCATCAAGCTTTTTCTTCAACATATCACCGGCCAGGACCGGATTGGCACGGCCCTTCGTTGCCCGCATCACCTGGCCGACCAGAAACTTCAGCGCCGTCTCCTTGCCCGCTTTGTAGTCGGACACGGCCTGAGCATTTGAGTTTATCACGTTAGCAATGCTAGCTTCAAGCTCCCCGGTATCGCTTATCTGGCTGAGGCCGCGCTCTTCGATAACGCCAAGAGCTGTCTTCCCAGTTCTAAACATCTCATCGAGCACAGTTTTTGCAGTAGCGGTGTTTATTCGATAGCTTGCATACATTATTAAGTCACGAAGCTGTTCAGGACTGACTTTTTCTCTAAATTGATCTATTTCAATATTATTAGCATTCAGTATACGGCTGACTTCGCCTAAAAGCCAGTTACTCATTTCTTTGGCTCTTTCTGCAATTTTTTGGCCCCAGAACCAGTCAGCTATCTCTTTAGCTCTATTTAAAAGCGTTTGTCGATCCGCTTCTTGCAACAGCTTAGAAAATTCTTCATCTTTAAATTTCGACACGTATTTTCCAGCTTTTAGCTTTAGTTCACCTAAACAATCTTCAAAGTAATCGGCCATACCCCTGGTATTTGTCAGCAGGCTGGCATCATAGAGCGACAGGCCGTATTCCTTTATAAACCGGCCTCGCCTGTCCTCAGGCAGTTCGGGCAATTTTGCCTTTATTTCCTCCACCCATTCCCGGCTGATGGAAAGCGGGGGGAGGTCGGGCTCGGGGAAATAGCGGTAGTCATGGGCGTATTCCTTGCTGCGCTGCGCCACCGTCTTTCCCTTCTCTTCCACCCAGCCCCGCGTCTCTTGAGCTAACTTCTTCCCTTCGCTGAAGGCTTTCCTCTGGCGTTTTTCCTCATAGTCCATCGCCAGGTAGACCCCCCGGAAGCTGTTCATATTCTTGACCTCAACCTTGGACCCTAGTTTGGAGCTGCCTTCAGGACGGATGCTGATATTGGCATCGCAGCGGAAGCTCCCCTCCTCCATGTTGCCCGTTGATACGCCGAGATACTGGAGGATACTGCGCAGCTTGACCAGGTACTGGCGGGCCTCCTCCGGCGAGCGCAGGTCCGGCTCGCCGACGACCTCCATCAGCGGCACGCCGGAACGGTTCACGTCCACCAGGCTGTACTCTTCACCATTGGCGTCTTTGCGGTGCAGCAGCTTGGCCACATCTTCCTCCAGATGTACCCGGGTGATGCCAATTTTCTTCTCCTGGCCATCAACTTCTATGCTGAGCCAGCCACCCAGGCCGAAGGGGGCATCGTACTGGGAAATCTGATAGCCCTTCATCAGGTCAGGATAAGGGTAGTTCTTGCGGTCGAACTTGGTATACTCGGAAATGGTGCAATTCAGCGCCAGCGCGGTCATGATGGTGAACTCCACTGCCTGCCTGTTTATCACCGGCAGAACGCCGGGCATGCCCAGGCATACCGGACAGACGTGGGTGTTGGGTGGGGCGGTGGCATACTCGGCGCTGCAGCCGCAGAACATCTTGCTCTTGGTCAACAGCTGAGCGTGTACTTCCAGGCCGATAATGGTCTCAAAGTCCATAGCGATTTCTAAAACTGGCAACGAATTCAGTATAACAGCATTGCCTGTAGCTGACAAGAACGACAGGAATCAGGGAACCCGGAGGCTGAAAGATAAAAATGAGCTTCAGATATGGTATAATGGGTGCGTCAGTTTGGGGCTGTAGCTCAGCCGGGAGAGCGCCTCCTTTGCAAGGAGGAAGTCAGGGGTTCGAGTCCCCTCAGCTCCACTTAGGGGGACGATACCTAGAACCATTCGCAATCGTCGCCGTCTGTTTTCAGAAAGAGTCTTTTCAATAACCTTTCCGTGGTCTTCTCAAACGTACAGGCCACAGTGAACACCGGACAGCTAATTATGGTTCACAAGCGTGGTTTAATTCCAGTACTGTGGGAGGTACTATACGATAGACAGAGCCGCCTCCGAACTGTTTTTCAGTCTATCAGTGACTTCCACAGGAACAAGCAGCCATTCCTCGCTGGCGCTGCCTTCATACCTGATAAGCTCGGCGTAGGTGTTTGATTTACTGTAGCTGAAATTAATCCACCCGCCGCGGCCGGTGCGGTTCTCCAGCCTGAGTTCAAAGTCGGCATCCGTACCGGACTTGACCATAATCGGCACCTTGAATTCTTCTATAATCTTGCTTTCCCTAACCTTGGCCAGTCCGATATAATGCTGTGATTCCACTCTATTGACCGGCACAACGTCATATCTCGGCATTAGTTTCATCAACTGGTGAGGGGCACTTCTCTTTTGCCAGGGCATAACCATCTCTATTAGCCGGTGGCGGATACCTCCCGGCTCCCAGAAGATAACGTTCCCCACGTAGGGAAGCTCGGGGTGCTTCGTCCATTTCATCTCGTTTATAGCAAATTTCAACATGGGGCCGTGTCCGGTGTCCACTACCTCAAGGTTATAATCCCTCGTGAGAGGAGCCATGGGGTCGTCTAAAGGATTGGCCAGCAGCTCTTCATAGATGCTCCCGGAAACGTACGCTAGCGGCAGGTATTTCTTTATCAGTTTATTGTTTCCCCCATTCTCTCTACTGACCGTAATATTTTATCAGCCAAAGCCTGGCTTGTCTTTAACATGAGGCGGTTATTTGCCGCCGTGTATTGAGGCTATCTTCTGCTCAATTTCGGAGACGGCAAAAGATTTTCCCTCAAGGTCAACCATATGACCATCCTTATACCCAAGTTCACCCTGCATGGCGCCGGTGACCATGTAGTAGTCGGCGGCTTCAAACCCTTCCGGAGGAGTTAGTTCAAACTGTATAATTTCGGGTTGCACCCGGCATAAAAATAGGGCTGCTTCTTCCCCCAGATTGAATTCCGGCTGGTCCTCAACCCACACGAACGTTTGCTCGACCCGCCCGCCCTGCACCATAACGGCGATGTATGATGACTCTGGCTGCCCGTACAGGTAAGACTCGACTTCGATAACCGCGTCGGTAATTACTATCCAATGTCTTGGTGGTAACTCACCTCTCGGCAACTCATTAACTCGCCTCGCGGGGAAAATGTCAACTACCTCGCCGATTACTATCGCATCCGACTTTTCAATGAGATCATCCATATTAAGCTTTATCATGAGAGAGCTGGACCTGGTGATATTATCGCCCGGTTCCGGAGCGGCCCTGGTGGTGGTAATCCCGTGGTTGTCTGAATACGGTTCTCTAATCACCTCAATCGTACATGAAACCGTGCCGTAATCCTTGCCATCAATCTCAATGCCTATCCCAAAGGAGTATTCCCCGGCCTCAACATCAGGGGAGATTTCAATCACCAGCACCGAAGATACCGGCCCCGGCCCGTGCCAACGCATCCCCTCGGTGACTTCAATGCCGGTGGGGAGGTTAACTGTATACAGGTTCAGGCTGCCGACCGCCCTGTTGCCCATGCTTATGGAGATAACGTTGTTTCTGGACTCCCCCGCTTCTGTCTCGATATAGTCCCGGTACCGGATATAAACCGTATCCGTCTCGAAGCTGCTGACGATAGTGACTTTGGTAGTATCGATAGGCGGCCAGGGATTCTCCACGCCTGACTGGTGGACATTGGCCCGGTATGCCGGCCCGAGGCCGGGTGCTGGTACGATGTCGTCCGGGGCTTCCTCCCCTTGCGTTGGAAGCATCTCTTTAAACAATATCGGCTGATGAATTTCATCTTTTCCCGCCGATGCCCCAAAGAGACCGGGGTTCTGGAGAACGGGATAAATCAGCAGCAGGCCGGCGATAACGACAGCAGCGACAGCCGGCCAGTACCATCTTATCCGCCATTTCTTTCTTAAAATTAAATGCAATCCATAAGTAATTTGCGCCGCCCCGATGAGGAGAACTATTACCAGTCTGATGGCAAAGTGCCCGGGGAAAATCCAGTAGAAGAGGAAGACAGGCGGATAAAAGGGGAAGAAGGCGCCGAGAAGGCAGACTATGCCGTGAAAGATTAAAAGCCCGGCCAGTAAATAAATCATTGTTCCCGCCTCCTTTTAATATTTGCCCGGAAGGCACAGACAGGCTTCATTGACATATTTTCCTCCCACGACAGGGGCCCCTTATTAGCAAGGTTATTCCAGCGGCACGGTAAATTCCCAGGGCCCGTACCACTTTTTAGGTTCATCAAACCTTATCAATACCCTGAAGGTCAGCTCCCTGGCGTCCCTGGGCACCTGGTCGCGGGGGTTCACATATCCCCACCAGAGCCTGATGCCCTCCGCAGACGCTTCTTCGTCGGCGCAGCCGGCGTCTTTGCTGATGCCGTCGAATATGTACTCAGCGTCAGCCAGCATCCAGTGCATGGGATAATAGTCATGGGGGCTCTTCCAGGTGTACTCGGGCAGGGTGGGATAAGTTGGGATAGCCTTCGGCATATACCACCTTGCCTGTTTCTAGGTCAACTGCCACCGAGACAATCCACTCCGCCGGCTCCCCGAACCAGATGGTGACATCGGGGTATATCTCGGCGTCGTCGGGAACGCCGACCGAGACCACCCTCTCCGGCGAGCCGGGAGGCGTGATGTCAACCATGCCCCTCGGTATTCCCTCGGCGACTATTTCGTATTCGAATTTACGGTAGCCGGAATAACCTTCTCCCTCTGGATTCGGGTTCAGGGCTATCCAGTCGATGGCTGTTTTGTACTGGCTTTCCTTCTGTGCCCACTCCTGTGCCTGTGGTGTACCCAGGGCAATCTCCACGGCTTTTTCTTTCTCCTCCTCCGTGAGCCATCTCAGGTTTTCCGGGAAGTCACGGGGGTGCTCCGCGGGAAGCACAGAAGTCACCGGCGCCGGCGCGGGGCTCGGCATTGGTGGAGGGGAAGGCTCCGGGTTACAGCCCCCGAATACCGGCAATAGAACCGTTAAGATAACGGCAAGCAATACAATTAGCTTTTTCATTTCGCCTCCATAAGCTGAGGCTCTTCTCTTTTCCTTATACCGATTGCCGCCAGTAAAAGTAATACTGAAGCAGGCAGGAAATATAACCCTAAGCTGAATATGCTGAGAAGACTAGCTATAAGCATGACCAGGGCACTTACCCAGAGGAATGCCACTTCCAGATGAGGATGCCTCCTAATCACCAAAATTTGGACTTGCTAAAATTAAAACTGGACTCCTTTTCGGGGGTCAGGTCAAGAGGCATCTACTGCGGGACAGACCGGGAGATAAGGCCGTATAATTCCGGCCTGCGGTCGCCTATGTTATCTATCTCCCACTCGCCGGGCAGGAAAACCCGGTGCTTCTGCCGTGCCGCCTCCAAACTGACCTCACCATAGACGCTCTCTTCCCTATCAGGGCTGGCCAGACTCAACACCTCGCCGGTGGCGCTCACCACGTTGCTCATCCCGGCAAAGGTGAAGCCCCTCTCGGTGCCGACACGGTCGGCCAGCACCACATGAACCTTGTTTTCAATGGCTCTGGCCCGGGCAACGCAATTGAGCATCTCGCCGCGACCCTCCGGGAAATTGGTGGACAGTACCACGATATCGGCACCCAAAAGCGTCATAACGCGGGCACATTCGGGAAAGAGTATGTCGTAGCAAATGTGCATGCCTATTCTGCCAATAGGAGTTGTGTGGACCTGAAACGGCCGGTCGCCCTTGTCCACGAAACGGTCGATTCCCAGAAAGGGAAGATGAATCTTCCGGTAACTGCCAATAAGTCCCTCAGGCCCAACGAAGGCTACGGCGTTGAACAGCTTATCGTCTGCCTTTTCCAGAAGGCCAAAGATGACGTAAACGTTCCGTTGTTTGCAGAGAGGAAGCAGCTCTTCGGTGCTCGGTCCGGGAATGGTTTCGGCGAAAGGCAGCGCCTCCTGGCGGCTTTGAAAGACATAGCCGGTGAGACTGCATTCCGGGAGCACTATCAGGTTCGCCTTCTTATCGGCGGCGCTGTTCACCGCCTTGAGCATGCTGTCCATATTTTCCCGGTTCCGCATCAATTTAGGGTCCGTCTGCACGGCCGCCGCCTTGACTATGTCCAGCATATCACAACTCCTTTCCGGCAATCAGAAGGGGATAACCATGGTTGGCACGGGGATATCGATTACCGCCGGTCTGCAGAGCATATTTTCAATCCCTGCAGCGATATTTTACCTTATATTGCTTTTATTTTGCAGCCATCAATGAAAAAATCGGCAAAAATTTTCGAATGGTCTCTATTAAGATTTATTTCTGGAGGCCTTTGCTTTTCTCTTGAATAAGTTTCTTTTTGCGGGTAAATTATGAAATGATATCCCTACAATCATGATAGAATATCAAATAAATACTCAGGGAAAGGAGAAAAATCGATGAAAATTGCGCGTTTCAAATGGCAGGGCAAGGTGACCTGGGGGATTGTGGAGGGCGAAGACATTCATTCTCTTGAGGGCAACATCTACGGGGAATTTGAGAAGGGGGCCAGATTGTGCCAGCTGAAAGACGTGAAGCTTCTGGCTCCGGTTGAGCCCAGCATCACGATTGCCTGCGGCATGAACTACTTGGACCATATCAAGGAGATGGGCTGGGATATACCCAAGCAGCCAGCACTGTTCTTCAAACCACGAAACACAATTGTTGGCCCGGACGATGACGTCGTATATCTCAAAGTATCAGAGGACGTACGTTATGAAGGAGAGTTGTGTTTCGTTATCAAGCGCCAGGCCAAGGATGTTTCGGAAAAGGCAGCGCTGGATTATGTCCTCGGCTACACCTGCGGCAACGATGTGACCGCCTACGACCTTAACGCAAAGGACGGGCGCCTGACCCGGGCCAAGGCATTTGACACGTCTGGGCCTATGGGACCTTTTCTGGTAACCGACCTTGACCCGCACAACCTGAAGATAAGAAGTCGACTTAATGGCAAAGTCCAGCAGGACAGCAACACCGGGCTTACCGTTTTCGGAGTTGAGAGACTGCTTAGCTATATATCAGCGTTTTTAACGCTGCAGCCCGGTGACGTGGTCTGGACGGGAACGCCCCCGGGTGGCGCCTGTCCGGTGAAGGTCGGAGACATCATGGAAGTGGAGATTGAGGGCATAGGCACCTTAAGAAATAAGATAATTGCCCCATAAAGGGGATTAACCAAGGGCACGCCTTACCTGCCTTGTGAAACCGGCCAGCTCAGCCAGGGAACTATCCGCCTCCATGAGCTGAATTATCCGGCTGCCTATAATCACCCCGTCGGCTATGCCGGCTAATTGCCGTGCCTGTTCCGGACCGGAAATCCCGAAGCCGACGCAGAGCGGTTTCCGGGTAACCTTTCTGACCCGGGTTATAAATGCCTCCAGGTTATCGGGCAGCCTGTCTCTGGCGCCGGTCACGCCGGTCACCGAGACCAGGTATATAAATCCCTGAGACCGCTCAGCCACGAGCCTGATGCGCTCTTCATTGCTGGTGGGGGCGAGCAGATAGATGAGGTCAAGATTACGTTTCCGGGCCACTGCTTCCAGTTCCTGCCCTTCCTCTGGTGGCAGGTCGGGCACAATAAGGCCGCTCACGCCGGCTTGAGCACATCTATGACAGAAAGCATCAAGCCCGAAATGATATATAGGGTTGTAATAGGTCATAAACACCAGTGGTGCGGCTATCTCTCCGTGTAATTGTCCGGCTATGTCCAGGCACTGCTGTGGCGTGACACCGTTCTGGAGTGCCCGGTAGCTCGCTCTCTGGATGGTGGTGCCGTCGGCCAGCGGGTCGGAGAAGGGGATGCCCAGCTCGATGATGTCAGCGCCGTTACTGGCCAGGGCCATCGCTGCCTTTCCGGTGGCCTCAAGGTCAGGATAGCCGACCGTCAGGTAGGCGATAAGCGCTTTGTGCTCCGGTTTGAAGGCGGCAGCAATCTGGCTCATTTCTTCTCGTCCATGAATCTGGCAACTATTCCCAGGTCTTTATCGCCGCGGCCGGAAAGGTTGACCACGATGATTTCGTCAGCGGGCAACTCGGACGCCATTTTGGCGGCATGGTAGATGGCATGGGCGGACTCCAGGGCCGGGATGATGCCTTCCGTGGCGCACAGCAGCCCGAAACCTTCCACCGCCTGTTCGTCAGTAACCGCGACGTAGCGGGCACGGCCGATATCTTTATAGTAGCTGTGTTCCGGCCCCACGCCGGGATAGTCAAGCCCGGGGGCGATGCTGTGGGTCTCACTTATCTGACCGTCACCATCTTCCAGGAGGTATGACTTGGCGCCGTGCAGAACGCCAACCTCCCCCGCTGCCAGCGGTGCGGCGTGCTGCTTCGTTGCCAGGCCCCGTCCGGCGGCCTCGACGCCGATGAATTCCACTTCTTTATCATTGAAAAAAGGATGAAAGAGGCCGATGCTGTTGCTGCCCCCGCCAACACAGGCCACCAGGGAGTCGGGC
>Ga0315545_1001640_pt1 | contig 21526 bp, 18 predicted proteins | sample SalMarSW160210MG_FD_203096 | JGI IMG/M metagenome (GOLD analysis project Ga0315545, IMG submission 203096) | Salt marsh sediment microbial communities from the Plum Island Ecosystem LTER, Massachusetts, United States - Salt Marsh Sediment SW1602-10 ...
GGGATACGATTCCTCTCCATGGTTGTTTCTGTATCCCATGAAATACCCACATCTCACCTCCGAATGCAAACCAGGCTAACACCAGAATGAGCCAGAAGAAGAATACAAACCACGGCTGCTCATAGGTTTTACTGAACCAACCTATCTGCGGGTCAACAAATGCCCAATAGAGAATTGTTGACGAAAAAAGATAAATAAAAAACTGTATAACCGGATTTCCTACCTTACCAAACCTATAAGTCCTTTCTTCTGCCATTTCTTATCCCTCCTATTTTTAGATCATCCACACGGCAGTATCACCCTCCTGCAAAGGTTAAGTCCTTCGTAGTTGAGTTTTGCTTACATCATGAATTTAGCTAGTGCCTATCCAGAAACGGGCTTTTTCTAAACCGTTACGAAGAAACGACTTCGAAGCGTCGCGTCGTTGCAATGCATGATGGCGAGCATCCTGCGCTTGGCCACCTTTGTATGGTCTGCGAAGTTGATCTTTAGGGGCTCTGAACACTCTCTGATTTGGGTCAGTAGGCGGGTTAAAACCCGCACCGAATCCCACAGCAAAGTGGAATCTGAGGGTTCATGGATATTGGAGGAGACCACCGTACAGTCCACCCGACTCTGCTGGCCTTTCTCCATCTCTCTGTCTTCGGCATAAGCCATGAGAATGTCATTAATGGCTTTCCATGTCTGCGGTGAAATGGCTTTGATCGCAGCACAAAGGGCGGATTTCTTGAAACCCTCATGGGCAAACCCGATCCGGCAGAAGTGCCGATAACATCGAGAGTCAAGAATATGAAAGGCAAGATCCTCATAACTGAAACCTTCGGTCTGCTTCACAATGGCTGCCCGAAGGACCTGTTCCGCACTCATCCCATGGGCTCCTGTGCCATGGGTTTGAACATCACGAGTAAGGTCTTGCCAGAGCATCTCAGAGATGATAGGGTTCTCATCAAGGATGTCGCTGATTCGCTGCAACTCGTCGGCTCGTGGATGCTCAATGGAAGGAATCAATATAGGCATCTGATCACATTGCTTTTCGCGCATTTCTTGGTAGCTCCTTTCTCTATGTTGTTTAAAGATCGCAATCTTTCAATAACAACCATAGGGGGAAATTGTCTACCTTGAAATGCGCTTTTTTTGACATCGAATCAAACCATTACCCATTTCTGGATGGGCACTAGCTAAATAACCCCTAGAGACACCAGAAATTCATCTTACATCTCCTCTATTCCATAGACCACCACCTCCTCTCACCGAGAGGTTCCTGCTGGGAACAGACAATGTGCCTTTCGCCTTACTCTTAAGAAAGCAGCTACATTTTTTGGGAGTATACAGAAGAGAGCCTAGTTTGTCAAGCAAAAATTTATAAAAAAAATAAAAGCCTTCCTGAGACAGGGGAGCGTGTCAAGTAAGGAAGCGTCCCAGCATAACCACGTCAGGGGCATCCAGGTACGCAGGGCTTTAGATACAAAAAGCACTCTCGCGAGCACTCTTGAGCAAAAGGGCGTTTTTATCTGGGTGCGGCTGTTTTAGAACGACCCTAAAAAGCAATAATAATAGCGAGTTAAGCGATCTATGAGCTCAAGCATTGGTTACTTGTTGCCGAAATAACATTCCGGGAAAAGGATAGATCCATTTTTTGTAACATTTTAGCTTTTCTCAAAAACATTTCAAAAAGCTAAAATGTTTCCATTTTTTTAGGTCTCCCAACGGTAACGGCTCGGGATAACGATGAAAAACATTTTTTCCGGAGATGATCATTTTTCGCCGAACCTTGCTCGATTTCTTTGCTATGGGAAAATGGCAAAGGGGGACTGGCATGATCACCGCAAAAGACACTCAACAATTCTGTGGCCGGGCATTTACCCGCGAAGAGCTTTCCTTGATCCAGGAAGTGGTCGAGACTTGTGCAGGGATCAGCCGAACGGAGCTCTCGCACACGGTGTGTGAACTGCTGGAGTGGAGGCGAGCCAATGGTGGGCTCAAGCCCGCGAGTGCCTGGACCTGCTGGAACGGCTGGAAGGCCAGGGGTTTTTGAAGCTTCCGCAGAGTCGCCAGACCGGACCGAGGAAAGGCACGAGACGGCACATTGCGCCAACGACAGAGGACCAACCCTGGGCCAGACTGGCGGGCAGTGTGGGGGCGTTTTTGCCCTTGGACGTGGAGTTGGTAAAGAGTCAGAAAGAGCGTCAACTTTTCAAGGACCTTGTAAGCTGGTACCACTACCTGGGATACGCGATGCTCTACGGAGCGAGGCTGCAATACCTGTGTTACGTGAGCAGGCCAAGGCGGGAAGTTGTTGGCTGCATGCAGTTTTCGAGCCTGGCCTGGCGGATGAAGCTTCGGGATCAATGGATCGGCTGGGACGATGCGACACGTGGGCGAGTCTGGAGAAGACTCTGGAAGAGGTGATCGAAAAAGTATTCGAGGAGGCTGCGTACCGCGACCCCCTGGGCATCAGAAGAAGTGGGTAGCACTGGTCGACGGCAACAAGCCCCAGATTCACATCTTGCGCCGTTTAGCCAAAGAGAAGGGTATCCATCTTACCATCATTGTCGACCTCATTCCTGTAATCGAGTGCGTGTGGGATGCCGGCAGGGCGTTTCATGCCGAGGCAGGGGCGGAGTTGGAAAGGTGGGTTCGGGTTCGGCTTCTGGAAATCATGCCGGGAAATGCCAGTTACGTGGCGGGGGGCATGCGCCGCAGGGCCACACTGAGAAATCTTGCTTCCGCAGATCGAAAACCCGTAGGTGTCTGATCGAACTATGTGCTCGCCTACGCACCCTATCTCAAGTACAATCATTACCTTGCTCAAGGATTTCCCATCGCCACGGGAGTCATTGAAGGCGCCTGCCGTCATTTGGTCAAAGATCGTATGGAAGTGACCGGCGCTCGCTGGAGTTTGAAAGGAGCCGAGGTCGTGTTGCCTCTGCGCGCCTTGCGCTCCAGCCACGAGTTTGATGAGTACTGGGTCTTCCATGAGGCGCAAGAGCATGAACGTAACCACCGAGCTCTCTACGCCCGCGGTATTATGCCGTCCACGATTAAACCACGACCCACGAGCAAACGTGATCATCTGAAAGTTATAAAGTAGGGTAATTTGTCTACTATCAAGCAATACAACATGTCGCTAACCGTTAATATAAAGGTCGTCGTAAAAGAGCTACACCCAAACCACTTTATCAGGAGACAAACCGCTCAGGGTGGTCAATTTTCCGTTATCACTACCCCCTTCTTCTGATCAATTTTCGATTATCACAACCAGTGGGAACAGGTACTCAGGGGGGTGATACCCACCACTACTACCGGGCGTGGGTAAGGAGCTATCTACTGTTGTAACAACCCCAACCCCACTGTGAACTCCCCCAGCAATGCCAATCCTGCATGGGGGGTGATGAGATCTCTGGTCAGATTCAGATCTAGCTTGAATGGAAGCATGGTTTGTCGTATCATGATTTCTCACCTTGTTGGTTACGGTTTGATTTGTTGTTGGATAGAGGTATCTCACCGAATCAACGAGGTTTTTTCAACGTTATTCCGCTGGAATTTAGCATCAATCGCGGGATTGGGGGTTTATGCAAGCCATAACTGTTTTTTGGGACTACATCTGCCCGTTCTGTTTCATCGGCACGCGAAGGGTCCAAAGGCTCGTGGACGAGTTTTCTCTTGAGCAGGTTTGGAAGGGATGGGAGATTCACCCAGAGGTGCCTTTTGAAGGCATGGCAGTGAGCTGTTTCAGCTCTGAAATGATTTGGAATCTGGAGGCCAGGGTTCGAAGGCTCGCTGATGAAATAGAGCTCAAAATACGAATGCCAGAGAAGCTTTCGAATTCTCGCCTGGCACTGCTTGGAGGTGAGTTCGCACGAGAGGCTGGGAGGTTCCACGAGTACCATGAGGCCGTCTTCACGGCTTATTTCCAAGAGGGTAAGGATATAGGCGACATTGGGGTACTCGTTGAAATTGCAAACGATATCGGCCTTGAGGAGCGTACCTTTCGAGAAGCCGTCGTGACCAAAAGGTTCGCTGGTATGCTGGAAGCCTCGCTCAAAGAGGTCCGCTCCCTTGGCCTGAGAGGGGTGCCCTCCTTTGTGTTCGGAGATGGAAGCATTGTTGTCGGGGCCCAGCCGTATGTGATACTGAGAGAAGCTGCGGAGAAATCCTTGCGAGCTGCCAACATGACTCCTCCCACCACCTCTTCTCACCCCCTGCGAAGGAGAAGTGGTACCTTATCAACTCCTTAGATGACTTCAGCAGCTTTATCCTCTACGCTATGCTTTTGAGGAAGGAGACCTCCTGGGCTCACATCCTTGCGCTACAGACGGTAGTGTTGAAGTATGGGGCACCGTTTCTTTACTACGTCGACTCCCACTCCATCTTTCGGTTCGTGCAGGGCAGAGACTCCCTGTGGCGGAAACATAATACCCTCACCGATGAGGCTGATCCCCAGTGGAAACAGGTAATGGCTGACGTCACATCAAGGTCGCCTATGCCTTATCTCCCCAAGCCAAGAGTACGAATGAGCGGCCCTATGGCTGGCTTCAGGACAGGCTCGTACAAACCTGTGTGAGGGAGGATGTGACCGATATCAGGGAGGCCCACCGGGTGCTTGCCCATGAAGTTGCTCGATACAATTACGGTCAAGTCCATTCTACCACCCAGGAGGTTCTCTACTTCCGGTTTCAACGCGCACGGGAAAAGAAGATATCTCTGTTTCGGGAGTTTCAGATGAGACCACCGTTTCAATCGGTAAAGGATATCTTCTGCCTGCGAGCAGAGAGAACTGTTGATCCCTACCGAAGAATATCCCTTCACAACCTCCATCTCAAGGTAAACAATGCGACTTCAAGGAAACGGGTCACTTTTAAAAAATTCCTAACAGCATGTAACTTTTTTTTGACTAAGCCTGGATGAAAGCATATTCAATTTAGGCATATGCCTTTTAAGTTGAAATATGGTTATCGAAGTTCATCAAGACTGAGTCAAAGTAAAATCTGTGCGAAAGGGGCTTCCCCCATGATGAAAACGGTCCCGGTAGAAGACGCCGTGGGCATGGTGCTCTGCCATGATATTACCCAGATCTCTCCCGGCCATTTAAAAGGGAGTTCTTACAGGAAAGGGCACGTGATCCAGCCGGATGATATTCCCGCGCTGTTGAGCCTCGGCAAAGAAAACATCTATGTCTTCGACGTGGAAGACGGGCTGGTTCACGAAGATCAAGCGGCTCAAAGAATCGCCGATGCCGTGACAGGCCCCGGTCTCAGGCTGACCGAGCCTTCCGAGGGCAGGGTTAACATGCTTGCAGAGCGAAAAGGTTTGCTCAAGATCAATGTGGAAGCCCTAAACCGGATCAATGAGATAGAAAATATCGTGATAGCCACCCTGCACACCAACCAGATGGTCACGGCCGGCCTTGCGGTCGCCGGGACCCGGATCATTCCTCTTGTCATTGATAATGAAAGGATCCGGCTGGTGGAAGATCTGTGCAGCCAATTCTACCCGGTGATAGAGATCAAGCCTCTGAGATCCCTGAAGGTCGGTATCGTGACCACAGGCAGTGAAATCTATCGCGGGAGAATACAGGATAAATTCGGCCCCCTGCTCCGGGAGAAATTCGCGGACCTGGACTGCCTGGTTCTCAGGCAGGTGTTCGTCTCAGACAGCACCCCCATGACCGTTCGGGCGATTCAGGATCTTCTTCGCGAAGGCGCGCAGATGGTTGCCGTGACCGGCGGCATGTCCGTGGATCCCGATGACCAGACCCCTGCCAGCATTCGCGCTGCCGGGGCCAGAGTCATCACCTACGGCGCCCCTGTTTTCCCGGGGGCCATGTTCATGTTGGCTTATATGGGAGATGTTCCAGTCGTGGGACTTCCGGGATGCGTCATGTATTACAGGGCCAGTATTTTCGATCTCGTCATCCCCCGCGTGCTGGCCGGTGAGGAGCTCACCCGGAATGACATCATCGCTCTGGGGCATGGCGGTTTCTGTGCCAGTTGCCCGGTATGCAGTTATCCCAATTGGGCCTTTGGCAAGGGCCACTGAGCACGGATGCAATGGTTTGCCTAAGACCAAATCTAACAAGGAAAGGAGATGAAAGACCATAGTAAGATACCCAAACCCATGATCGTAATTTTTGCTTTGAATTCGGATCCAGTTAAAAACAGAAAAGGAGACTAATTATGGAGAGAAAGATCATTAACGTAAATGGAGTCTCCAGGGACCTGGTGACGGACCCTGAATCCACCCTGGTATCGGTTCTGCGGGACCAGTTGCACCTGACCGGGACCAAAGTGGGCTGCGGCGAGGGCCAGTGTGGGGCGTGCAACGTCCTCATGGAAGGCAAATTGGTTCGCTCCTGCGTCACCAAGATGAGCAAAGTGCCGGAAGGCGCCCATATCACGACTATTGAGGGTATAGGAACGCCAGGCAATCCCCATCCCATTCAGTTGTCGTGGGTCCTTCATGGAGCGGCCCAGTGCGGATTCTGCACGCCCGGGTTCGTTGTTTCCACAAAGGTCTTGCTGGACCAGAATCTCGACCCCACAAGGGAGGATGTGAGAGACTGGTTTCAGAAGAACCGCAACGTGTGCCGCTGCACCGGTTACAAGCCCATCGTGGATGCCGTGATGGATGCGGCAAAGGTGATTCAGGGCAAGAAGACAGCTTCCGACCTGGAGTACAAGATTCCTCCGGATCGCAAGATCTGGAATACCGCGTATCCCCGTCCCAGCGCCATTTACAAGGCCACCGGAACCTGGGACTTCGGCGCCGACGTGGCCCTGAAAATGCCTCCGGAAACCCTCAGGCTCGCCCTAGTGCAGGCGAAAGTATCCCATGCCAAGATCAATTCCATTGACACATCCGAGGCCGAAAAGATGCCCGGGGTGTTCAAAGTGATCACCCACAAGGACGTGAAAGGGAAAAACCGCATCAACCGGGTGCTCACATTCCCAGGGTACAAGGGCCAAGCCGAGGTGCGCCCCATTATCTGCGATGAGAAGGTCTTCCAGTACGGCGACGTCATGGCCATCGTGGCCGCGGACACGGAAGAACAAGCAAAGGCCGCTGCTGAAAAAGTGAAGGTGAATCTCGAGGAGCTGCCGGCATACATGAGCGCACCAGAAGCCATGGCCCCCGATGCGATGGAGATCCACCCGGGTATACCCAATGTATTCTATGAGCGCATCATTAAAAAAGGATCAGACGTTAAACCCATCTTCGACAAAGCCGCTTACGTGGTGGAGGACGAGTTCTATGTGGGCCGTCAGCCCCACCTGCACCTAGAGCCCGATTGCGGTGTGGCTTACTTGAAGAACGGCAAATTGTATATCCATAGCAAGTCCATCGCCCTGAACTTTCACCGGGCCATGCTCGCAGAGGGGATCGGCGTGAAGATGGACGACCTGGTCCTCATTCAGAGCAACACCGGCAGCACTTTCGGATACAAGGTGAGTACCACATGCGAACAGTACCTGGGCGTGGCAGCCACGGTGACAGGCAGACCCGTCTCCCTGGTTTACGACATGCACCAGAATATCAGCTACACGCCCAAACGCTCTCCCTTCTTCGTCAAGCTGAGGCTTGCCGCGGACAAGAACGGAAAACTACTGGCCATGGAGCATGATTACAGCATCGACCACGGCTCCTATGACGAACTAGGCGATCTGCTCTGCCAGCGGGGCGTGCAGTTCATCGGCGCCGGCTACGATATCCCCAGCATCCGCGGGAAAGGCCGCGCGGTGTCCACCAACCACTCGTGGGGTGCAGCCTTCCGCGCCTTCGGAGCACCCCAGAGCGAGTTCGCCTCGGAAACCCTCATGGACATGCTGGCCGAGAAGATGGGCATGGACCCTTTGGAACTGCGGTACAAGAACGTTTACCGACCGGGGGGAACCGGCCTCCCCTCGAGCCAGCAGCCCGAGGTCTTCACCCTGCCTGACCTGATTGACATGCTGCGGCCCAAATACCAGGAGGCCCTGAAGCGGGCGAAGCAGAACTCGAACGCTAACAAGAAGTGCGGGGTGGGCATCTCCCTCGCCATGTACGGCGCCCAGGTGGACGGCCCCGACGCCTCCAGTGCGGCTTGTGAGCTGAACCCGGATGGCGGGGTTACCATCTATGACACGCGGGAAGACTACGGCCAGGGTGCGGATATGGGGGCCCTTGGCACCGCGCACGAGGCCCTGCACCCGCTGGGTCTGCCTCCGGAAAAAATCCGCCGGGTGGGCAACGACACGGAAAAGTGTCCGGACAGCAGCTTTGCCGCCGGGAGCCGCTCCCAGATCATGACCGGCAACGCCATCAGGCTTGCCTGCCAGGCCTTGCTCAAGGAAATGACCAAGGCGGACGGCTCATTCCGGACCTATGACGAGATGGTGAAGGAAGGCAAGGAGCTTAAAAAGATCGCGACCTACACCGCCTCTTCGCAGGGCATCGATGAAAACGGCCAGGGTAAGTTTATGGACAACTTCATGTACGGCCTGAATATGGCCGAGGTGACCGGGGACACCAAGACTGGCAAGACTACGGTGGACAAGATGACCCTGAACACCGACATCGGTGTTATCAACAACAAGCTGGTGGTGGACGGCCAGAACTACGGCGGTCTGGCCCAGGGCATCGGCCTGGCCTTGACGAGGACTACGAGGACATCAAGAAACACTCGATCCTCGCAGGCGCTGGAATCCCCTACATCAAGGACATTCCGGACGACCTCGAACTGCACTACCTGGAAACCCCGAGACGCCTGGGTCCGTTCGGGGCATCGGGGGTCGGGGAACTGCCTCTGGCCAGCCCCCATGCGGCTGTAGTAAACGCCATTTACAACGCCTGCGGCGTGCGCATCAAGAGGCTCCCGGCTTATCCTGAAAAGGTGCTGGCAGGGCTTAAGAAGAAGTAGCAGGACCAGACATAGAAGGCACAAGAACCGAATCCGGGGCGGAAGCCCCGGATTCGGTTACATGCAGTGATTTGAGGCCAACCGGCGCGGCCGTGAAATGCGACCCGCTGAAAGGATACCATTTGCGGAAGGGAGATCTGTTTTTCGAGACCATTGATCCTGTTACGGGAAGCCCCCTGCCTGAAGGAGAGGCAGGCGAAGTGGTCTTCACCACCCTGACCTGCAAGGGCATGCCCCTCATCCGGTACCGCACCGGCGATCTGGCCAGGTTTCTGCCCGAGCCCTGCTCCTGCGGGTCCGTGTTGGCAAGAATGGAGGCTATGCGGGGAAGGCTCAAGGGCCAAATCATGATTGGGAACGATCACCCCTTGAATATCCCTGAACTGGACGAAGCTCTCTTCCCCATCCCAGGCGTTGTCAGCTACAAGGTGGAAATCTTATCTGAAAACGGGAACGACTGCATGGAGATCACCTTTTGCGTGCGGGAAGGCCGCGAGCAGGCCGTTTCCGCTTCCGCAACGGAAACCCCTCATGAGGTGCCTGCCATCCACGAATCCCTGGAGCAAGGGAACTTTCGCATTGCCCCTTTTCGATTCGGCGAAACCGGCTGGTCCACTACCGGGGTCGCCAAGAGAATGATTCTGGACAGGAGACAGGAGGAAGCAAGCTCATGAGCAAGTTGATTCAGACGGCATGCCGCCTGCTGGAGCAAGGGGAGGATTTCGTGCTGGCCACTCTGATCGAACAGGCCGGCTCTTCACCCCGGATGGTGGGCGCCAAGATGATCATCAAGTCTGATGGCAGCATCGTCGAAACCATTGGCGGCGGCCTGCTGGAGGCGGAAGTGATAAAAACGGCCGCGGATGTGTACAAGACAACTGGGGCCCAGATCAGGGACTTTGATCTCTCGGGGGTCGATGTGAGCAGTCTGGATGTCATGATGTGCGGGGGAAAGGTGGAGGTCCTGATCGAGCATATAGCCGCAAACCCCGAAAACAGCGCAGTTTTTCAGGGCTTCCTCAAGACGCTGGAAGAACGGCGCAAAGGATTCCTGGTCACTCCCCTCGGGGCGGCAAAAGACCAGGAAAAGGAGGGGATCCAACGATGCCTCGTCACCGAAGATGGCGCCGTGCAAGGCCCCTTCTCGTATCCCAGGGAGTGGCTGGATACCCTCATCCAAGCGGCTTCAAAAGAGAAATGGCCTGTGGTTCACACGATAGAGGGCAACCGGTTCCTCGTGGAACCCTCTTTTGCGCCAGCAACCCTCTATGTCCTCGGGGCCGGCCATGTGGGCCAGCAGGTTGCAACCCTGGCGCAAATGAACCACTTTCGAACGGTGATCATAGACGACCGTGAGGAATTCGCCAACCGGGAACGGTTCCCCACGGCAGATGAGATCCTTGTCATCTCCTCCTTTGACGATGCTTTCCCGGGACGGCGCATCGACTCCCAGAGCTACGTGGTGATCGTGACCAGGGGGCACCGTCACGACAAGACGGTTCTAGAGCAGGCCCTCAGAACAGAGGCGGGATACATCGGGATGATCGGCAGCAGGCGCAAACGGGATGCCGTATACAAGGCGCTTCTGGAGGAGGGATTCACCCGCGAGGACCTGAATCGGGTGTACTCGCCTGTCGGCCTGGATATCGGCGCCGATACGCCGCAGGAGATTGCGGTAAGCATCGTCTCGGAATTGATCAAGGTCAGGGCCGATCGGGAAAAGGGATAATGGCAAAAAGGATTGCAGCAATCATCCTGGCCGCAGGGTTCTCCTCGCGCATGGGGGAATTCAAGCCCCTTCTGCCGCTTGGAGAAATGACGATTATCGAACGGGCGGTGAGGCTTTTCGAGCAGGCGGGGACCGAAGATATCCGTGTGGTAGTGGGCTATCGTGCGAACGACCTGATCCCGCTCCTGCAAAAAAACGAGTCTCTTGGGTCCTAAATGAGAACTACCAGCAAGGCATGTTCTCCTCGGTGAAAGCCGGTATTAGAAACCTGAAACAGACGGTCGAAGCGTTTTTCGTGCTCCCCGTGGACATTCCACTGGTCAGGCGGCAGAGCATTCTTGATCTCCTGGATGTTTACGGAGGAGACACGGGAAGAATCCTGTACCCGACTTTCAGGGGAAGACGGGGGCATCCGCCCCTCATTGGAGCCGACTATCGGGAGGAGATTCTTCACTGGAGTGGGGAGGGAGGACTTGGATCTTTTCTGGAAAAGCATGAATCTCGAGCGGTAGATGTGGAAGTAGCCGATGAATGCATCTTGCTGGACGCAAACAGGCCGGAGGATTATCAGAGATTGCTCGTCCGCCTGCACAGGTATGACATACCCACCGAAGAGGAGTGCATGGCCGTTTTGAAGAACAAGACAGGTGAAAACAGGAAACTGATCGATCACTCCCGGGAGGTGACCCGTGTGGCCCTGGGGCTGGCAACGGCCTTGAATGAATGCGGCTGTTGGCTCGACCTGGATCTCATCCGTGCTGCGGGGCTGCTCCACGACCTCGCAAGGGGAGAGCGGGACCACGCGGCGGTGGGGGCAAAGATCCTCCGGGAAATGGGATATTCCGCTGTCGCCGATGTCGTGGCTGGTCACATGGACATATCCGTTCAGGAGGACGAGCCGCTGAGCCCTCGGGAGATCATTTATCTCGCGGATAAACTCGTTCAAGGGGACCGAAAAGTCCCCATGGAAGTGCGGTTCCAGCAAAAGACGAAGCGTTTTTCCGGAGATCCCGGGGCACTGGAGGCCATCGCCTCCAGAATGGCCAGCGCCAAAAAGATCAAGAGCAAGGTGGAGGAAAAACTGGGGATGGCGGTGGAGGAGGTCCCGGTCTATCACGCTGGTGAAGAAGGGAATGAATCGGGCGATTTACTTGCTGCGGCATGGTGAGATCGATCTTGGAGGTCAGAAGTGCTATGTGGGGCAGGTGGATCTTCCCCTCAGCGATCAGGGACTGAGCCAGGCCCGGCGCTGGAGGGAGAAACTGGCATTCACTGCCTTTGAACGGATTTATTGCAGCGATCTGATCCGCTCCCTCGACACCGCCCGGATCATTGCCGGCGGCGATGAGGAGCGTGTCCATATTCTCAGCCAGTTGAGGGAAATTCATCTCGGAGAATGGGACGGGCTGAGCGTGGCCGAGGTTCGGTCCCGGTACCCCGAAGAGTGGAAAAAACGTGGGCAAGATCTTGTGGGATACCGTCCCCCTCATGGTGAGAGTTTTGCCGATTTGTACAAGCGGGTTTTGCCGGTTTTTGATGACATCGTGAGGGCCCTCTCGGGCAAAGTCCTGCTGGTGACCCATGCTGGCGTGAAGAGGGTCATCCTGTGCCAGATTCTGGGCATGCCCCTTGCGAACCTGTTTCGCCTGGGCCAGGACTACGGCAGGCTCAGTGTTGTCGACTGCGAAAGGAGACCATTGCGACTTCTGGCCATGAACATAGCCGATCCCCTCCCCTTGATGGGCCTCGATTGACTGCGAGGCGAGACATGGTAGAGGCCATCTGGGCCCTCCTACACGTTATTTGTTGCTCCCATCAACAAATAAGGTCATGTATCCCTGCCTGGGTGGCCTCTACCATGTCTTGCCGAAAGATGCTGGTGCCGTATTACAGGTTCATGGAGTCAAGTTTCCCTAGGGGCTTTCGAGGAGCACCTGTTCCTCCGATGCCCCGGGCGCAGAGCACAAGGCGCAAAGAGGATACCCCTGCACTGAAGCCCCTTTATACCCTGAGCCTTGTGCCGAATGCCGACTCCATTCCATAAGTATTCGGTGCTAATCAAATAGTGTATCGTTCAGGGTAGCATTTGTCAATTGGTGTAATTTACGAACTGGATATTCGATATAGCAAATCCGAGAATGTTTGATGGATCGTCCTCTGAAAGCAAAAAAAGTAAAAAAAGTTTTTCCGGGTGTGATTTTTCGTCTTTTGTTTTGCTATTCTGATATCCCTCATATGCGCCCACCAAAGGGGCCGGGCTGGTCCCAGGAAGCCGTAACGCGGCATGATACATCCCACCCCCCCCATGTGATTGCCGCTCAAATGCCCGTCCCGTTAGGATTTGACCGCCATTTTTATTCCGGATTGTATCCATCCTAGCTGCCAAGCCCTTCTTTCCCAAATGGATTGATGGCCTTCTGGATTCATCAGAGATCCAGTCGACCGAGCTGTGTGTTGGTGGGCACTGGTATCGCACAAGTCAGAGACAAAAAGCGAACCATTGGAGCCGGGAAAAACAAGACCACCGTTACGGATCGTTGGCATGGGGTGGGCATAGAGGGCCTTACCTCAGCAGGCTTTTATGGACAGAAGGGCAGTGGCAGCCATGAAAACCGGGCTGACTTCACCCCCAACCCTATCAATGCCGTGGTCGTCGTAGACGACCCTTACAAGGCCAATAATCCCCACACCGACACCCTTGTTATTTTGACCAACGCTCCGGTGCACAAACCCCTGAAGGTCTATGACGGCTATGATGCCAGAAGTGAGATAGAAAACACCGTCTTTCGCGAGGCCAAGCAGGCATGGTTCATTCAGCGTGCCCCCCGCAACACCGCCCCCGCCTTCCGCGCCCATGTATACCTAACCATTATCACGATAGCCCTTACCACCGCCTTCCAAACGTGGATGGACCAGCAGGATAGACTTGAGCAGGCCGGAAACGAGACCGGCATACACAAGTTTCGTCAAAAGGTCAACCAGGAAAACGGCAACAAACTGATCATTTTTGATGAAGACCGCTATGCAATCTTTGACACCTATGAGGTCATTATCCTGTGTGGCCGAACCGTACTGATGCCCACAGGTGTCCCCCAAGCCATCTGCAAAACCTGTTCCCACCTTCTTATGGGCACGCACCCATTCTCGCCTGAGTCTCTGACCCAGAGACACCCCCCATGACCCAGCCATCAGCATTCAATTTCAAAAAGCTAAAATGTTACAAAAGATGTATATTTGAATTGACATCATCATAAGAGAATGGGTATTGATAAAACTCACTTGAAGTTTGGCAGGTTATGTCATGAGAATTCTATCCATACAGGAAGCCTTTAAGAGAAAGTTTGAGCGGCAAAGTGGCATAAGGGGGTTGGAATATCATGCTTCCGGACATTGTGTTCACATTGGGAAGTTATCCCCAGGTTGTTATAAGTGCTTTGTTCCCGATGACTTTTCAACGAATATTATGGCTGGAGTTAGATGTGATCTAAGCTGTGCCTACTGCCCTGTGAAAAAGGATAAGACTCCGTTTCCAGGCTATTCCTTCGAAAATCTCAAGGCTAGGCTATATCAAAAGGCCTTGACAGTAAATGTAAGCAAGACTATTCCCTCCATCGCCTTCAGCGGCGAAGGAGAGCCCTTGATGCATTTGGACGTTATTATTGATATGATGAATTTTTTGCGAGATATGGAAGGGCAAATGAAGAAGCGGCCATGGTATTACCTGTACACAAACGGAACCCTGGCTGATCCAGATACGCTGTTACTGCTAAAAGACTTAGGTTTTGATGAGATCAGGTTTCATACTGGTGCATCAAATTTTTCAAAAAGGGTATATAAGAATATGGCCAATGCAGTGCCTCACTTCAAGGCAATAACAGTGGAAACCCCTGCTTGGCCTCCGCACAGAAAAAAGCTCTTTGAAATGCTGCCTATAATTGAGGACATAGGGATAGCATACCTTAATATAGGAGAGATTGAGATAACTATCCATAATTATGAGGCAATATCCAAGATCCTCCCCAACGCGGAAATCTATCAATGTTATGGGATGAATTTGTATGACGGTGGATTGGCATACGATATTATGGAGGAGATACTGGGAAGAAACTACTCTTACTCTGTCCTTGACTGTAACTGTTTTGTAAAGAGCATTCAAAGGGCCCCGGGGAAAAGGGTATACTATGAGGACGTAAATGGATTATGTACTGAATATAAACCGTGATTTACTGTTTATCCTTCACCCTCGAAGGATATGACTATCGAAGTCGGGGCGCCAGGCAGATTGCCCAGGTGGTTGAGATCCCACCGAACAGTTCCATTTTTTCCCAGTTCCAGTATGTCTCCGGAATAAGGCGGGAAAAACATGAGGGGCACTTTGTCTAATTTTCGGATGACTGTGAGACATACCAAAAGCAAAAATCCGCTTTCTATCATCCGGAGGCCGCAGCACGGCTTCCATCAGATGAAGAAGCCGTGCTGATTCTTGTTCACTACATCAAGCATCCCCATAGAGGTATCGAGGAACTATCTGAGAATGTTGCTCGGCAAGGAAAGGCTATTGCCCCATCGGTGATACAGGGCTTTTTAGAACACCATGACTTGCTAAAAAAAATTAAAGATAAGGCTTGATTTCTGCTGAAGATTTGCTATACGTTTGACGTAAGTGAAACATGGTTTCCTTGTCTCTCAGATCGGCGAGAGGAAGGTCTTCTTAGAAAAGGGAGGCGGCTCCCGTGAAAAACACAGGGGACGGAAAGGCTATGGCCCTGAGACTCCGCGGTGCGTGGGAGGAGGTGCTCAAGAAAGAGGGGCTTTCTCAGGAAGTTGAGTATCGAATCCGGAAAATGAATAACCGGCTCACCCCGATTGTGGACAAATTGTTTTTGAAAACCCTTAAGGGCCAAGAAATAATTTTGCAATGTGTGAAAAAGACGAAGGTAGTTGAGACCGAGCTGAATTCGTACGGAGAACACAAAGACCGTCTTTATTACTCTCTCACTGATCTAGAGAAGACGTACGAGGACTTTATCAAACAAAGCTATGAATTTCATATCACGGCAGGATAAAAGAGGAGTGGTTATGAAAAGAGGTGCCTCATAACAACTTGTTCAGAACATTAGAGGAAATGATGCATGCCTTGGAAAATGAATTTCGTAAATTGACACCAGAAAGATTTGCCCAGCTATGTCATTAATTCACCTCTTTCTTATCTTTACCTCTCTCCTCGGTTAACCCTATCAAGAATTGCCAGAGGCCCCCGGGGGTGAATGCCTTAGAATGTATAGTACGCGTCCTTGAGGTCTTTCCTTCGGTTCCCTCCAGGCCCGAGGCCGAGGATCCCGCCCTGGTCTTTTCTACGACTAATGTGCGGAGGAGTCCCCCCTCCGCATTCCCCCGACAAGGCGGGTGCTGCGGTACCCCCCTGATACGCCGTGAAAAGGACAGCGGGCTTCCCGCAGTCACTCAGAAAAGACGTCAAGGACGCGCTTTACCTCCCAGTGCCACGGGCGTAAACCCGTGGATATCCACTTTGAGCTACTCCCTTATCCCAGGAGGCCATAACCTTTTCGGCGTCCATCACAGAATTCCCTGTCCACCATCCAGGTGTACTCTTACTGTTTTGGAATAAGTCAGAGCATCTCCAAGGCTTCGGTTGCTTGGATCTGATGGAGGGCATTTGGCGGTACATAAGCCACATCACCTGGCTTAAGGTTCACGGTCCTACCATCCACCTCGAGGGCGCCCTTGCCCCTGAGGACAAAGGTTTCATGTTCCCAGGGGTGGCTGTGCCTCGGGCTCTTTCCGCCCGCGTCAAAGGTAAGGACTCGCATATAAAAGTTCGGTGCTCCATCTTCTTCTCCAATTACGGTACGTATCATTAATCCTTGCGCCCCTGCCTCTGTGACTGCTTCTGCCTTTTGGTCTAGGTAATGAATGTGTTTCATAATTAGCCTCGCCGTTGAAAATCCCCTCTAAGATTAGCTCAATTTTTTCTTTCGTCTAGCTCTTCTTTTCTATCTCTGTTTTCCTCGTGCCAGTATTCTCGGCAGGGGTCGTCCTTGCTTCAGTATTTCAACCATGATTTCTGCCGCCAAGCGTGCCCCTTCACTGGTGACCGTCTGGCATCCTTCAGGGCTATGGGCCCCCGCCTCTTCCCTTATTGACCATAAGACTCATTTTCGGAAATGTGAGGTATTTCCCCTCATAACGGTAAGAGGACAATTGCCCACTTGTTTTGCAAGGACCGGGTTACGTGGTGCAATGGAGATAGTTAAGATTCCTGTGAACAGGGGCGTATTGTAAATGAGTATTGCCGGTAAACTCTTCGGAGATCGTTTACCAGTACCTAAGTACCTCTTGTGCAGCGCTTTTCCCGGACCTGAAACATGAACAGAATATCCAGAACAACCCCCTGCCGTTGGCTCGTCTGATATTTCTGCCTCACAATCTGTATGCAACCTTTTCCCGCCAGAAATAGGGGCAGGAGGGCACTTTTGCAGATAGACGGCCTTTCGAAGCACTACGGAGTGCTTTCTTGCAGACTCATATCACCGGGCCAACCATGTAGATATCCATAGCCTTTGTGTAGCCTGATATCTCGGCCTTGGTCAGCCTACCCGATGCCACTTCTAATATCTCTTGAAAAATCCTTTTTCCAGCTTCCGGCAGGGTTTCAGCCCCTTCCATGACAGCACTCACGTTGACATCCATGTGATCCCGGAGTTTATCCCACGTTACCCTATTACCGGTGATTTTGACGACCGGAACAAAGGGAAAGCCCTGTGGCGCACCTCGGCCGGTGGTGAAGGCAATGACATTGCAGCCTGCAGCCGCTAAACCTGTTAAGACTTCTGGTTCTCGCCCGGGCGAATCCATCACGACAAGGCCTTTGACTTGGGGGGCAACTCCGTATTCATAAACAGCCAGGACTGGTGCGGTGCCTGCCTTGGCAATGGCTCCCAAGGATTTTTCCTCAATCGTTGTCAAGCCGCCTTTGATATTCCCCCCAGTGGGCTGACCGCCCCTTATGTCAGCCCCTACTGATTTCGCCCTGTCTTCCATGCGTTTTACGAAATCAAGTATCTGCCGTCCGATTTGCCCATTCTTGGCATGTTGTGCCAGCAAATGTTCAGCACCTATAAACTCCGTAACCTCGCCTAGGATAGAAGTGCCTCCCTCTTCTACGATTAAGTCAGAGGCGATACCCAATGCCGGATTGGGCGCCAATCCCGAGGTGGTATCAGAACTACCGCACTTCAGGCCCAGCACGATATCGCTTACCGGGCAGAGAACCCGCTCCATTTTTGATGCCTCCTCAACCATCGCTTGAGCCAGCAGTACCCCCTCAGCAATTGATCTCGCTGCACCTCCTATATCCTGAATCACAACAGTCTCTACGAGTTTTCCCTCCGCAGAGATGGCAGTTGCCACCTCCTCTACCCCTGTACTTTCACATCCTAAACTCACGAGAAGTACAGAGAAGAGGTTGGGATTTCGCCCGAGGCCGATCAAGGTGTCGTTGACGCGTTTGATATCCACAGGCGTTTGACAACAGCCCTGCTGATGCATAAAACAGGCTGTTTCCCTAACCTGCCGAGAAATACCATCGGCCACCTCATTAGCACAGACCACTGTAGACAGGATCCCCACATAATTCCGGGTACCCACACTGCCGTTACTTCTCCTGTATCCTTTAAATTCCATATCTAACCCTCGCTAATCTAAGTCACCACGGCCCCTAAGGCTTTCAATATTCTGAATATGAGCGTGGGCCCCTGATGCAATATTTTGTGTGGCTCGACCAATAATTTCTCCATACTTGAGAATATTTTCACCCTTTGTGATGTGTTTGACTGCAAATTTATGACCGTAAGGAATATGTTCCTCAATTAAGACTTCTATACTCTTATCATCTATACCAACAACGGCCTTTTCTCTCGGCTGCATTTCTCGCAAGGCGGTTGCAACGTTGTCCTCTTCTTTGATCATGATTGCATCTATCTTCATTTTACGACCCCTTTTTCTTAATGACTTCCACCTCACCTTTATCTGTGTCAATCCTCACAATGTCTCCTGTGTTGATAGCACCGACTATATCCTCTTTAAAACCATATACCATGGGTGTGTTCACCAAAAGAGCTCCGGCAACTGTCTGGCCGAGCCCGCTATTACAAACCATGGCCTGAGGCGCTTTTCCACTTCGCGCAAGGTAGTAGTAACCGAACGTTTCCCCGGCACCACCTTTCCCCTTTGGAAAAACCAATATCTTACCGGTCACGTTTTTGCCGCGAGCCTCGTGACCTATCTCCACAATCTCTCCAGTTTCCCAGTTTGTTCCTGCCCAAAAGGCAATAAGATCCTTTGTAACCAGTGCCTCACCCTCAACAACCCCCATCTTGGATACACTCTTTCCTTTATAAATTGTCATTCTTATCGCCTCCCTTCCCATTTCCCGCTTAAGGCTGATTTTGCACAATCCTTGGTACTGCCAAACCTCACTCCCCTTGTACCTTCGGCATCGAATCCCGCATAAAAGAATACTGCTTTAATGGAGTTTGTGGCGATGGTTCCGGTCACTTGTGTCCCGGCAAAGGCAATACACATATCGCTGGTCACTATGCCACCTGCGTTTCGTATGGCATCGACATAGCCCATATCTTCAGCTTCTTTAAGGAGCATTTTTGTTGTCACTGCTATCAGTTTTAGATCTTTGTGGATCTTTTTTCCGTCCAATACTTCAGCCAAGTCTCTAAATTCTCTCGTAGTTAGATGGGGACATCCCATCAAAATGAAATCAAGATCTGAAGCCGTAGTGGTGTTAGCAAGCCGGTACGCCTCATCAAGTTCCGCTTTTCCTATGACGAATTTTGCTAAGGGCTCATGGCCTGCCAGGGATGCTTCTAGGGTCGGAGCCTCGGGTGTCACACCAACGATATGCATAATCGCCAATCCTGATTCAACTGCAATGACTGCGAGCAAATGCTTTAAGTCAGTAATGCCTATCTTGGGAGGGACACCCAGAAACACCGGCCTTTTGTCCCTGCACTTTCTGCTTGCAGCGAGGCTAAAGGCATCCCAATCTGCATCGTTAAACTCATTGAAATCCAGATCCTTTCCAAGCTCGATGACGACTTCAGCGTGCCTGTTTTCCGTTAGATGCGCACCTTCGAGGGGCACATAGCCGGTTATGGCAGCTGCCAGTGATTTCACACCATCGTCACGCTCGCAACGTGAACCGAACATCGTATTAAACCAGAGGGTAGCTATAGATTCCGAAATACTAACGTGCGCGCCGAATTTTCCCTGGTAATAGTAAAAGGGCATGGCACTATAGGTAGGTATAACACCCAGCCTTTCGTAAAACTCCTCAGCAGCTCCTTGTATTTCACGCATTTCTTCAATGGCATCATCAGGATATTGCAAGTCTTTTGCGATGGATAGATCACAAAATTTTGGCTCAACCGTTGCTGGGACTTTCAGTCGCTGGATATCTTTGGTTAGCTCTTCTGTCATTTCGTGGGCCCACTTACCCTGTCTGCCATAAGGAAAAAACATAAGATCGGGAGGCATGAGATGGGCATAAGAAATTCTGACCAATTTCTCAGCCCCCTGAGCCTCGCCCACAGCAGTAAGGATTTCCATAGCCTTTTGAGGCCCTCGCCCCTCTTTGCCTGCTAACATTCTTTCCTGTTCGCTGTTTAGTTGCATACTATCACCTCCCAAGAGTTTACAATCGGGGAAAATATACTGTGATCCGCTGAAGAGACCTTTCTGTGCCGTTACCTTGCTCGGCGCATAGGCATACACCAGCTTTCCAATCCCTTGGATTTCATTTCGAGGCGTCCGCTGTTTCTGATGAAGAATGCTTTGAGATCCGGAATTGCCAGCTCGCCCGCGTATCCCGTTGATTCCAAAAACGTCGACGCCTGAAGGCCATGCCAGAGAGCATAGAGAAGAAAGCCTAGTATGTCAAGAATTTGTAAAAATTAATAGAGGTCCGCTCTGGCCGAAGACACCTCTCATTCGCTCAAGGCGCAGACAGCGTGAGTAGCTGACGAGTCAATTACTCTCATCAACGGGAAATCTTAATCCTCAACTCAGATATTTATCAAGTCCCATATGGCGATGAAGTTGAAGAAATTTCTTTCTCCCCATAGTGAAGAGCAGGGAGAGATAACTACACCCTTCATACGGAAGGGCATAGCGTTCCAATCCCGGCTCAGTGCATCGCTTGCATTCAGGAAATTTGCCAATCTTTCGACGGAACTGGGAGGCCTTCTCTGAAAAAAAGAGATCTGTCACCGGAGTCTCTTGTACGTTGCCAAAGCTGATATTGATAAGAGGACACAAGAATAGCTCACCGTTATACCGAACAAAGAAGTAGTTGAAGCCGCATGAGCAGGGCTTCTTCATTCTGCCTGTTTTGAAGAATTGAACTAGTGCGTCACGATGATAGCTCCAGCGAAACCCCTTACCTTCGAAAAAGTGAATCATTTTTCCAATGTTGTCCTCCCTGAAAACTAACTCATCCGCCTTGTCAGGATTTAAATAACGAGCGTCTGTAATAATGCAGGGAGAGATAATGGTAAATAAACCATTCGAATCCGCATACTGGGCAAGGCCTTCCAGTTCCCCCACGTTTATCGGCAGTATAGTCGTCTTCAACCCTATGATGAGATTTGAAAACCTCTCGCGGATCCTTTTCAGCCCTTGTACGGTCTCATTTACCTTAGACCAGGCATCCTTATATCTCCTTATCTTCTCATGAATTTCTCCTATGGCATCCATAGCGCAAACCATAACCAGCTCAATATCCTTATCCGCCATTCTTGGGAGAATTTCTTCAGTACACTTCAAAACACGTCCGGTCAAGAAACCATTGGTGGTAATCGCGACGGATT
>Ga0315545_1001641_pt1 | contig 21517 bp, 18 predicted proteins | sample SalMarSW160210MG_FD_203096 | JGI IMG/M metagenome (GOLD analysis project Ga0315545, IMG submission 203096) | Salt marsh sediment microbial communities from the Plum Island Ecosystem LTER, Massachusetts, United States - Salt Marsh Sediment SW1602-10 ...
GATTATCTGGCGTATACCTTGGTCGATGCGATTGTGGACAACTACTTCATCTTGCTGGAAAAACTTGGGGACCGGGTCGAGGCCTTGGACGAGGACTTGGTCGTTCATCCTGGTCCGAAAGCCCTGCAAGAGATACACGCACTCAAGCGAGAGCTCCTGTTTATGCGCAAGTCCGTCTGGCCACTGCGAGAGGTCATCAGCGGCCTGCAGCGGGTAGAATCCGCCCTCTTTGAAGAGCACACGCTTATCTACCTCCGTGACGTCTATGACCACACGATTCAGGTCATCGACACGGTGGAGACCTTTCGCGACATGATCTCCGGCATGTTAGATATTTACCTGTCCAGCGTAAGCAACCGCATGAACGAGGTGATGAAGGTACTCACAATTATCGCCACCATCTTCATTCCCCTCACATTTGTTGCAGGGCTGTATGGGATGAACTTCCTGCATATGCCAGAACTCAAGTGGCGTTTTGGGTACTTCGCTGTGTTGGGACTAATGGCGGCGATTGCCGGCACAATGGTCCTCTACTTCAGGAGGAAGAAGTGGCTCTAGCCCTCCAAAGCGCGACACCAACATGAGGTTCAGCCAAAAGATTTCCTTACTCGGGATGAGACTGAGTCCGGCCTCAAGGCCCTCATCAACGATGGCCTAGCTAGCCAAGCCATGACTACTCTCACTGGCGGGGCATTTCTGGCAGCGTTCGCGCTGAAGCTTGGCGCCTCGAACATGATGATCGGGCTAGATGTTACTACATTCGGCCTTTGCTGCGGTGTCCAACTGTGCCTGGAACCCGTGTATGCGGGATCTCGTGCCGCAGGGCCAACTCGGCTCATTTTTCGCGAAGCGCATGCGCCTTGCAACCATCTTGGGGGTAGTCTTGAGCATGATTGCGGGTGTTTACATTGACTTTTGGAAACGAGCGTTCATAAGCTACGAAGCGTATGGTTATTCGATCCTCTTTTTTCTAGGTTTTGCAGCTGGGATGCTTGGGGTCTACTTTATCTCTACTATCCCCGAACCAAAGATGGTTGCCGAGGAGAAAGAGGGAAGCCTTCTGAAGCTGCTCCTACGGCCATTTCAAGACGTCAACTTCAGAAATCTCACGTTGTTTTCTGGTTGGTGGAGTCTTGCTGCTAATCTGGCTGCTCCCTTCTTCACGGTCTACATGCTCAAGCGGCTGGAACTGAACATGTCTCTCATCATCGGCCTGACAGTGCTGAGCCAACTGGTGTACATTGCCTTCCTACGCATATGGGGAGGATTCTCGGATAGGTTTAGTAACAAACCTGTGCTCCGTGTGAGCGGCCCCTTGTTCCTGATATGCATCCTTGCCTGGACATTCACCACCATCCCTGAAAAGTACTTCTCACTATTCCGCTGCTCATTGCCATTCACATTTTGATGGGTGTAGCAACTGCAGGGGTGAACCTAGCTTCAGGGAACATCGGCCTCAAACTAGCGCCCCAAGGGCGTGCTACTGCCTTTCTTGCGAGTCGGAGCTTCGTCAATTCACTGGCAATGGGTATTGCTCCCATCTTGGGCAGGGTATTGGCCACCTTCTTTGCAGAACGTGAGCTCTCCTGGACGCTTAGATGGGCAGGGCCAAACGGTGGGGTAGCGATACAAACCCTGAACTTCCAACAGTGGGATTTCTTCTTCTTCATTGCGTTCCTGGTTGAGCTGTACTCGATACACCGATTAAGCATAGTGAAAGAGTTCGGCGAGGTTGAAGAAGGAATCGTGATCCATGAGCTTGTCGCTGAGGTAAGGAGAAACATAGGGCACATTTCATCAGTTGGCGGACTTCGCCAAATGGCTCAGTTTCCTTTCTCAATTATGAGAATGTCCGTTAGGCACAAGGAGTGAGAACTGAGCCCGCTTACTTTCATTGCTTGGTGCTGTTGACTTTTCTCACTTGTGCGGACTGCCCGTTAGGGAAAGGGCTGCTTACGGCTTCTACTTAATCTATCCTGCATCACCCTGGGGGGATTGGAGTACTAGCTGCTTCTGCCTTGTTGGGGTTGGTTTTGAGCATTCGAGCCACGTGGCGGCAAGTGCACTCCCCAGGGCTAGCCCGAAGTTCCCGAGGATAAAATGATGAATACTTCTTCAGAAGGCGAAGCAGTCCAATATCGTATTACACCGTTCTGTCTACAAAGCGCCGCTTTAAATCAGATTGGATTGTTGTGTGTTGGAACTCCGGGTTATTGAGGCGCTAACAATGAGCCGAGGCATGGATGGCGGGTCACGCCGAGAGGTATTCCTTCTGATGCCGCAAAGGCCCTTCACTGGGGGATGGGAGCTATTGGTATTGCCGCAGCTGATAAGCGGGCGTTTGCGAATCTTGGTCTTATGCAACCATTCGCACCGCGAAACAACCGGACAAAAACCTTTCTTGAACATGTTGTAGATGAGCATGTCTGTTATTGTATAGATCAGACCAGGAATGTAACGGGATGATACAACGTCATGCATGTCTACATTTTTGAAGGTGTTCATCATCCGAAATGCTCATTGCATACGGTTTTGGAGCCATTTTCGAAGTTGATTTTGTCAGGAACTTCGGCCTAGTAGGTGGAGATAACGGACTATCAGTAGGGGGCAAGAATGGGTGAGCAGAAGTTAGCGCCGATTCATCCTGGTGAGATGCTTCTGGAGGAGTTTCTCAAGCCGATGGGGATCTCGCAGCGGGAACTGGCAGATCGTATCCACGTTCCCTATCAGCGCGTGAACGAGCTGATCAACAAGCGGCGCGGCATGACCCCCAGCACGGCGCTGCGCTTGGCCCGAGTCTTTGGAAACTCGCCCTCGTTCTGGATGAATCTCCAGCTTCGGTTGCAGGAGTCAATCTATCAGGGGAATTAGGGGGATTCGAGGGACACAAACCATATTTCCAAAGCTTGCAATTGTGAAAACATCTTAAGAAAGTGTGCGCGTGTCGTAGGGCGCGGAATCGCTCTTGTCCTTGCAGGAAAAGGGGCAATAGCCTGTGTGACGGCACGAAGCGTGAGAGGACCTTCGACAAGGCGGGCGCTGCCCGCACTACTATCGATGACACCGCGGAGCAGGGCACCGTACGAGCCGGTGTAGGTATTCCTGCGCGCTGTGACCACGCGGTAGAAATCAAGTAGTCGTGAAAGGTGTTCATTGAATGAGGTGTCATCATTCAAACTATACACTGAACGAGCTAGTATCGGTGTACGACCCAATATAGGTTAAAAGGGACTGTTCGCTGAGAGAAAATGAAAGAGATCCCGACATTCGAAACTGAGCGATTGGTGCTCCGCTCCTTTGGACTTCACGACGCGGCGGAAGTTCAGCGTCTTGCCGGAGACAGGGCCATCGCCGACACTACACTTAACATCCCACACCCGTACAAGGACGGGATGGCTGAGGAATGGATTTCCAAGCATCAAGACGCGTTCACCAAAGGGCAAGGGGTAACATTTGCCGTTACTCGCAAGCCCGACGGCTCTCTTGTCGGAGCAATCAGCTTGATGGGCATTGCCAAAGGTCATCAGGCCGAACTTGGCTACTGGGTCGGAAAGCCGTACTGGAACCACGGATTTTGCACTGAGGCGGGACAAGCCCTCCTAGGATATGCGTTCACGGAACTGGCCTTGCTTCGGGTCCATGCTTCTCACTTCACCCGGAATCCCGCATCAGGTCAAGTCATGCAGAAACTGGCCATGCGACACGAAGGCACGCGTAGGCAACACGCCAGGAAATGTGACAGGTACGAAGACCTTGAATTATACGGTATCCTGAAAGAAGAGTGGCAAGAGGCAGCGAACCAGCCAATGTACGCGACGCGGTACCCGCGCGTGATGGGCTATACTTGATCGCTAGGCTTACAGTGCTTCGACCGCCTTAAGATCAACATTCTCCCTTACGAGTTTTGTGATGATCTCGATCTTGTCGGTGGCATCCTTGGTCAACAGCGGTTCCAGATCATCTACTTGCATCGCAGTAGCGTAGGTATCCGTGGGAACAAGGAGGATGGGAACTTTCTCCTCACTCGCCTTCGCAGTCACATTCGCTGGGGGGACGATGTTGTTCGTGAGGACGATGCACGATGTTCCACCTGCTTCCAGAGCGGCGAGGATCATGTCGCTCCGGTCCCCACTAGTGATGATCAGTTTATCTGGTCTGCTGAACAGCGGCTCGGCACGGGCGGCAGCAACCGACATCGCCCCGACAAAGACGTTCCGGATGATACGATCGAGCCCGTCTTCCCCAGCGATGACCCGCGCGAAGAGTTTCTCCGCCAGGTAGCTCACTGCCAGGGTTACGAGTTCCTTCTCATAGGGAATGACCCCGAGGACGTTCACTCCCAGGGCCTCGATATCCGGGAGGTAGGTCGCCTTGAACTCGTCCGGCTGGATCACCTTATTGATGATCACCCCGCCGATGTGCGCCTCATCGGACCCGACGAACCGCTTCAGAAACGCAAGGTCATCTGCAATATCGTTCTCCGATCCCCCGGCGATGATGAGCACCTGATGCCCTGTCGCCTGCGAGAGGGTGAGCGGGTCGAGGTGGACAGACGCTCCGTAGGAGAGGTCCTTCCCACACTCGATGAACAGCATTTCCTTGTCCCGCCCCATCTCTGCTATCACCCGCTTCACCTCTGCGGTGATCGATTCCTCATCGTACATATAACGGAGCTTGGAGTGGTCAAACCCGATGGAGATCTTCTCCGCTTCCTCGGTAAGATCGAACAAGTTCACCATCAGGGCTGCATCGTAGTCCCACAAGCGCTTCTTTCGATATAGAAAGCGGTCACCAAGCGGCTTGATGTAACCGAACTTCTTCTCGAGCGCCTTACCCAGTCCAACCAGCACGCTCGTCTTTCCCGCACTCTTCCGTGTTGAGGCAACGATCAGCGAGCTCATCTCACCTTACCTCCCCTTGCTCCTTGAACAAGATTCTCACATCCACTGCCTTCACCCCGTCTCCGTGATTATAGACAACGAGAGGATTGATCTCGATGTCGGTAATGTCGCGACAGCGGTGGATAAGGTTGCTCAAGCGAACCGCCACGTCGACGATGCCGTCGATATCCTTGCGCTTCTCCCCACGTACACCTAAGAGGAGCGGGTAGGAGCGGATATCAGCGACCATTGCGTGCGCCTCCTTGCGACCGATCGGGGCGGCGCGGAAAGCGACGTCTTTCATCACCTCCACGTAGATTCCCCCGAGTCCGAACATCACGATCGGGCCAAACGATCCATCCTGACGTCCTCCGATGATCGTCTCTACTCCAGAGCGTACCATCTCCACGACCTCGACCCCTTGAATCACCGCGTCCTTTCTATAGGAGCGACAGCTGCGCATGATCGCCTGGTAGGCGTCGACCGCTTCTTCCTCATTCACGAGGTCGATAGCAACCCCGCCGGCATCGCTCTTGTGGATGATATCCTTAGAGACGACCTTCATCACCACAGGGTAGCCGATCTTAGCCGCTGCCCGCACCGCCTCGTCAAGGTTACGAGTGATGATCGACTGTGGCATCGAAAGCCCGAGGATCTTTGCCACCTCTTGTGCTTCGTCAGCGAGGAGCAACTCCCGCTTTTCACTTCGTGCCCGGTCGAGGATCGTCTCCACCGCACCCGTATCGATCTCGACCTTCTCTGCACTCTCCACCGGCGCGTTCAGGTTGCGCCAGGACCGGTAGAGTGCCCCCAGACAGGAGACGGCGTCGTAGACATCGGAGAAGACCGGGATCCCTTCTTTTCGTAGCCCGCTGGTGATTGCCTCTAGCTTTTCACCGCCAAAGAGCGAAAAGACAATCGGCTTCTTCCCATGGTAGAGCGCGTACTCCCTCTTCAGAAGCCGGGCGAGCTCCTCGCCATCGAACAGGGCGGTCTCGCAGTAGAGGGCGAGTGTCGCGTGCATCTCATCGTTCGCGAGAGCTGCCTCTATGGCATGCTCATAATCCCGCACTGTGGCCTGCCCGGTCAGGTCAACCGGGTTTTTCCACGAGCCGAAGTCTGGCATCACGCCAGAGAACGTCTCCTTTAGCATCTTCTGGTCGTCGTAGAGGTCGACCCCGTACTTCTCGCAGGCATCGGTTGTCATCACCCCAATCCCTCCACCATTGGTGATGATGACCGCGTCTTTCCCTTTAGGGAGAGGAGAATCGGCGAGGAACCGCGCCCAGTCGAATGCTTCTTGCACGCTCTCTGCACGCAAGACGCCGCACTGGCGCATCACGCTATCGAAGATCTCGTCCGCTCCGGCAAGCGATCCAGTGTGCGATGCAGCGGCCATCGCCCCGCGTTTCGATCGGCCGGACTTGATGACGATCACGTGCTTCTCCCGCGTGACCTTCGTTAGCATGTCCACAAGACGGTCCCCGCCCTTCACTCCCTCGATATACAGGAGGACAACCTGGGTCGCCTCGTCATGGGCTAAGTATTCCAGTAGGTCAGATTCATCGATATCGGACTTATTCCCCACAGAGACGAGCGCGGAAAGGCCGAGCGATTCAGCCGCGGTCTTCCCGATCATCGCGATCCCCAACGCCCCACTTTGGGTGATGATCGCCACGTGCCCCGGGAGGATCCCTCCCGGACCGAAGGTGGCATCGAGCGAGACGGCTGAAGAATAGATCCCGAAGATGTTCGGCCCGAGGACCCTCATCCCGTGCTCACGGGCGTAGCGAACGATCCTTCTCTCCTCTTCAGAGTGTCCTACCTCGGAGAAGCCCGAGGTGATTATCACTAGGTGTTTCACGCCCTTCTCGGCGCACTCCTTCACCGCAGGGAAGACGAGCTTCGCCGGGATGGCGATCACCGCGAGATCCACCTCACCGGGAATCTGTGAGAGATCGGGATAGATCTTGTCCCCCAGCAACTCACCCCCCTTGGGGTTTACAGGATAGATCTCCCCTTTATAGCCGCAGGAGATGATGTTCTCCGCGATCCGGTAGCCAATCTTGGCCTTGTTGCGCGACGCCCCGATCACAGCAACCGAACGCGGCTCGAACAAGTAACCAATGTCAGTCTTCATTTTCATCCTATCGCTTAACGTCCCAGCCTGTATCGTATCACCCAAGCATGCGTTAGAATAGCATTCGAAGCTCATAGACACCCGTCTCTCGTCTCTTGTCGATCTCGAATCCGCTCTTCTCGAACAGGTGCAGCATCGGCTGGTTGTTGACCAGGACTTCGGCGGAGAAACCGAGTAGCCCCTCCCGCTTTGCCAGGTAGGTCAGATAGGAGAGGAGAGTTGTTCCTACCCCCCGGTTTTGGTAGTCGTCACGCACCACGAGGGCGACCTCTGCCGTATGCGACTGCTCATCGATCCCGTACTGCCCTACACCGATTACAATCTGCCGCTCATCTTTCTCGATCACCACCAGGATGACCATCTCCCGCGTGTAATCGATAACAACAAACTCCTGCAACCGTTCGTGCGGCATGTCCGTGCGCACCGAGATGAATCTCCGGTAGATCGATCCATCGGAGAGCGAGTAGAAGAAGTCTTTCAGTAAGGGTTCGTCGCTGAACCGCACCGGTCGCAGCAGCACCTCCATCCCTTCTTTGGTCGTGCGATAGGTCTCTAGCTCTTCCGGGTAGTGCCCCCGCTCACCAGGGATGTAGGCCTGATCCTTGTAGATCAGCTTGAGTTTCTTCGCCTCGCCAAGGAGCCTCGGCTTGAACTTGGGGTGAGCGATACCGATCAATTCCATCGCTCGCTCACGCATGTTCTTCCCATGGAGATAAGCGATCCCATACTCGGTCACCACGTAGTGGACATCGCCGCGGGTGAGGGTCACCCCTGTCCCCTCACTCAACATGGGGACGATACGCGAAACCTGCCCGTTCTTCGCCGTCGACTGAATGACAAGGATAGACTTTCCCTGAGGAGCCATCACTGCCCCCCGCATGAAGTCGGCTTGGCCACCGATTCCGCTGTAGAAGGTGCTACCGATTGACTCAGCCGTTGCCTGGCCGGTGAGATCGATTGCAAGGGCCGTGTTGATCGCGGTCATCTTCGAGTTCTGCGCGATAATCATCGGTCTGTTCGTGTACTCAACCGGGCGGAACGCGATCCCCGGATTATCGGAGAGGTACTCGTAGGTGGAGCGTTTTCCCATGGAGAACGCCGCCACAGTCTTGTTGCGGTCAATCGCCTTCCTCGTGTTGTCGACGACCCCCTCTTTCATCAGCTCGACGATTCCGTCACTCAAGAGCTCGGTGTGTACCCCAAGGTGGCGTTTTTTCTTCAGGTGGTTGAGGATCGCGTTTGGGATCCGCCCATAACCCACCTGGATCGTTGCCCCGTCCTCCACCAACCGGGAGACGTATCCACCGATCCGATGAGCGATCTCATCGGGGACTTCCATTTCGTACTCGAGGAGTGGTTCATCGTAAGGAAGGATGTAATCTACATCGGTAATATGGATAAAGCTGTCTCCATGCGTCCGCGGCATCTGTTCGTTCACCTGACAGATGACGAGCTTGGCGCTGTCAATAGCGGCGCGGACGATATCGACACTGATCCCAAGGCTCATGTAGCCGTAGCGATCGGGCGGGGAGACCTGCACTAAAGCGATATCGATCGGGATCACCCCACGGTAGAAGAGGTCCGGCACCTGAGAGAGGAAGATCGCTGTGTAGTCGGCCGTCCCCTGGTTGACTGCATCTCGTGTCGGACCACTGATGAAGAAGGAATCGAGCCGGAAGTTTTTTTTGACCTCCGCTCGCAGGTAGGGGGAGACCCCAAGCGACCAGAGGTGCAGCACCTCCGCGTCGAAGAACGCCTTGGGGTGAGCATCAACATAGCGGACCATCTCATCCACAAGGTACTGTGGTTTCCCACATCCGGTCCCAATGAAGATCCGATCCCCGCGGTGAATCTTGGAGAAGACAACCTCGGGAGAAGCGAACTTCTCTGGGTACGTCTCTTGCGAACGTGCTAGGTTTGCCTTTCCGCTTACTTGTGTCATTCCCTTCTCTTTTCGGTTAGAAAACAGGCAGGATTGATTCCTGCAAGTTGTTCCCTGCATCGCTGCTAACACCGAATTCTGCCGCAATTACTCGGGAAACGCAACCGGTCGTCTGGCAGGCCAAGGCCTCCTCACAGTTGTCAGGAAGTCCTCTGGGGTGAGAAGGTCAACGTAAGTGCGTCGAGCGAGCACGCAGTGGTACACTTGCCACACTTTATGCAGTTGTGGCTATCGTATTCCTCATACGGCTTCAAGCCCATCGGGCAGGCTGCAGCGCACGCGTTACAGCGCGAGCACCGACTGCTGTCGAGCTTCAGGTGCAGGAAGCTGACCCTGTTGAAGAGTGACAGGACCGCCCCCATCGGGCACAGGTAACGACACCAGAATCGCGCAATGAGTAGCATCCCTACGAGGACAACCCCGAGGGAGATCATGTGGATGATGAACGGTCGATTTACGTGCGCTACCCCCATCAAGAGATAAGGTATCGACGCCTCGATCGATGCGGCCGGGCACAGTTTGCAGAACATCGTGTCAGCGAACGCCCACGCAGTCACAATCGTCCCCACGAGCACCGCGAACTTAGAGTAGGAGAGACTCTTGCTGATGCGCGTCTTGTTGAACGAGAGAAGGTCGTTCAACATGCCAAAAGGACAGAACCAGCCGCAAAAACCGCGCCCCGCAGCAAGGCCATACGCAACAATCATTCCGATCCAGAAGTAAGGCACGGCCCCGTAGATCACGAGGTTTTGCATCAACCCGATCGGGCAGATCGTTACCGAGAGGGGACACGCGTAGCAGTGCAGGCCAGGAAAGATGATGTGAGTCACACCGATCCCAGTGAACCCGAACAGGCCAAGGAGGAGCCCAACCCCTTGACTTATCCGCCGCATCAATGATAGCCTCATGATCCTCCTCCAAGCAGCTTAAGCAGGCGCGCTTCCAGGTCCTCGATGCCAAAGATAACGTCACCGGTATCGACGCACAATATCGCCGGTACGATCATCCGCTTGGAGCGGATAACTCCACTGGACGCCGCCAGGTCGCGATTCGTGTCCACGTTCACGAACCTATAGGAAAGGAGACCCGTTCGCTCAGCCATCTGTTTCACCATCGCTTCTGCATACGGGCAGGTGTGACACCAGGGCGCGTAGAACACGATCAGTTCGATCCTCTTCTCAAGCCCAGCCAGAGCCGAGATCGCACTATCGGAGAGGGAAGGCGCTTCGCCACTCGCCTCGTCGATCCCGACGCACGAGGTGCACAGCACGGCAGCGATTCCTTGTGCCTGCTCGTGCTGACCGAGGATGACACCGTAGGTGAGACTGCCGATAACGGCCATAGATAGAGCAACGTACAGAGGAAGGCGCACACCCGCTAGCCGCCACAGTACGATGCCTACAACAACTAGCCCCCCGACGATGCTCATCAGAAGCCACACTGGGAGCTCCCGCGTTGTTGTTGTCGCCGCTGGGGCCACGCCCTTGCTGACAACAACCGTGAGTGGAACCTCATCGACGATCTGGAAGCAGCTGATGTCGATGCAGTAGGTGTAGATCACCTGCAGAGCGATCTCGTCCGTCCCTATCGGCACATCAGGGGAGGAAGAGAGCTTCAGGTCGAGCGTCCCCTTGCTGAACGGTTGAACTGCCTCCAGGTCCGCTTCCGTCGGATCGAGAGAGAACCCATCCGCTTCAACGAGCCTCACCGCGATGCCGTCTGCCGGATGGCTCGATGTATTGTCAATAGAGAGCTGAAACCGCGCCGTACTAGCGGGAGACAGCACGATCTCCACCGGAGAGACGGCAAAGGAGAGGATCGACTCCTGTGCCAATGGAGCATGGGCCACCGTAGCGAGAGAGGAGACGATTGCCTGCTTGAGGTCGTCGCCACGCAGGCCTTTGCCACGGATTATCCCATCACGGTCGATAAGATAGGTCATCGGTATTCCAGAGACACGGTAGAGCGAGGAGACCTTGCCATCAGCCCCATCGAGGACCTGCCGATAGGTGAGGCCAAAATACGAGACCACGCCTGTGAATGCCCCCTCGTCGCGATCGAGGTCAACCCCGATCACCACAACCCCCCGATCCGCGTAGTCCTTGGCGATCGCTTCCACATACGGGAGCTCATCAAGGCACGGAGCGCACCAACTCGCCCAGAAATCGAGAACAACGATCTTCCCCTCTAGCGAAGAGAGAGAAAGCTTCTCCCCATCCGCATCGACAACGGAGAAGTCCGGGGCGGGAAAACCTACAGCTAGCGGAACCTTCGGCTCAACCCACGCATCCGACTTGTCGATCACGATCTTGGAGCCATCGGCAGAGACGCTCGCCGCCGCGTAGACTGTGCCGTCTATGTTGAACGGAGCATTGAGCCAGTACTGCTCGTGAGAATCGGAGCTCGCCAGGAGTTCACCGTCCCGATCAAGGTCGATCAGGAGTAGATCATGCTCTAGGTCGTCAAACATGCCGTCGCTGTTCTCATCAATAATCGCGATCTTGTACCTCACTCCTCCAAGCTCGATCCGACCCTCCTGGTAGTTGTCGCGGAAGTAGATGATCACCGTCGGCGTCGTCGGGCTCCATACAAGGAAGAGGTGATACGCACGCACGCCATTGCCATCACTCGCTCGCAGTTGGAAGGACGCACTCCCCACGTAGCTCCCGTCCCACAGTCGTTGCATCCAGTCGACAGGCGATAGAACCTTGCTCTCATCCGCGTCTACGTACAGCTTCCCGTTGCTACCATCCCGATCAAGGACCAGCGCAAAGCTCCTGCCAGCAAGCATCATCGAGGCGTACGTCGGCGTGCCACTGTACGTCGGCTCGGTCAATCCTGATATCGGGTCAGAGGAGAGCTGCACCGCTTGCGGGTAGTATGAGGTAGTCAGATCGAGAATCGAGTCCACGTACTTAAGGTCCCCCGTAGACGCGATGAGTACGGCAGAGAATAGAAGAATCAGTGCTAAGGTAACAAGCGCAGAACGCCACATCATCTATTGCCTCCTAATAAGGTCACGCAGACGCCCGACGCGGAAGTAGAGAAGGAGAAAAAGATGTCTCCGGTAAGTTGCCGAAAGGAAGTTTCACTGTGTCGATTTCTAATGTGTTTCTACAGTTGGAATCGGAATCGGAGAATCTTCCCTTTGTCACTCTTGTATTCCAGAATATAGGAGCTCGTTGGCCAAACCTCAAATGCGATCTCACCATCTATCCATTGGCCCTTATCTAAAGCCCCATCTTCGAAACCACGAAGTAATGAGCATGTTGCCATGCTATACTCATCCTGGATGTTACCATCGCTCTGTATGAGCCTGAACTTGGACCTGGAGACATCCTGATTGTTCCTCAAGGCCTCAACATTCAGGTGGGCTATCACGTATATGTGCCCCGGGTCTGGTTCACACCACCCCTCTTTGGATCTGCCTTCTCGTACTCCACGAAGGCTCATTCCAACGTAGCCATTGCTTACGGTTTCACCAACTTCGTGCACTTCGGGCCTTGACACCCTAACACATTCTGTAGCTGTCCCCATGTTGTCTTGATCGTCTACGACCGTAACCCAGACAGTGTAGTCTCCCGGATTCCTATAGGTGTAAACTGCGTTAACACCTGTCGCGCTCGCCCCGTCACCGAGGTCCCAGTAGAAACTAGAGATATAGCCGTCGGGGTCCCAGGATGCGGAACCATCAAATTCAACTCTCAATGGGGCTATTCCTGACACAGGCACAGCAGTAAGTATAGCTACAGGCAAAGTGTGAGTGGTCTGTATCGTTTCAGTGGCACTTCCAGCACCATTCTTATCATCCATTACTGTCAATCGCACCATGTATTCACCTGTATCGTGATATGTGTGAGTGACCTTAACACCAACTTGACCTTCTCCATCGCCAAAACTCCACTTGTAAGAGGAGATACTACCATCCGTATCCACAGATGCAGAAGCATTGAAGATCACCTCTAGAGGAATCTCTCCCTGAGTAGGTGTTGCAGTAAATCTTGCCACGGGGACTGTATTTTGAGTAACGGTAATCGTCTGAGCTGTGGACGCCGTTGTTTCCTTGTTATCAGTAACAGTAAGACCAACGGTATAAACACCGGGGATATCGTACGTATGCGTAGTTCTTTCATCTGTTGCAGAACTTCCATCCCCAAAATCCCACTCGTAAGAAACAATGGAACCATCCGAATCCACGGACCCAGAACCATCAAATGAGATTTCTATTGGGGCTATACCTGACGTAGAAGATGCAGTAAGATTTGCTACGGGAAGAGAGTTCTTTGCGCAACCAACTAGCAAAGCCAGAATAGTAACCAAGAGGATAACCGCTGACACAGCGTGCTTAAGTCTCATCATAATCACCCCCTCTATCATACTCTTTTTTTTCTTGTAGTGGAAGACCCAAGCCAACGCTATCCTCCCCGCTCTTTATGACTAAGATGCGAGCTCTCCTTAACGGGTAAATAACCTTCTCTCTATTCTTCTTCTATCCTGCCCTAGCTATAGTCATTGCTGTGAGTCGGTTTTGGAACACGGGACAGCAAGACGCCAGGCCTGGCCAACAAAGCCAATTCAACCAAAAGAACTCGCTACAAAACAAGGGTCTTTGATCAAAGGTACTTTGATTACCAAAGGAGGTAAAGGGAATGCGAAACCTGCTAATTACAAGCTTACTAGCAATAGTATTGGTTGTCCTGTCAGCCCTTGCAGCCTTGCCAGCTACTACGGCCACTCAGACACTAACCTACGAAGTAGCGGCAATCGATGACATCGAAGTCTCAGGCTCTCCACAGCCATTGATCATCGATACGGCACTCGCTGGTTCCGAGCCTACATGTGCTACAGACAGTAGCACTACATACACGATAACAACAAATGGAGGAAGCAATTCAAGGAAGATCACTGCACAGCTTGATTCAGATATGCCAGATGGTCTCACTCTTTGCATTACATTAGCTGGTCCCGCCGGCGCCGACACACCACCAAGCAAGGTCACCCTTACAACAACTCCCACTAACGCAGTAACATCTATAGATTCGGTGGCGGAAAGCGGACTCACGATCACCTATGAACTCAGTGCCACAATAGCCGCCGGTGTGGTTGACTCAGCAACAAAGACTGTTACACTGACCATTACCGCTTCCCCATAGGCTGTTACATGCAGGCTAGTGTAGGGCCTCTTGCATTAGCCTCCTTCGGCTGAACTAAGAGCCAACGCAACCGCTAACACAACCGAAGTTATCGAAGACAGTACTCCTACTACATCCGGCCCTTTCACAATATCTCTCAACAACAAGGCTCTCCCTCTCTTGACTGAAAAACCAGCCCTACAGCACGTACAGGCGACGCTTCCAATCCGCCTTTCCTGAGTACTTATAACAACCGCAGGTACGATGTCTAGCGGAATGGAAGCAACATCGCCGCCGCCATCCACGAAGTGAAGAGGGCTATCAATATGAGTTCCACAATGGCAGTCAAGCCAAGTAATGCGGGACAAGCTGTGCCCATTAGTCTTCACAGTTGCTAAGCGCTCAATATCCATATTAGCTCAAATCTCCATATAATTTGCCTCTTTTTGAGGTAGAATTAAGATGACAAATACTTATAATATAAGAACATGTTCGTTCAGTAGTGAACAGATAAGAGAAGGTTCAAGAAATATTATAAAGAGGAGGTCAGCATATGGCTAAGAAGCAAATCCTGGATAAGCTCTCCATCTATATTCCCCAAAAGAAGATGGAACAGAATCCCGTTGAGCGATTGATTCGACTGAGCGAGAAGCGGGATCGTTCGATCAACTACCTGGTCGTTGATGCGATCCTGCAGTACCTTGCTAAGGAAGAGAAAGCTTAGACTCTAGGGATTGTCACGGCTCAAGATATCACATAGGGCAACACCTTCCTGTGACAATCCTTGTCTCGCTGCTATGCTGATCCATCCCTTTCTGCTTGCCATTCTTGTTCTAACTCGCTAAATCTCCCTACTGTTATGGCTGCACGAATATCTCTCATCAAGCGAACGATGAATCGAAGATTATGCATGGAGGCAAGTCGGTAAAAAGACAGTTCGCCAGAACGGCATAAATGGCTCAAGTAAGCACGCGAGTGATGGCGGCACGCAAAGCAGTCACAATCGTTATCTATTGGGTGAGGATCGGACCTGAACCGTGCATTTCGCAGGTTGATCCGATGACGAGGCGCATCTTTCACAAATACGGTGCCATTTCGCGCGATACGGGTAGACGCGGCACAATCAAACGTATCTACGCCTCGACGTACAGCAGCAAGAATATCATCGATCTCTCCGATCCCCAGAAGGTGTCGCGGTTTTTCCAAGCCAAGATATGGTATCGTCCAGTCAAGAACCAGGTGCATTTCCTCCTTTGATCGACCAAGTGAGCCGCCAATGGCAAACCCATCAAAACCCATCTCCTCTATTCTTTGTGCACTTTCTTGCCGCAGATCCTTGTACGCACCTCCTTGTACTATGCCATACACAACTTGCTCAGGGTTTGGAGACATCCCGTCCTTGGCGCCTTCCCGGAATGCCTCCAAACAACGTCTCGCCCAACGGTGGGTTCGCCCCATCGCTTCTTTCGTATAGCTATAGGAGTGTAATGGCGACGTGCATTCGTCAAGAGCAAGCACGATATCTGCGCCTAGCTTGCGTTGTAGTGTGATTACCCCTTCCGGCGAGAAGAAATGTTCTGATCCGTCTATGATGGAGCGGAAACTGACCCCTTGCTCACCTAGCCGAACAAGCGATTTTCTTCGCTGGTATCCTTCTGTTGATATGCGAGAACCATCTCCAGGGAAAATAGACGCGATTTTGCCTACACCATGTTCCTTTCCCACTCCAAGGCTAAATACCTGAAACCCACCGGAATCCGTCATTGTCGGCCCATTCCATCCTGAAAAACCGCGTAGCCCACCTAGCTTGGCAATTATGTTCTCACCCGGGCGTAGATGCAGGTGATAAGAGTTAGCGATTAGGATTTGTATGCCAAGCTCAACCAGTGTCTGAGGCTCAACCGCTTTCACTGTTGCTTGTGTGGCTACGGCTACAAACGCTGGCGTTGCCACTTGTCCGTGCGCTGTTATTAGTATCCCCGTACGTGCCAACGATCCTGGGTCCCGGCTTTGTGTTCTAAATAGACCGCTCATCAGTAAAAGGTGGTCAGCGTCCTGTGGTGTGGCGCCATTTCGCGGCCTTGCGCCATATCCCACAGAAGCCAGTCTATTTCTATTGATAAGAGCGCTCTTCCTAGCCGCAAGAGCGCAGCACGCAACAGTTCAACCGCCACAATCATCCCTGCTCGGATTTCCACTTCGTAGGCCGAACCAGCGCGAATCCACCCTTTGCTATCAACTACTCGCGCCAGTGCCTCCGAGTAATTAAGTACTCCCTCATTGCGAAGGATTTGAGGAACTTTGTAGTCAGCAAAAGCAGTCAGTTTCTCCATCTCTCTAAGCGCCCCAAATGATTTGCCACGAAAGCTCGCGTAAAGGTCGCTTGCCAGGATCTGTGCCCGCTTGTAAAATGCGATCTTTTCTCCTGCATACCAAGCCTCGTCACAAAACGACGGGAAGCCCTCCACTAGGATTTTAGTTAGCCGTATCGCACTCCCTCCTGCATCTTCTATCAAGTTCGCCGCCTTGCCTTGATAGAGGGAAACTATTCTGTCCCCGAGCTCGCGAAGGATAGTAACTCGCTCCTTCAACAGGGGAATCTTCCCTATGGGATGCTCTCCTTGCAGAAGTGTACGTACCTCTTCTTCCTTGACACACATCAGGTAAGAGAAGTCGTCAATGGGTGGTTCCCTAATCATGAAGGCCTGTTTCAAGACCGAGGCAAGACCAAAATACCCTTGTACTTGTTCGCCTCCAATAATAACCTGCCAGCGCGGCTCGGGGAAGAAACAGAAATTGAGGGCATCAAGCATCAACAGATAGCTCACCGTTCGTTCACTGCCGTCGTAGAAATGGTGTTCGTAGTTCCACTGAGAAAGCGGCATATTCACGAGCAGTCGAGCAAGCCGATCAATTCCTTCTGGGTTGATGCTGACATGCATGCTCCTATCACAAACGAACCGAGCTCGCAACACAATATCTAATGTCATCTTTCCTTTTGCCTCCATAAGAGCAGACTGAGATTACCAAACCGATAACAGCTTTTCCCAAGAGATCTATTCTTCCTGCCTGATTAAGGCTTTGCTCAGTCGAGAGCTCTGTACAGCGTCTCGTAATCACAGCTTGGACTCCAGAACAAGTAACCATCTGCACCCATTTCCTTGGCTGCCTTTATCTGTTCACGAATATATCCTTCCAGGCTCATACCATACGGAATTGCTCGATCAAACACCTGTAAGAACGGCCGGAGAGGAGTAGAGACTCGGTCTTTCCCAGCACTAAGAGCATCCCGTACCAGCTGATAAGGATTATCTTTGTAGTATTGCTCTACGTAGTGAGAAGGATAAAGCATCGGTGAGATCAAATCGATACACGCAGCCATCTCTTCCAAAGACTGACCAATGGGGTCAATTCGCTTCTTGTTCCAATTCCATAACACTCGACCAAACACATCTGCTGAGACAATAATCCTGCCAGGGAGTTCTTGTCTCGCTTGCTGCAAGAATCCGTTCACCGCCGCATATCGTTGTTCATAAATGGGGAGAAGCTCGCCTTCATCAGGAAAACGCACATAGTCAAACTGGATTTCGTCAAATCCCAGTCCAGCAACCTCCTGAGCAACTTCCAGGTTGTAAGCGACAGCTCTCTCATCATCCGGTGATACCCACGGGCTTGAGATCCCAAGGAAAGCCGCAAGTTTGGGATCATAGAACAGTACTTGCCTGGCAATCAGGTAGATCCCCGTCCTGTGTAGGGCAGTAACAAGGGAACAGAAATCAAGACGCCCGCTGGAAGCACCTATTGTATTTGCCAGTGGAATGCTGCTCTCATAAGTCAATTCACCATGCATGTTCTTCACGTTAATCACGACTGCATTGAGCTTTTTCTCGCTGACGGCTGCCAGCACACCCTTCAAAACCCCTGGCTTGCTGATAGCGTGAGAGGTTAGGTAAACTCCGATACGATCGTGGTAGAAGGGAGGAAACACATTTAAAGATGCCGGAGAGGCCTGATCCCATCCAACCATCCCGAGCAGTGTGAAAAGAAATCCCATAACCAGCAGGCAACGAATAGACATTCTCTTCATGATCGTCTAGCAAGTATACGCACCCTTATCGACCATTCTGGTCATCTCGGTGTTTTTCAGATGGGACCTTGGACACGTTTTTCTTACAGCAGTTACCCAAGCAACTTTTGAGCACTAGCTAACTACCTAGAGAAAGGCGATTTCCCCAGAGGCGGATGCCTACAGCATTGTTGATACCTTTTAGTCGGGCTATAATTGCCGAGGACACCTAGATAGAGAGCCACAAGGAGAAACCGTATGAGAAACACCGTTTGTGTTCTGACTACGCTGATAATCTGTCTATCAATAGGAGCACTAGCCCGGGAACCGCATACGCCGATCACCATTCTTGGCAACAATGATTTCACTGCCGCAAACGGCGTTCTGTACGGAACTGGAACGTTGGACGATCCCTACATCATCGCTGATTGGAAGATTGATGTTCCCGTCGGTACTCCTTATGGGATCAAGGTAGAGAATGCAAGCGCGCACTTCGTGTTACGCGAATTGATTATTGATGGAGCAAGGGAAAAGCAAGGAGCAGCCATTCGCCTTGGTTTCATCTCCGCGGCCACAATTGAACACTGCCTAATCTCAAACACACACAACGGAGTCACGATTGCCTCCAGCACTAACGTAGTCATGAAGGACAATAGATTACAGGTCACAGGAAAAGGACTTTCCGTTATCGGTGTATCAACCGACGAATACCGCCATACGATCGACGAAACCAATCTGCTAAACGGTTATCCGATCAACTACTTCTGTGGGAGGAATGGCGAGAGAGTTAGCGGGTTTAATTCAAACAACCTATACATTGCAGCATGCCAGAACATGACAATTGCTAATAATGAGATTGTTGATGGTGATGGGATTCAACTTGCTTTCGTCAACAACTCACTGATTGACTCTAACGTGGCTTATCGTAACTGCGAAGACGGGATCAGTCTTTACTGGTCGAATGATAACACGATAACGGATAACGAACTTGGAAATAATCATCGTGCTGGGATACAACTGTGGCTTTCAAACGGAAACAAGCTCTCTCAAAATCAGCTGCTGGCAAACAGCTACGGAGCGATTGTCTCCGCCAGCGATAACAATAATCTATACAGCAATACAATTGCTGCCAACCCAATCGGAATTGAGCTAGACGCGGGATCAGCCCGAAATACCATAGCAGGAAGCATTATTTACCATGAGAACACACGGTATGGAATCATTATCCATCAAGCAGTGACAAACTACGTAGAGAAAAACGCAATCGTAAAAACCGAAATCGGGATTATTCTAGATAGCCTAGCCAATAACAACACCATTCGTACAAACACAATCATCGACGGAGATACGGGCCTTGTTATTAGAGGTTCTTACAACCGGATCACGCAAAACATGATTGCCCGGAACACCTCTCAAGGGATCTTATTTCCCGAGACCTATGGAAAGGAAGCGATCACCAACAACAGAATCTTTGAGAACACCTTTACCGACAACACACATCACCTCTATCTTTGTAATGACTCTAATACAAATCTGCTATACGAAAACATGTTTTTCGGCGAAGCTGGCGAACTTGTCAGTGACTATGGCAGTAACGCCTGGACAGTCTCGGGCGTGGGCAATTTCTGGGAATACAATCAGAAAACAGACAAAGATACCGCCCCACTGCTTCTGCCACTCTCCGACCGAAAAGGCCTCGGCATTCTTAGTACCCTCAAAGTGCAAAGCCTGATACTAGTAACAGAAAAAGGCGATTCCATACGAATTCCCGCCCTTATTGCTGACAAAGCATACGAAAGATTCATTGGATTCCGATCATTTCCTGCCTCCCTGATTGACAATTTCCCTGCCATTTTGTTCTGTTACGATAAAGAGGTCTCTGTTCGCTTTACCATGGAAACGGTAAGCTTCCCGCTTGATATTGCCTTTTTTGACGGACATGGAACGTTAGTGGGAACCGCGACTATGGAACCGGAATCACCAGACCTGTATACCGCAAACGAGCCGTTCCGTTACGCATTGGAACTCCCGAGCGGTTACCTCGCCGAACACGAAATCACTGGTGCAGCGCGGCTAATCCTTTCTGGCGATGAATAAGCCAAAACACATCGGGGCAGTTATCTTTGACCTCGATGGAACCCTGGTTCGTTACCAAGGCGTGGAATTTGAATCAAGTTGGGGTGCGATCGGCGCTGCTGCCGGTGTTAAGGGAGAATGGGATCGCCTCCTTACCCAGTACTTTCCGCGTCCAGATGCTTATGCAGAATGGATGTCCCAAAACGCCCGACTTCTCGCTGGTGTTCCTGTAGAACAAGTTGCGAAGAAAATCCTTCCGCCTCCTTACGCAACTGGCGTTCGGGAGGCAATTTACAAGCTGCGGAAGCACTATCTTCTCGGAATCCTTTCCTCTGGTGTTGACCTCGTTGCCGAATATGTACGCAAGGACCTTGGCTTCAAGTTTGCTGTTGCCAATCGCTTGCTCGTTCACGACGGCTCCTTCACAGGAGAAACAGAGACCATAGTCCATCTCTGGAAGAAAGCAGATGTCATGCGGCAAACTGTATTGAGAATAGGCCTTCCTCTTTCAGAGATCTGTTATGTCGGTGACCATGTCAATGATATCCCGGTTATGGATCTTGTCGGCCTGTCCATAGCGTTTAACCCAAAGGCTGCTGAGCTGGAAGAGGTTGCTGACTATGTAACACGAAGCTTTGCCGACATTCCTATGTTGGTCGAGGAGTGGCAGCACGCCTAATCGACACACCCGGCCAATTCGCTTGATGAGTACTCAAATTAAGTTCCAAAGATACGGTCACCTGCATCGCCAAGCCCTGGAAGAATATATCCGTGCTTATTCAGCTGGCGATCAAGCGACGCTGTATAGATCGGTACCTTCGGGTGGGCTTCAAAAAAAGCCTCTACTCCTTCCGGTGCAGCAACAAGACACAGGAACTGGATTCTTCTTGCCCCTTCGCGTTTGACAAGCTCCACCGCCGCAATTGCGCTCCCGCCAGTTGCAAGCATAGGATCAACTAAGATAACTTGCGCCTCCGGAAGCTCCGGCGGAAGCTTGGCATAGTATTCAACCGGTTGCAGAGTTTTGGGATCGCGGTATATTCCAATATGGCCCACCTTAGCCATAGGCACAAGATTGAGTACTCCGCCAAGCATTCCGGTCCCGGCTCGCAGTATGGGGACAAGCACTATCGGAACGTCAAGCACCCTTCCTGTTGTTCGTTCAAGTGGTGTTGCTACTTCTACTTCATGCAAGGGATAGCCGCGAGTGATTTCATACACCATGAATGCAGTCAGCTCTTCGAGCAACAAGCGAAACTTGTGATTGTTTGTGCGTGCATC
>Ga0315545_1001644_pt1 | contig 21484 bp, 21 predicted proteins | sample SalMarSW160210MG_FD_203096 | JGI IMG/M metagenome (GOLD analysis project Ga0315545, IMG submission 203096) | Salt marsh sediment microbial communities from the Plum Island Ecosystem LTER, Massachusetts, United States - Salt Marsh Sediment SW1602-10 ...
AGCTGAGGCTGAGAGAGTAGCTAAGGCCGAAGCCAAAGCCGAATCCAAAGCCAAGGCTGAGGCGGAAGCAAAGGCAAGAGCTGAATTTGAAGAAAAGGCAAGAGCAAATTCTGAAGCGATTGAGAAACTCAGGGCGGAGGCTGAGGAAAAGTCGAGGGTTTATTCTGAGACGATATCTGGAATCAAAACCGAGTTGGAAGGGAAACTGAAAGCCGAGTCCAAGAAGGCCTCGAGGGCCGAGGCCAGGGCTGAATCTGAAGCCAGAGCAAGAGCAGAAGCCGAAACTCAGGCTGAAGCGCAAGCCAGAGCAAATTCCGAAGCGATTGAGAAACTCAGGGCGGAAGCCGAAGAAAATTCGAGGATTTATTCTGAGAAGATAGCTGAAATCAAAACCGAGTTGGAAGGGAAACTGAAAGCAGAGTCCAAGAAAGTCTCGAGGGCCGAGGCTAGGGCTGAATCTGAAGCCAGAGCTAAAATTGAAGCTGAGGAAAAAGCTGAATCTTATACTAAGAAAATTACCGAGGTCGAAGAAAGGCTGAGAGTCGAATCTGAAGCCAGAGCGGAGGTAGAAGCGGAAGCAAAAACGAGAGAGGAAAAACTAAAAGCTGAGGCTGAGAGAGTAGCTAAGGCCGAAGCCAAAGCCAAGGCTGAGGCGGAAGCAAAGGCAAGAGCCGAATTTGAAGAAAAGGCAAGAGCAAATTCTGAAGCGATTGAGAAACTCAGGGCGGAGGCTGAGGAAAAGTCGAGGGTTTATTCTGAGACGATATCTGGAATCAAAACCGAGTTGGAAGGGAAACTGAAAGCCGAGTCCAAGAAGGCCTCGAGGGCCGAGGCCAGGGCTGAATCTGAAGCCAGAGCAAGAGCAGAAGCCGAAACTCAGGCTGAAGCGCAAGCCAGAGCAAATTCCGAAGCGATTGAGAAACTCAGGGCGGAAGCCGAAGAAAATTCGAGGATTTATTCTGAGAAGATAGCTGAAATCAAAACCGAGTTGGAAGGGAAACTGAAAGCAGAGTCCAAGAAAGTCTCGAGGGCCGAGGCTAGGGCTGAATCTGAAGCCAGAGCTAAAATTGAAGCTGAGGAAAAAGCTGAATCTTATACTAAGAAAATTACCGAGGTCGAAGAAAGGCTGAGAGTCGAATCTGAAGCCAGAGCGGAGGTAGAAGAGGAAGCAAAAGCGAGAGAGGAAAAACTAGAAGCTGAGGCTGAGAGAGTAGCTAAGGCCGAAGCCAAGGCGATAGAAGAAGCCAAGGCCGAAGCTGAAACAAAGGAAAGATTACGGGCTGAATCTGAAGCTAGAGCCAGAGCCGAATCCGAAGCCAGAGCCGAAGCCGAAGCCAGAGCCGAATCCAAAGCCAAAGCTATAGAAAGATTACGGGCTGAATATGGGGCCAGAGCTAGAGCAGAAGCCGAAGCCAAAGCGATAGAAGCCAAGGCCGAAGCTGAAACAAAGGAAAGATTACGGGCTGAAGCTGAGGCGAGAGCCGAAGCAGAAGAAAAGGCCCAAGCAAATGCTGAGGTGATAGAGTACCTCAGAACGGAAGCTGAGAATAAGACGAGGGCTTATTCTGAGGCGATGAGGGTTTATTCTGATACGATATCTAAAATCAGAACAGAAATGGAGGATAAATTAAAAGCCGAGGCTGAAGCAAAGGCCTCGAGGGTTTATACTGAGACGACAGATGAAATCAAGGCTGAGTCGGAAGAGAAGGAAAAGGCAACGAAAAATTGAGCGCATTGTAAATCTCCCTATATATAAGTGAATATTAATGAAATAAATAAGCGAAAAGATAGCACACGTCAAGCGGGAATGACAACAAAGAGAAAAATAACCACCAATATAAAATTGGTGGTAAAAAGAACAAAAAAGGCGGGGTGGGGGTAGATATAACAATAAGTCGGCGGGAGAAATAGCCTAAAAAGAGTTGACAAACATTTATTTGTACTGTATATTGTATTTGTATTTGCGTGAAAACATGCAAATACGAGCCTGAAACATCCCTAAGGGATGGTTACGGTGTTACAGAAAGGGTGTAAAAGACCGATTTGGCAGCTTCGCCTGCGTATGGCGATAGCGGCTGATGGGTAAGTGCCCGTAAAACTGTGCATTGCTGGAATAACGGTATGTTTATCAGGAGTATCAGACAATGTGTTCTCACGTCGTTTCTTCGGGCGCGTCCGCCCGGAGTCAATCGAATATCTTACCGGTGCGCAAATTGTCGTCCGTACTCTGCTTGGGCTGGGGGTCGATACAATCTTCGGCTATACCGGTTCGGCGTTACTTCCACTATTCGATGAGATAAATTCTGAAAATTGGAGATATATAATGGCAAAGAAATCAGATGAGAAAAAGGCAGGCGCTGAGATAATAGTAGATACGCTCATCGAGCAGGGTGTCGAAACGATGTTCGGCTACCCCGGCGGGGTGGTGCTGCCCTTATTCGATAGGTTATATGATGCGCCGATTGAGTTTATAATTCCACGTCACGAACAGGGCGGCTGTCATATGGCTGATGCTTATGCCCGTGCCAGCGGGAAAGTCGGCGTTGTCGTTGCGACCAGCGGTCCCGGTGCGTGCAATTTGACTACTGGGCTTGCGACGGCGCTGATGGATTCTGTGCCGGTAGTTGCCCTAACCGGACAGGTTCGCACAGAGCTTATCGGCAACGATGCGTTTCAAGAGGCTGATACTACCGGCATTACGCGCCCTGTTACGAAATACAACTGTATAGTTAAGGATATTAAAGACCTTGCCCGGACGATTCGAGAGGCGTTTTATATTGCTTCGACGTCCCGTCCCGGGCCGGTGCTTGTTGATATACCGGTTGACGTTCAGGTTGCCAGGTATGAGTCAGACGGGCAGGTCAAGATGAACCTGCCGGGCTATCGGATTCGAACGAAAGGCCATGCGAGACAGATATCGGCTGCCGCTGCGGCGATAAATAAGTCAGAAAAGCCGGTGCTTTATGTCGGCGGCGGGATTATTATAGCGAACGCAAGCGAGGAATTAAGAGCACTGGCCCAGAAGGCACATCTGCCGGTAACGATGACGCTTTTAGGATTAGGCAGTTTCGACCAGAACAGGCCGGAGTCATTGGATATGCTCGGGATGCACGGTTCCGCTTATGCTAATTATGCGGTGCAGGAATGTGACCTGCTGATTGCCGTAGGCGCTCGATTTGATGACAGAGTGACCGGCAAAGTTAAAGGCTTTGCCCCGAATGCAAAAATAGTTCATATTGATATCGACCCGACGAGTATATCGAAGAATGTTAATGTGGATATTCCCGTGGTGGGCGATGCAAAATATATACTAACTGAGTTGGTCAAGGAAGTTGAGCACCGAGAGAGAGCGCCGTGGTTTAAGAAAATTGCCGAGTGGAAGAAAAAATTCCCCTTTAGCTATGACAAGAACGCCTCGGTGGTTAAGCCACAGTATGTTATTGAGGAGTTGTGCCGTCAGACCAAAGGCGAGGCAATTGTAACCACTGGCGTCGGTCAAAACCAGATGTGGGCAGCTCAATTTTTCAGGTTCAGTAGGCCCCGGCAGTTCATAAGCTCCGGCGGACTCGGCACAATGGGTTATGGTCTGCCGGCTGCCATAGGAGCGCAGGTGGCCAGGCCTGATGCCACCGTTATTGATATTGACGGCGACCACAGTTTTAATATGACGATGACAGAGCTTTCGACGGCAGTCGAGAACAAATTGCCGATAAAGGTCTGCATTTTGAACAACGGCTATATGGGAATGGTTCGACAGTGGCAGGAACTTTTCTACAACAAGCGATACTCAAAAACCTACCTGGCCAATCCCGATTATGCAAAAGTGGCGGAGGCGCTTGGCGCTGTCGGGATTACCGTCGAAAAAGCAGCCGATGTTCCCGGAGCTATAAAGAAGATGCTGGGTCAAAAGCGGCCCTGCGTTGTTGACTTTAGAGTCGAGCGAGAAGAAAATGTTTGGCCTATGGTTGCGGCCGGCAAAAGCCTGAATGAGATGGACGGGCTTGATATAATGGAAAGTATGGCATAAGAAAATAAAAAGGCAAAAACGATGAAGCATATAATAAGTGCATTAGTTGAGAACAAGCCCGGCGTTCTGGCGCACGTTGCGGGGATGTTCGCCGCCCGTGCGTTCAATATTGATTCACTTGTCGTCGGCCGAACCGAAGACCCGAAGCTGAGCCGAATGACAATTGTTGTTGTCGGCGATGACAGGGTTGTAGAGCAGGTTCGAAAACAATTGGCCAAGATTGTTCCTGTTGTTAAGGTTCAGGATTTCGCCGGTGAGCCGGTAGTGGCGCGCGACCTGATGCTTATAACGATTTCAGCGCCGCCGGATAAACGGCCGGAAATTTTATCTCTGATAGAAATGTTCAGAGGCAGGGTGGTTGATATCGGCACCAAACAGCTAATGGTGGAAGTCAGCGGCCCTGAGAGCAAGATAGAGGCCTTCATCGATGTTTGCAGGCCGTACGGCATTAAAAATGTGGCCAGAACCGGAACGATCGCGATGCCGCGACAGGGACCGTCGGAAGCGAAATCTTAGGGTCGGGCTTTTTTGTTGCTTGTCGAAAGATAGCCGATTATTATGTTTGTGTATGAGACTTGCGCTGACTAAATACGGCTGGCCGGAAGTGGTTATTTTCCCGGCAATAGTGCTGGTGGTGTTGGCTGTCTATCTGGTTGCAGGTGTTTTGTATCTGAGCGCCTGGCTTATCATTTCAGTAGAGGCTGTTCTGGCTGTTATCCTGATTTGGGTTTTGTCGTTTTTCCGGGACCCTTACCGGCTTTGCCCGGAGGATTCGAGCCTGCTGCTTTCGCCCGCTGACGGCAGGGTAACCGACATCGAGATTGTCGAAGAAAATGACTTTATCAGTAAAAATGCGATTAGAATCGGAATATTTTTGAGTATTTTTGACGTGCATATTAATCGTGCACCGTGTAATGTAAAAGTTGAGAGAATCAGCTACAAAAAAGGCAAATACAAAAACGCTATGAATCCTGAGTCGGGCCGTGTCAATGAGTCCAACGACCTTTATATAACCAGGATTGACAGCCCCGAAGACAGGCTGATTGTCCGGCAAATCAGCGGTGCTATTGCCCGGCGGATTGTATGTGCTACAAAACAGGGCCAGCAACTAACCGGCGGTGAGAAATTCGGTATGATAAAATTCGGCTCCAGAACGGAACTGTATGTGCCTATTAGTGCAAATACAAAGTGCTTGGTTCGTACAGGCGATAAAGTTAAAGCCGGCGTAACGCCACTTGTAAGGTATGAAGGACGAATGACAGGGGACGAGGGACGAGAGGCAAGCTTATGACCCGATTAAAAACCCAGGCGGCCAGAGACAGTTTGCTTCGGCGGGTGCGCAGGCAGAGATTGAAGTACATTACTATCCTGCCGTCGTTGGTAACAATTCTAAATGGAATATGCGGTTTTGCGGCCATTGCTTTTGCCAGCAAGGGTGCTGCTGCCAGTGTTAACCATTTTTCCTATCTTACGCTGCCATATTTTGCTATGGCTGGCTATATGGTTCTGCTTGCGATGATTGCTGATGTTCTGGACGGTCGGCTGGCACGAATGAGCAAGAACACCTCCAGCTTCGGGGGCCAGCTCGACAGCCTTTGCGATATAGTCAGCTTCGGGGTGGCGCCGGCATTTTTGATGCTCAAAGTTCTTGAATACAAATTAAGTGGTTATGCCGAGCAGAACCTTTCCTTTGTGAATTTTCTGCAGCGTTTTATCTGGCTGGCAGCAGCGTCATATATAAGCTGCGCAGCCATTCGATTGGCCAGGTTCAATGTGGAGAACGAGGAGGATGAATCTGCCCATATGAGTTTCATAGGCCTGCCGACTCCTGCTGCTGCAGGGGTGGTTGTTAGCCTGGTAATATTCCATCAGGAAACATTATTGGAGCTTTCAGCCGGAGGCAACCGGGCTTATGTAATCTGCGAGAACGCGCTTCTTTACGCCCTGCCGCTTATGGTTCTGGGAGTTGCGGTATTGATGGTCAGCCGGATTCGATATCCGCATATCCTAAATCAATATATAAAGGGTAAGAAGCCTTTTGCACATCTTATCAGAGCATTGTTGTTCCTCGCCCTTGTTATATGGAGCAGGCAGGTGGCATTGGTATTGATTTTCTGCGGTTTTGCAGCAGGCGGCTTTTCGAAATGGTTTTATTATAAAATAATCCACAGGAGAAGCGATATTACCTTGTCAGCCGAACCGTCGGTTCCGATGACTATAGAGAAGAGGGATAACAGCGATTAGCCGGCGTTTAGACAAGTTTCTAAAGGTGTGAACTTGTAGTCTGGAGGTCCTGCTCCTTGGGAGTGCATTGGTTTATCCGGTAATAGTGCTCCACAACATTGCAGAGCCGCTGCAAAACCTGTCGGCCTTCAGGGCTTGCTTCCAAACCGACAATCTGCAGGCCGAGACATATACTATTCTCGTCCGCTGTCGGCAGGATGTTCCTAATCTGGGCATTGAACATCAGAGGTGTTTCATAGGGCATAGGTGTAAATCTCATCCCGATAAACTGTCCTCTTTTGAAGTCCGGTTTTTGCTCGTTGTCAATTACGATCTGCGCGCCGCCAGCAGAGATATCGGTAAGTCTGCCCTGCCAATAGCGATCCGGCGGCGTCCGGCGAGAGTCGCTGTCCTGGGTTTCCTGGGGCATCTCATCAGTGTAGCGGCGATGCCAAAGCATTACATTTACCTTCAAAGAACTAGGCACGTCCACGCGGAAATAGCTTCTTCTCTGGACCACCTCAATTCGGTCCGGCACCTTAAGCACTATCATTCCGCCGCTTGTGGGATCCGATGAAGGCTCGAAGGCTACCACGGTTGTCTCGAAAATAAACTTGCCGTATTCATACTTTAGTGATATGCCGACCGGCTGATTAACCTGGATGTTTATCGGATGTGGCTTTTGGGTTCTCGCAAGGGAGGGTTCCTCGTGAGTATTTTGCAAAGTGGAGTCCATTTTTCTTGGGGGCAGCTGGGCTTCCAGCCTGTTAGCTCCAAGATTGGTTAGTAACACTTTCGCGACGTGCCATTTGCCCCTGGACAAGTATGACATAACGGCAGGAATTTTTTTATCGATTACAGTTTGTAGAATTTTCCTTGGTTCAACTCCGCTTAGCATTGCTAATTCGTTCATAACAGCCCCCCCAATGAGGTGTTTTAAGAGTCTCGTTTTATACTCAATCAGGGGCCTTTTTAGAATTCTAAATACCATATAGGACGTTTGCTTCCTTCTTAAAGTATATATATAAATCGGCAATAAACAAATTTGGTGTTAGGCAAAATTTGCAACTTGCCACCAACAGGGAGAATTTGTTTATTTTTTAGTTGTTCGTCAATAAGCAGTACATAGTTGCAAAATCCGCTCGATGCAGATATGCTTGCTTTATCTATGAATGGAACATACGAAACAAGAAATCGTTGGTTCGATAAAATAGCGTTTTTCAGCCTTTTTATTGTGGTTGTAGTAATAGCCCACTTTATAGTCGTCTTGCGGTCTGCCATTGTGTTTTCGGAACCGATAGATTTAAATTGCGCTGGTTTATCGGCTTGTATACCGGCAGGAAATGGCTGGCAAAGCGAAAAACAATGGAGATATCAGCAAAACACTTTTACTCTGGATAGTTTTTTTACCTCCGGCTCCGGTGGCGTAACTGCCATAGTTTCCTGCCAGTACCTGCTGGCGGCTACAAAGGCTACTCCGAAAGAGCTGTTTGAGGAAAAGGCTTCTGAGATTGGCGGGTCAACAATCGCAAAAACAGGCCAAATCGAGATGGGCGATGGGTCGGGCCTGTCTTTTGCAAAAGGCTTGCAAAACGGGAGCATTCCCACTTTACACTGGGCATATATAAAAAGCTTGTCCGGCGGCAGCCAGGGGCCAACAATGCTGTTCGATATGTTTTTTGGTGCCGTGCAGTTACCAAACAACCGTCGGCTTGATATCGAAGTGTACCAGACTGCGGGTGATACGAACCTGACCGAGGAGATTTTCAAATCCGTTACTGAGAATTTAAAATTCACAGATAACCTGCTCCTCGATGCCGGCAGTAAAATCGTTGCAGAAATTAAAGGTAAGGGTCTCGACAGCTTTTTGTCTTCCCCTGAGGACGGGCAGGACCGAGAAAGCTTTTTTCTGATTAAGGATGCGAGAGGACGCACCGTAGGATTTACGATGGAAGTGCTGGGTTCCCATTTTGCGACACCACAGGTTCAGGCAGCAAGGCCGCAGAACGGTGATGCTCTTGAGCTGGCACCGGAAGCCCAATTAAATATACTGGCGATGAGTTTTTACTATATTCGTGGGCGATATGACCAGGAGCAGGCAACATTTTTTCAAAGCGATAACAATCTTAAAGAGTTTGTCTGGAGAAGTAAGACCAGCGGTCCGAGCGGCAGAAGTAGTGCTGAGATAGTCTTAGGTAAAGATGGGATTATGACCATTAAGGAATTTGGCCGGCGGGACAAAGAAAAAGATTATCGAATCAGCCCTGCGGCGATACCGGATGTCTTAGGTGAATTTGTCTTTAGCCAAATGCTTGATAGCCACTGGAAAGAAATCCTTGTGGATATAATTGAAACTGATGGTAGAATTACACCGGCACTTGTTTCCAGAACCGACGTTGCCGGAGAAGAAGCGGCCTATGTATTCAGGGTGGAGCCTCTGGATGGGCGGGGTTTTTTTGAACAAGTATATCTTGACGACCAGAGGCAGGTTTCGAGAAGATTACTGCAGCAGAAAAACGCATATACTCTCGAACGCACCATTGCAGAAAACATATTAAGAGAATTTCCCGAACAGGGCAGCTATATTTTACAAAAGAAGGATAAAATTCTGGAACAGGACCAGCCGCAGGAAAATAGTGAATATTAATTAGTTGTTCGAGAATTATATACTGCTATGTGAGATACTAACCACTAATTAAAAGGTATTTGTTATGTCCGAGTATTATGATTGCATCATAATCGGTGCCGGCCCGGCCGGCCTGGGCGCAGCGCTTTACACTGCCCGCGACAGATTAAGAACGCTGTTGCTTGAGAAGCTCGTCCCTGGCGGACAAATCAGCAGCACGGACAGGATAGAGAACTACCCCGGCATCGAACGTATAGACGGCCCCGGTTTGATTGAACGGATGCAGAAACAGGCCGTGACCTTCGGGGCGGAAATCAAAACCAGCAGCGAAGTTACAGCTCTGAAAAAGTTACAGGATGGCAATATCGAGGTTCGCTGCGATAAGGACGGGTATATCGCAAGGGCTGTCATTCTGGCGCCAGGAAGTGATTATCGCAGACTCGGCGTACCCGGCGAAGAGCAGTTCCGCAGCGCCGGTGCCGGCGTCAGTTATTGCGGAACCTGTGACGCGCCGTTTTTTAAGGGCAAGCAGGTCGTCGCGGTCGGCGGGGGCAATACCGCACTGGAGGAAACGCTGCACCTGACCGGATTCGCTGATAAGGTAACGATTATACACCGCAGAGACGAGTTTAGAGCGACCAGGGTTTTGCAGGAAGAGCTTTTAGGCAGAGCGAAAGAACCAAACTCCAATTTGGTTATAAAATACAACACCGTTGCAACTGCCATAGAGGGCGAAGGGAAAGTCCAGTCAGTGAGGCTCAAAGATGTAAAGACCGGCAAGGAAGAAAATTATCCCTGTGACGGAGTATTTATATTTGTAGGTATGGTGCCGAATACGAACTTTCTTAAGGGTTTTGTGGAGCTGACCGAGAACGGCTTTATCAGGTGCGACTGCGCATATCTTCGCACAAAGGTGCCCGGCGTATTTGCAGCCGGTGATTGTAGAGTAGGAGCGGCTATGCAGTTAGCCACAGCAGTCGGCGATGGGGTTGTGGCGGCGATGATGCTGAAACAATATTTCAGAGACCCGAACTGGTGGAACGAAGTCGTCAGTGACACCTTGCAGCCCGGCGGATGGTAAGCATGGAGAACTGGTTATGCAGAGGCGGCAATTAGGATATACCGATTTGAAACTGACTACCGTCGGATTGGGCACCTGGGCAATGGGCGGGCCATGGCAGTTCGGCTGGGGGCCGCAGGATGACGGGGAAGCAATCGCTGCAATCCTGACCGCTCTGGAGGAAGGAATCAACTGGATAGATACTGCACCGGTTTACGGCTGCGGCCATTCCGAGGAGCTTGTCGGAAAAGCACTCAGGCAGACGAGTCAAAAACCATTTATCGCAACCAAATGCGGACTGCTGTGGAATGACAAAAGAGAAAAAATTAGTTGTCTCAAGGGTGAAAGTATTCGAGAAGAATGCCACGCAAGCCTGAAGAGAATCGGCGTTGAGGTAATAGACCTGTACCAGATGCACTGGGGTGAACCGGATGAAGATGTTGAAGAGGGCTGGACTGAGATGGCAAGGCTGGCACAGGAGGGGAAAGTACGATATATCGGCGTATCGAATTTTAATTTGAGGCAAATTAAACGCGTCCGGGAAGTTGCTCCAGTTGCCTCGCTTCAGCCGCCTTACAGCATGCTCCATCGCGAAGTCGAAGATGAGCTGTTGGATTATTGTGCAGATAATAATATCGGCGTTGTTGTATACAGCCCTATGCAAAGGGGTCTGCTCACAGGTAAATTCAGTCAGCAGAGACTTGCAGCTCTATCTTTGGATGACCATCGAAGAAAAAGCCCAGACTTCGAGGAGCCGCAGTTTTCCGCTACACTGCAGCTTGTTGACCGGCTTCGGCCTATCGCCGAGCGCAGCGGCGGAACATTGGCCCAATTGGCGATTAGCTGGGTCCTTCGCCGAAGTGAAGTAACCGCAGCCATCGTCGGTGCTCGCAGACCCGACCAGATAAAAGAAACGGCAAAAGCAGGCGATTGGAAACTCGCCGCCGAATATACCGAACAAATAGAACAATTATTAAAAGAGCGACAGGAAAAGATAAATGGCAGACAATAAAACTCTATATGTAAGTCCCCTTGTTGAAAGAAATGCTTCGAAAGAAATAGCTGAACTGTTCGGGGCGCAAAAAAAGTTCAGCACGTGGCGCCGGCTCTGGCTTGAGCTTGCCAGGGCACAGAAGAAACTTGGGCTGGATATAAAACAAACGCAGATAGCCCAGATGGCCAAGCACCTTGATGACATCGATTTCAAAAAGGCCGCCGCTTATGAAAAGAAGTTCCGTCACGACGTGGTGGCCCATATCTACACCTTCGCCGATGCGGCCCCGAAGGCATCGTCCATCATTCATTTAGGTGCAACAAGCTGCGACATCACGGACAATGCCGATTTGATTATCATTCGCGACGCCCTGCAAATCACCGCTGGCAAACTCGCAGCCGTAGTCAACCTGCTTGCGGCATTTGCCAAAAAGTACCGCTCAATGCCGACCTTGGGCTTTACACATTATCAGCCTGCGCAGCTGACTACGGTAGGCAAACGTGCCGTGTTGTGGTGTTACGAATTCATTATGGATTTACAGGAGGTTGAGTATCGCCTGCAGAACATTCCATTCAGAGGTATCAAAGGCACCACCGGTACACAGGCCTCGTTTCTGGCCTTGTTCGACGGTAACCACAGCAAGGTCGAGCGGCTGGACAAAATAGTTGCTGCTTCCTTCGGTTTCAAAAACGTCTGCGCCGTTACCGGCCAGACCTATCAGCGAAAAATAGACACGCTTATCGTAAACGCTCTTGCCTCAATCGCACAGTCAGCCCACAAGTTATGCAATGACCTCCGGCTGCTTGCAAATATTAAAGAGATTGAAGAGCCGTTCGGAAAGTCTCAGGTAGGCTCCTCTGCAATGGCCTATAAGAGAAATCCGATGCGCTGCGAGAGGGTAACGGCCCTTAGCAGGCTGGTATTGAGCCTCGCCAGCAGTCCGCAGATGACTGCGTCCGAGCAGTGGTTCGAGAGGACACTCGATGATTCAGCCAACAGAAGGGTTGTTATTCCGGAAACTTTTTTGGCGGTTGATGGCATCCTCGAAATCCTTATCAATGTTCTCGACGGCCTTGTTGTCTATCCGAAGGTCATAGCTGCGCACATTGCGGCTGAGCTTCCCTTTATGGCTACCGAAAATATCCTGATGGCGGCGGTCAAAGCGGGCGGAGACAGACAGGTGTTGCATGAGAAGATAAGGCTGCACTCGCAGGCCGCCGCGTTCCAGGTGAAGCGATTTGGAAGACCTAATGATTTAATTAACCGGCTCAAAGCGGACGTCGCCTTTCGCAAGATTAATTTTGAAAAAGTCCTGGACCCGAAAAATTACATCGGCATAGCGCCGCGGCAGGTCGATAAAGTTATAAAAGACATCGTAGCACCCATCCGCAGGAAGTACCGAAGGGCTCTTGGCAGAAAAGTCGAGCTGAAAATATAAAGGAATTTTGTGCCGTGACCAGAGAAGAAATAATAAAACGCATTAAAGAAACGTCGTATCTGGAAGGCGATTTCACCCTTCGCAGCGGAAAGAAAAGCAAATACTATCTTGATAAATACCTTTTCGAGACCTGCCCGGATATTCTAAAAGCACTCGGCGAAGAGTTTGCAAAATATGTTACTGATGATATTACATTGATAGCTGGCGCAGAATTAGGCGGCGTGGCACTGGCAGCGGCGACAGCTATGCAAACGAACAAGAACTGGATAATCGTCCGCAACAGCAAAAAGGGTTACGGCACAGGGAAACTAATCGAGGGCGTCTTAAAAAAAGGCGATGTTGTTCTGCTTGTTGAGGACATTGCCACCACCGGTGGTCAGATCCTCGAAGCGGCTAAGGTTATCACAGAAGCCGGTGCAGAAGTCAAAAAGATTGTTTGCGTAATTGATCGTAAACAGGGGGCGAGTGAAAACATCACAAACGCCGGCTATAAATTCGTAAGCATCCTTACCAAAGACGACCTCGGCATAAAGGATTAGCGGGTCAGCAAGTCCACAATTTTCTCAGCGATTTGGGTTTTGGTTGTGTAGGGCAGTTTCAGCCATTTGCGGTCTGGCAATTTTATCTGGACGCAAGCCCTGTCGGAGCCGATTGAATCCGGCGTATTGGCAATTATCATATCGAGGTTTTTTTCTTTTAATTTTTTCTCGGCATTTCGCCGGATGTTTCTGTCCTCAAGGGCAAAGCCGACAACAATTCGTTGCCTGTCGCTCGTGTCTCGTCGTTCGTGTTTATGTTTGCTGGCCCAAGCAAGAATATCAACTGTTGGCTTTAACTTTATTGTTAAAGTTCTGTTTGATTTTTTGACTTTTGTTTTTGATTTTTTGCTGGGTGTGTAATCTGCAGCCGCTGCCGCCATAATCAGACAATCGCATTTTGCGAAAAATTTTTTTACAGATGCGAGCATTTCGGCGGCGCTGTCAACACCGACAAAATTTGCTCCCACCGGAGGCTGTAAATCCGAGGTGCTGATAAGTGTGACTTTATGGCCGGCCTTGTTCGCCGCCGTCGCAAGGGCGTAGCCCATTTTGCCGCTGCTTGCATTGGAAATGAAGCGAACCGGGTCGATATATTCGCGAGTTCCGCCTACTGTTATTAAAAAGTGCATTTTGCCGGATGGTTTAACTTTTCCTGTGCTTGATTTTCAAAGCAATTTTTTCGATTGCCTCCAGAATGTCCTGCGGCTCTGACATTCTTCCGATGCCTTCTGTGCCGCAGGCAAGTCGGCCTTTAACAGGGCCTATTAGTTGAAACCCCATACCTTTTACCGTTCTGATATTGCGCTGCACAGCGGGATTATTCCACATATTGTTGTTCATCGTTGCTGCCAAAAGTGCCGCCCCTGATTTAACCAACGGCCAGCAGGCGCAAAGTGTGGTGCTTAACAAATCATCGCAGATTCCATTCGCAATTTTGCCTATGATATTCGCCGTCGCCGGCGCAACGACAACAATATCAGCCCACTCAACCAGATTCACATGGTTTATTTTATGTTCTTCTCCGGCGCTCCATAGCGAGGTATAAACTGGCTGGCCTGTTACCGACTCGAAGCTTTTTGGGAGGATGAGTCGGCAGGCGTTTTCCGTCATTACCGTATTAACCTTGGCCCCGGCGACGGTCAGCTTACTGGCCAAATCAACTGCCTTATAGGCAGCGACTCCACCGCTTACACCCAATAAGATAGTTGGCCCGTCTTTGCCCCACCTTACAAAATGGGAACCTTTCAGAGAACTTCGATTTGATTTTTTTTCAAGCATTACCGTTCAATTATTTTTTCGGTTTGTCAATATTATCGGCTTCGGAGTCGATGGTGATTTTGTCCTGCAGGATTTCCTGAACAACGATTTCCAGTTGTGTTTTGCCTTTGGCATCCTCAATCAGGGGCCGAGCCCCCTCCATTAACTCATCCAGCCGTTTTTGAATCAGTGCTGTTAGTCTGTATTTACCACCAACTTTGTTGATGATGTCTGTGCTCTTTAGATCCTCTATCATTCTTTTTCTCCAATGCTTTGTTGAATAATTTGTATTACTTCTTGTACCGTCTTTTCCAGGTCATCATTTATAACCGTATGTTCGTAATATTGCTGTGCGGCGGCGATTTCAGCCACTGCCTCATTCAGTCTTTTTTCAGATGTCAGGGTATCTTCTCTGCCCCGCAGGTTCATTCGTTGAGCCAGTTCCTTCCGGGTCGGAGGCAGGATAAAAATCGTTACCGCAGTCGGGTATTTTGCTTTTATCTGTTTGGCGCCCTGAATGTCAATTTCCAGAATAACGGTTTCACCGGCTCGCAGCGCCTCTTCTACCTTGTCCTTCGGTGTTCCGTATAAATGGCCGAACACCTCTGCATATTCCAGCAGCAAATCCTCATTGACCCGCTGCTGAAACTGCTGCTCTGATATATACCAATAGTCTTGGCCGTCAACTTCGTTTTCACCTTTACACCTGGTGGTGACTGAGACGCTAAGGCGGCTGTTTTTTAACCGTTTAACCACCTCTTTGCAAATCGTGCTTTTACCCACGCCGGATGGGCCGCTTACTATCACCACTTTACCGGTGCTGTTTTTGGTTTTGAGTTTTAAGTATTTATTTATCATTTGGCTGAAACCAGCCCGCCTGACGAATGACTGGCTATAATATCTCACAAAATGGGGTCCCTCCCTCACTCAATATTTTGAACCTGTTCTTTAATCCGGTCTATCCGGCACTTTATATCGACCACGCAGCGGATAACCTCGGTATCGTATGCCTTACTGGCGATGGTGTTGGCTTCTCTGAGCATCTCCTGGCTGATAAAATCCAGTCTGCGTCCCGCCTGTGTATTTGCCTCGCAGCTTTCGGCGAACTGCTGCAGGTGTGAATCCAGCCGGGCAATCTCCTCGGATATATCAGACCTGTCGGCAAAAATCGCCACTTCTCTGGCAAGGGTCTCTTCATCCAGTTTAAGTTTTGCATTCGCCAGCAGCTCATCAACTCTTTTTTTCAGTTTCTTTTGATATTCTTGTAGAACAACCCCGCTGCGAGTACGTATTTGCCCGAGGTCCTGTTTTATAGCTTTACAGTGACTATCCAAATCGGCTGCGAGAGCAGCGCCTTCTGCGGCACGCATCTGCTTGAGCTGGTCTATTGCCTTTTGCGTAATGCTTAAAACCTCTTTTTTTATTTGGTCGGCCTTTTCTTCATCCGGCAGAGCCGGCTGAACAATCCCGGGCAGTGTCAGCAGCCCTCCCATATCGATGGGGCATTTAGTATCTGTCGAAGAAACAATTCGGCTCAATTTCTCCATATACGCCCGCAGGGCCGTCTCGTCGATGTCAAAGAGCACGTTTGCCGGCGCATTTTTGAGCCGGAGCACACAACTTACCATCCCGCGTGAGAGGTTGTTTCGCAGAAGTTTGTCAATATCTTCTTCAAGAAACGCCGTTGTCTCCGGCAGTCTTAAAGAGGTTTTTAAATAACGATTATTGACCGTTCTGATTTCCACGCTATAAGTTACGCTGTTAATCTCGCCCTGTGCTTCACCGAATCCGGTCATACTGTTTATCATAACACTATACCTTCAGTTTGTGTTCTGTATTTCTTCCGCACGACGCATCACGCGTAACGAGGTTATTCGCTGAGCGAATTTACATCGTCGCTTTCACCGCCGGTCTCATCGGGGGCTAATGGCAGCTCCGAGCTTTGCGGCAGTTCCTGTTGGGCCGGAAGCTGCTGGGTCGTTTGGGGCTGGCCCGCGTCGAAATCACTGATACCGGGCTTGTAGAACTTGGCCATTACAACAGCGAGCGCCAAAAACACGCCCACCAGCGCTATTGTGAGCCACGTCAGAAAGTCGCCGGTTTTTGAACCCAAAATCCCGCTTGCCATACCGCCGCCGAACGCAGCGCTCAGGCCGCCGCCTTTGCCTTTTTGAATTAGAATGATTAGCATAAGCGCCAATGCAAAGATGACGAAAATAACGGCGATAACATTCATCAAAAAACCCACTGCCAACATTTGAAAAACTGCCATATTTACTTCCCTTACAAATAATGGACAGAAAATTTAAACCTTATGCGCTAATTACGTTGCTGCCTCAATTATCGCGACGAAATCATCTGCATTCAGGCTTGCTCCGCCGACCAGCAGTCCGTCTATATCCTGCTGACTCATCAGCTCGGCTGCGTTGTTGGGCTTTACCGAGCCGCCGTAGAGGATGCGAATCTCCTCAGCCAGTTTGTCATCATACATTTCTCCGAGCAGCTTTCTTATCAAGGCGTGCACCTCTTGTGCCTGCTGTGGTGTTGCCGTCAGGCCTGTTCCGATAGCCCATACTGGCTCATAAGCTAAAGTTACCGCGGAAACCTTGCCGGCGCTCAAGCCGGCCAGCCCTTTCTTTACCTGTTGTGTTACAACTTCTTCTGTTTTGGATGCTTTACGCTGCTCAATCAGCTCGCCTACACAGAATATCGGCAAAAGCCCGCCTATGATAGCAGCGGCAATTTTTTTATTTATCAGCTCATCCATCTCGCCAATCACGTGCCTGCGTTCCGAATGGCCGCACAAAACATAAGTGCAGCCGATATCTTTCAGCATTGCCGGGCTTATCTCGCCAGTAAAAGCCCCATCACGCTCGAAATAGATATCCTGAGCCCCGACGGCGATGCCCGATTTATTAAGAGCATTTATCACGCCCTGCAGATAGACAAAAGGCGGACAGACCGCTATGTGGACACTTTTGCGGGCAGCCTCTGGTGTTCTGGACGCAATCGCTTCGACCAGCTCTACGCTGGTGTTGCTATTGGTGTTCATTTTCCAGTTGCCGGCCACGAATGGCTTTCTCATAAAACTCACAATCTTCTCCTGAATTTATTTGTTAAGTCAGCTTGCTCCATTAAAGTAAATCTGTCGCCCTCGGGAAACTGCCTAATATCGAAAGCTGCAGGCAGTGCTCACGGGCCTTTTCCAGTCCCTTTTGGACATGTTCTTCCGTTCTGTGCCCGAGGAAATCCACAAAGAAATAGTATTCCCACTGCCTTTTTTTGCTCGGCCGGGATTCTATATTTGTCAGGTTGATATTGTATTTTTTGAAGACATCGAGCACATCAGCCAAAGCGCCTGCCTTATGGGCGGTGCTGAAAAGGATAGCTGTTTTATCTTCACCGGTCGGTTTTGCGTCCTCTCGCCCGATTACCAGAAACCGGGTTATATTATTGGCAATATCCTCGATATTTTCGCATACGACCTTCAGCCCGTACAATTCCGCTGCGATAGCTGAGCCGATGGCGGCTGCCTTTGGCTCGTCCGCTGCTAATTGTGCCGCTTTTGCGCTGGAGGCGACGGCAACAGTCCGGGCATCTTTGAAAGTAGCGCTCAGCCAGTTTCGGCACTGGGTAAATATCTCCGGCTTTGAGTAAATCTTCTCTATCTCGTTCAGCGGGCAGTTGGCCAGCAGACTGTGATGAATCGCCATCAGAACCTCGGCGCAGATTTTCACATCGGAATCTATCAAAGCGTCGAGCGTTTCTATCACGCCTCCGCCGGTTGTATTTTCTATCGGTGCAACGCCCAAATCGCAGTGGCCCTTACTGACTTCGGCGAAGATACTGATGATATCAGCCAGCGGTTCGTATTCGACGCTTTGGCCGAACTTGAGCATCGCTGCGGTATGGCTGAAGCTGCCGCCCGGCCCAAGGTAGCCGATACGCAGCGGTCTTTCGAGGGCGAAGGACCCGCTCATCAGCTCGCGCCAGATAGCCGTCAGGCATCTGTCCGGCAGTGGGCCTTTGTTGGCTTTGGTAATCGTTGCCAGGACTTCTTTCTCCCGGTCAGGCGAGTAAACGGGTTCGCCGCCCTTATTTTTCAGCTTACCTATCTCCACGACAACGCGCGCACGTTCGTTCAGCAGTTCTACAAGCTGAAGGTCGACTTTATTAATTTGATTTCTCAGTTCATCAAGAGACATAATTTGGCGTCAAAAGTATAAACAAACCGTTGAGAACTCAGCAATTTGTATAAAAACTATTATATCTAACAAAATTTCGCTCTTACGTCAATGAATTTGGTATATTTGGATACGAATTTTGGGTTTTCTTAGCCTAAAAAATGCAGAAAACAATAAAATATACGATTTTCAAGACAAAATGGGGCTATTTCGGCCTTGTCGCCACTGACATCAACCTTTTGCGAGCTTGTTTACCATTGGCCGAACGTAAAAAGGTTGAGTCGCAACTTTTACGCAATCTCCAAAACCCTAAGTTCGACAAATCCCTTTTCAGGACTGCCCAAGAACAGATAACCTCATATTTCGAGGGTGCTCAAGTAGATTTCAGAAATCTGCCTGTTGCGCTCGACGACTTGGGTTTATTTGCAAAGCGTGTTTTGACCGCCTGCAGGGACATCGAATTTGGCCGAACGGTTTCTTATAGCCGGTTAGCCGAATTAGCCGGCAGACCCCGTGCCGCACGGGCGGTCGGCCGGGCGCTCGCTGCAAATCCATTGCCTCTGATAATTCCCTGCCACAGGGTAATCTGCTCTGATGGCAGCCTCGGCGGCTTCTCTGCTTTAGGCGGCGTTAATCTGAAAAAAAGAATGCTGAAGTTAGAGTCATCTCACAGAGCTGCGACAGTTATGGAGTGGTAAGTAGAGTTTCAATCCCAAAGCCCCCTAACTTTACGTTGGCGGGTATTCTATTTCCTGTCTTTTGCCGTTGTTTATGGAGAGGGTTTGGAGTAGAATTTACTCTGCGCCTTCGGAGATCAATTTCAAGTTTCAGATTACGCTGTATTTGGAAATCAATAATTATGGATTATTTTGATCTCATAAATGAACTCTGTAAAGGAGAGCCAAATATTAGAAAAGCTGAAAGGGCTGTGAAAACTTTGGGATGGATATGTATTTTCGGGGCGGTTTGGAATTTCATAATGCCGCTCATCGTATCATTTGAAGGGAATCCTTTCCTTCCTGAATCGTTCCCGCTTGTTGCATTTATTAGCCTGTTGATTGTCGGCGTATTGTTTCTCATTTCATCTCGTGGAATAGGGCAAAAAGCTAAGTGGGGTGTTCTGACGGCACAGATTTCGATTGTCCTTGTCCTTGGTTTAATAGCCGCATTCGCTGTAGTATTTATCTTTTCTTCAAAGGATTTCTTGCCGAAAGAACCGGCATTTCGAGTCATTGCTGCAATCATTTTTACACTGGTATTTGGGCAGTTCTTTATTCTTGGTTTCTTCGGCATGCAATATCTTGAAAGACTCCCCGTGGAAGAGCTAGTTATTTCTAATATAAGATTCGGAATTGATAAAGAAGCTGGTGACGAGGTCAGCGAAGTAAAATCATCCATTCCTTGGGAGGAACAAACATATAAGGATGCCCTTTTTCCATTTGGTATTGGAGGGACCTTTGCATTGTTAGTCACCGGTCTCCTGATTACAGTATTCGCCGTTGACAGATACTTGGGTGAATCAATGATGTCTGCTGTCTTCCTATCAGGCTTTGTATTAGTCTTATTCGGTCCGTTGGTATATAATAGACTCCCTTCACCGTTCGAAAGGAACAGAGAGTTGATAGCCTCCTACACTGGTGGTGGTTCAATAGCGTTATTTACAGGCTCATGGCCATTTTTCAAACTTATAGTATATAAAGATGGTCTTGAAGTTCGAGTAATGTTCCATAGATTTTTTTAATTCCTTATGAGCACATGGAAGATGTGACGGAGAAAGTTGGATTCTTTAGTCGGGGAATTCTTATAAAGTCAGACCTTCCTGCTGTACCTTCCAGCATTCGCTTTAAACCCTTCGGGGAGAAAAAAGTCAGCCGGACAATTATTGAGGCAAAAACCGCAGCAGATTTAGTTAGAGCGGGACATAATAGTCCACAAACAAACTTGTCATTCTGAGCTTACCGAAGGAGTGTGAATCCAGTTTGAGAAGCCCCCGCAGGTATGGCAGCGGAGTAAAATCAATCAAAAACGGGGGGGACCTGCGCAAAAAAACCTGAATTTTTCAAATTTCTTTTATCCCTTTCTATATAACTATTTATAAATCTATTGCCCCCCTTTAAGATTTCATTAAGTCTGTTCATTTGCCAGGATTAACGAGTTACAAGTACACCCCCAGCCACTATCAGGACGCTTCCGAGCAGAATCCTTATTATTTGCGAAGGGTCTCCAATTTCCCGTAGGATTAAAATGCCGAGAAGAACAGCTATGAGTGTATTGCAATTATAAATCGGGACAAGCCTCGACACGTCCGCACCCGTTTGTATCGCCAGGAAAGAAAACAACATTCCCAGCCCCCACAAAACACCTGTTGAAATACCCGAAACTGTTCCGCCGGCGGTAAGGCGATTGCCTTCGCTGCTTGGCCACAGCCAATAAAAAAAGAAAGTCAGGCTAATACCCCCAAACATCAACATTGAACTCAGCCGGGGTGACAGCCCGTAATACTTTGGAGCAGTAGTTATCTTGGCGGCAACTATATAACTGCCCCACGCAGTCATTGACAGTAAGGAATAGATAAACCATGGCTTCATACACTTCTCCTTTATCTGGCCCATGCTCCAGACCGACAATACACAATACTTAGCTTCCATTTATAGCTTTTTCATAACTTCTCAGCATAACTAACAATCATGTATTTGACAATCAGCAATATAAAACCAAAGCTCCGTCCCAAACTCAAAAGCGCTGGGGGTAAGAGCAAAAATCCATTTTTTTCAAAAATTTTTAACTCGTAGCGACCTGTCTGACATAGCCTTGTGGCGACGGCGGAAGCGAAGACCTCGGCGGAGTCGCAGACGAAGATGGGGCAACCAAAAACGGGGGTACCTGTTGAGAAAATTCGAATTTTTCCAAATTTTTATAACACCTATGCACACAACGACTTACAAGATTTTTGTTCCTGAAAAATCCTCGATTTTTCAAATCAAACCCGCGGGTCCCTCCAATTGTAGAAGGAGGTCAAATGAGACCTTTTAGATAAATAATTATCAACTTAGTAAATCTTGTTTTTAGCGTTTGAAAATTTGAATTTCGAATTTGTTTAGGATTTAGATATTTGGATTTCGAATTTCTCGCTTTC
>Ga0315545_1001646_pt1 | contig 21479 bp, 20 predicted proteins | sample SalMarSW160210MG_FD_203096 | JGI IMG/M metagenome (GOLD analysis project Ga0315545, IMG submission 203096) | Salt marsh sediment microbial communities from the Plum Island Ecosystem LTER, Massachusetts, United States - Salt Marsh Sediment SW1602-10 ...
GCGGCGCCGGCCATCACGCGACCTCCTCGCTCAGCGGCGCACTCTCGGGAGCAACGGCCCGCCGGTAGCGATCGCGCCGGGCGATGTTCCAGTCGAGCGCACCCCGCTTCCAGGCGTAGAAGAGCGTTTCAGCCAGCAGCGCCATGAAGATCGCGATCGCGCCGATGCCGGCCCAGCCGAAATCCGCGAAGCGGACCGCCCAGGCGAAGAGGAAGACCAGCTCGACGTCGAAGATCACGAACAGCATCGCCACCAGATAGAACTTCACCGGAAAGCGCTCGACCGGCTCCTGGAGCGGGACGATGCCGCACTCGTAGGGGGCGAGCTTCTCCGGAGTCGGATTCTGAGGTGCGATCCGCCGCGAGAGCGTCAATGCCACCACCGAGAACCCCACGCCGACGATGAACAGCAGGGCGACCGGTAGATAGGCAGAAAGCGTCATCTCGTGGGGGACTCCTTCCGGTGGCGAAGACTAGGAATTGCGGCCTCAGTGACAAAACGCATGCAATGTGTGCCGGAAGGCCCGGCCCTGGCCCCTTGGAGCCTAGCGACACGGTCCCTCAGGTGAAGGCCCGGCCGGAGTCGACAGGACACGTCTCAGCGCCCGATGAGTGGGTCCGGGCCGAGCCCGACGACCCTCTCGATGACGTGGTAGACCCGCTCCGAGATCCCATACTCCTCGGGTTCCAGCAGGTTGGCCATCACCTTGAACGCCCATTCCATGAGGGGCCTGGAGTGGATCCCGACGCGGGTGAGCGCCCGCATGATGGGCGGGTTGCCGATGGCCATGACCAGCAGCCGGGCAACTCGGTAGTAGTCGGAGTACTCGGCATCCACAGCCCTCGAGTAGCCGGCCAGCAACCCGGAATCCCCGGTGGCGAGCGCCTCGGTGAGATATCCGGCGGCGAGCCGTCCCGTCTCGTAGGCGTAGTCGATGCCCTCACCGTTGAAGGGATTGATGGCACCGGCGGCGTCGCCAACGGCGACCCAGTTGGAGCCGAACCGGGGCCCCACCGACATCGCCATCGGCAGCCTGCCACCCGCTGGAGCGCACGTCTGCGACTCGGCGGTGACCTCCCAGTGGTCGGGGAGCGCGTCGAGATGCGCCTCCATCACCCTCGAGGTGCCGATCTCCTTCCACCCCCGGAAGGTCGAGACGACGCCGATACCGACATTGATCTCGCCGTTCCCGAGCGGGAACACCCAGCCATAGCCGGGTAGCGATCGGCCCTCCCTGTCCCGCAGGTCGAGACGGCTCTCGAGGAAGGCGTCCCGCGAGTTGCGACTTGAGTAGTAGCCGCGCAGCGCCAGGCCGAACGGGTAATCCTTGCGGCGCCGGACACCGAGCTCGCGGCCGAAGCGGGAAAGCGAGCCGTCGGCCACGGCGACGAGGCGGGGAAGCACGACCTCGACATCGGCTGCGGCTGAGCTGCTCGTCGCTCGTAGCTCCACCGACTCCAGACGGCCATCTCGCACGACCGGTACCGCCTCGGTGTGCTCTCGGATCACTGCCCCCTGTCTCTCCGCGAGCCGAACGACCCGTGCGTCGAGGTCGGAGCGCCGCATCACGGCTCCCCAATCGGGATAGACCGTGTGGCTCGGCCAGGGCATCTCGATCCGGAGGTCGCCGACGTAGGCGCGGAGGCCTGTGACCCGGTGCAGCCCCGGCAGGGCGAGGTCGAATCCCATGTCGGCCAATTGCTTGATCGCCCGCGGGGTGAGGCCGTCGCCGCACGCCTTCTCCCGTGGGTAGCCGTGCTTCTCTACCACGAGCACCGAAGCCCCGGCCCGCGCCAGCCAGTATGCCGCGGCGGCACCGGCTGGGCCGCCGCCGACCACGAGGACGTCGGGGGATGCACTCACCGCACAGAGGCTACCGACCACGCGAGGGTCCGGTCCCGATGCGGCTGCGGCGCCCCGATGTCGGCGGCCGCCTCCGAGGTTGGCGTCACCTCACCCTTCCTCCCCAGGGAATCTTCCTCGTCCTCGGGGCTCGGTCGCCTACAATGCCCTCCGCTCGAGCGGCCCGCCAGGCGAGGACGACAGTGCAGATCGAAGACCACCAGCGACGCCTGAGACACGGCCCGGCCGACCTCGCGGCCGTCGCCGTCCTCGGCACTGTGATCGAGGGAGGCGACGTTGCCTGAAGTACCGGACCACATCCTGCGCCGCTCCGCCGAGGCCCGCGCCAAGGCCGAGGGACGCGACCTCGAAGACGTCCTCGCCGAGCTCAAAGCCGAGGCGACCTCCGCCGCGGCTGCCCCTCCCGTACCGGAAACACCGACCGCTGTCTCCCCTGCGGCCGAGGCTCCGGTGCCCGCCGCCGCCCGTGACCTCGAAGCCGAATCCGCCCGATATGGCGTCCCCGTGCACCTGCTCGAACGCGCCATGAACGCCCGACGGGAAGCCAGCGGCACCCCGTCACCGGCGCCTGCCGAAGCACCGGTGGCTCCCCCCGTTGCCACCCTCACCGCGACCGAGTCCGTCGCACCCGCCCCGACCGTCCCGGAGCACATCCTGCGCCGCTCCGCCGAGTTCCGCGCCCTCGCCGAGGGACGCGACGTCGAAGACGTCCTCGCCGAGCTGAGAGCCGAGGCGACCTCCGTCACGGGTCCCACCCGGAAATGCCGGCCCCGGCAGCCGCTCCGGCCCCTCCTGCGACCGAGGCCCCGGCGCCCGCCGCCACCCGCGATCTCGAAGCCGAATCCGCCCGATACGGCGTCCCTGTACACCTGCTCGAACGCGCCATGAACGCCCGACGGAGAGCCGACGCGATCCAGCAGTAGAGGCAAGCGGTCTGGCCGACGGCGATGGCGCCATCCCGCCGCAGAAGGCTGGCCATTTCCCCCGATCACCCGAGGAACGGTCCGAGGACCTCGTCCAGTGTCGGGCCGGAAACCTCCTCGAGCTCGTAGAACACCCTCGTACGGGGAATGTCTCCGAGATCGACGATGCGCCCGAGATCGATCGGTGTTCCGATCACGATCGCCTCGGGACCGGCCGCTTCGATCGTCTGCGCCAGCTCGACCAGTTGCCCGTCGCTGTACCCCATCGCCGGGAGCACCGGCCCGATGTGAGGATGGTCGGAGAAGACCGCCGCCAGCGACCCCACTGCATACGGCCGGGGGTCGATCAGCTCGGCGGCTCCGTGGCTGCGTGCGGCTACCGCCCCGGCCCCAAACGGCATCCCGCCGTGCGTTATGGTCGGGCCGTCCTCGATGACGAGAACTCGCTTGCCGGCGATGAGCTCCGGTCGCTCCACCACGACGGGCGATGCCGCCTCGATCACCACCGCGTGGGGAGCCGCCGCCGCGACGTTCCGCCGCACCACCTCGATCCCCTCCGCCGGGGCAGTGTCGACCTTGTTGATGATCACGACGTCGGCGCGACGCAGATTGGCCTCCCCCGGCCAGTAGCTCACCTCGTGCCCGGCCCGGAACGGGTCGACCACGCACACCGCGAGGTCGGCGCGGTAGAACGGCAAGTCGTTGTTGCCCCCGTCCCACAAGATCACGTCCGCCTCCTGCTCGGCCGAGCGGAGGATGGCCTCGTAGTCGACGCCTGCGTAGACGACGGCGCCTTCTCGGATGTAGGGCTCGTATTCCTCCCTCTCCTCCAGCGTCATGTCCGCCGCGTCGAGATCGTCGAAGGTGACGAAGCGCTGGAGCCGCTGGCGCAATAGATCGCCATAGGGCATGGGATGGCGGATGACGGCAACCCGCTTGCCGGCCCCGGCCAAGATCCGGCGAATCCTCCGGCTGGTCTGGCTCTTTCCACTCCCCGTCCGGGTGGCAGTCACCGCTACCACCGGTTTGGTCGACGCGATGAGGGCCGCGTCTCCCGCCAGCGAGAAGGAGGCTCCACCAGCGACGGCGCGAGCGGCGAGGTGCATCACGTGTTCGTGCGAGACGTCCGAGTAGGAGAACAGCACGAGATCCACGCCCAGGTCATCGATGAGTGTCTCGAGCCGGTCCTCCGGGTGAATCGGGATACCGTCGGGGTAACCGGGCCCCGCCAACTCCGGCGGGTAGCGGCGATCGTCGATGTCGGGAATCTGGGTGGCGGTGAAGCCGACGACCTCGAAATCCGGATCGGCACGAAAGAGCGTGTTGAAGTTGTGGAAGTCACGCCCGGCTGCGCCGAGGATCAGCACGCGCATTGGCATCGATCAGGCTCCTGTCTGCCGGCACCCGGACCCTACCGCGCCCTGAGGCGAAAGGTCGCGGCAGATCAGTCCTGCTGGAGGTAGTAAGCGAGAATCTGTAGCTCGGTGGAGAGATCCACCCGCCGCACCTCCACGCCGCTCATTCGCCGCAGGATCGCAGGGGCGAAGTTGAGGATCGAGCGCACCCCCGCCCGCACCAGCCGATCGGCCACGTCCTGGGCTGCATGTGACGGGGTAGCGACGATGCCGATCGAGATGGAGCGCTCGGACACGATCCGCTCGAGGTCCGACAGCGGCTCGACGAGGAGACCGTCCACTTCTTCCCCGACCCTGGACGGATCGACATCGAACATCGCCTTCACCTCGAAGCCCCATCCGGCGAAGCCCGGATAGTTGGAGAGGGCGGTGCCGAGGTTGCCGGCGCCGATGATCGCCACGGCATGGCTCTTCATGAGCCCCAGAGCCCGGCGCAGCTCGCGGCGAAGCTCGTCGATGTCGTATCCCACCCCGCGCACCCCATGGGCATCGATGTAGGAGAGGTCCTTGCGCACCTGGGCCGAGTTGACGCCGGCGATCGTGCCGAGCTGATCCGACGAGCAGGTCATCTGCGTCGTCGGCAGGTCGCTGAGGCATCGGAGATACACCGGGAGCCGAGACACCGTGGCGGAAGGGATTGGGTTCTTCACCGCGAGTCGAGGATAGTGTCGCCGCGAATCGCCCCAGTTCTCGGTCTCGCCTTTGCGGCACGTGCGGAGTGCTCGCACCCGGGACCCCGCCACCAGAGCGGCTGGCAGGCGACTTCAGGTGGCCGACGGCCCCTGAGACTCGGCGGATGTGACCGACTCAGGCGGCCGCATCGTCACTTCACTCCCGACCTCGACCGGGAATGCCTCGTCGGCGCGGCCGTCCCGGACTCCCAAGGCGATCTGGCCAAACGAGTCGACGTGAACCAGCCCTTCCCCGCTGGCGACGTCACCGTAGGCGCGCACCCAGGGAAGGCGGTGCTCGTCACCACCGACACACAGCACAACGTCGTCCCCGGGCCGAACGCCTGCCGCGACGAGATCGCCGGCGGCCACGTTGGTCTGCACGTTGCCGAAGTGATCGATCCACAGGATCTCGCCGAGTAGCGCTGTCCCGTCGCGTGTAACGAGCGGGAGCTCGAGCGGGATCATCGATTCGGGAGGAACCACCGGCCCCAGATCCTCGACCAGTGCCTGGCCGGAGGCGACCATCGCCGCCGTGGGGGCGAAGAGGTCGCGGCCCTCGAAGGTGATGCCCTCGGCCGGCAGCCGCAGCTCGGGGTTCTCGATCGACACGATCAGGTCCGCCCCGCCCACCACGGCGACAGTAGGCGCCAGGAGACCGTTGTCAGGGCCGATCAGGGTCCCCCACTCGGTGCGCACCGCCAGAGCACGCCGCTCGGTCCCGACGCCCGGATCGACAACGGCGAGAGCGACGCCCGGCGGGAGGTATTGGATCGCTCGAAGCAGGCCGAGAGCGGCGGCGCGGACGTTGCCCCGCGGATAGTCGTGCCCGATGTCGATGATTCGCACTGCAGGAGCGATGCGGGCTATGACGCCGTGGATGATGCCGACGAACTCGTCGGTTCGCCCGAAGTCCGAGAGGAAGCAGATGGGGGCGTTCACGGCCACCGCGACGATAGGAGATTCCTGAGGCATCCACCGCCTGGCACCGATGACGCATTGCCCGGCAACTGCTTCGGATGTCTCTGACGATCGTCACCTTTCGGTAGTTGCACGAAAAGCGGACCGGAACCGCCGGGCCTCACCCGCCCATCCGTGGCCTCCCCATCGTGGCTTCCGACCCGGCCCGCCACAGGATCTGCACCCTCTGCGCCGTGGCGGCCAGGGAGGATACCCTGACTAGTCCACAATGGGCCACCCGAAACCCCCCTTCCAGGCCCCCCTCATCGCCGGCTACCCTCGATCCAGCGGGACAGGGCCGGAAGCCCGCGCGGCAGGTAGGGCACACACAGGGGGTGAGTGATGCTCGCGGCAGCATCGACGCACATGCCGGCGCAGGAACTCTCATGACCGCCCGTAACGGAACAGGCACAATCGTGGTGCCGTTGCAGGCATTGCTCGATGCAATGAGCGACGGCGTCTTGATCACGGACGAACACGGCAAGTGCACCTACACCAATCCGGCGCTCGGCCAGATCGTCGGCATGCCTGCGTTCGGCGAAACGGTGCCGGAGACTCCTCCGGCGTGGATCCCACAGGACTGCCAGCGTGCATACCAGCGCTATATCAGCCGTGCCATCGGTGGTCGATTCGGTCGAGAGACGATTGTCACCGACTGGTCGCTCATCAGCGCCGGCGGGAATCAGATCAGCGCCCAGCTCAAGCTCATCCCGATGCGCAACGGCAACGGGAACTCGACGGCGCTCATGTGGATCTTCAGTCCGACTCCGGTGGAGCCACGACTGAACGGCGATGGCCGGCGCCAAGCCCTCGAAGAGAGCATGCGCCGGATCGCGAGCGAGCTGAGCAGCCTCGGCGTGATCGTGAGCACCGCCAACGAGCCCATCCCGGGAATGGCGACCACACCCGAGCTGGAACGTCTGTCGCGGCGCGAGCGCGATGTCGTCGACGAGCTGCTCCGGGGCCATCGGGTGGTTTCGATCGCCGCCAGGCTCGAAGTCAGCGAGCACACGGTCCGCAACCACCTCAAGTCGATATTCCGCAAGCTCGAAGTCCACTCGCAAGCGGAGCTCGTGAGGCTCATACGCAGCAATCCGAAGCCGGCCTGAGACGCGGCAAGCCACCGAGCCGCATGCGGTAGTACGCTGCGGCGGACCATGCGGAACCAGCATGACACGCCCGGCAACCCTCGAGGCCGCCGCTGATGGCCACTCTCCGGTTGTTCGCCAATCTCCGAGAGGCCGCAGGAGCGGCTTCCGTCGAGGTGGAAGGATCGACCGTCGGCCAGGTCCTCAATACCGCCAAGGACCGCTTCGGAGCCGACTTCGCCGAGGGATTGAGTGCCGCCAGCGTCTGGGTCAACGGAACGCAAGCCGCTGCTGGAACCTCAGTCACCGTCGGCGACGAGGTGGCGCTCATCCCCCCGGTATCGGGCGGCGCCGTCACCCTTCGACCCGAGGGCGATGTGATCCAGACCGCCTTGGTGCTGGCGCTGCTCGTCGCCGTCGCCGTCGCCAACCTCCTCGACCTACAGACCTTCGTGTTCGTCGCCGTCGGCGCCGCGCTCGCTTGGCTCTGGGACGCCGGTGAGGCCCTCAACCGAAGGGGGGCGACCCTCAGCGTCATCCCCCTGATGATCGGTGCCACCGCCGCCGCCAACGGCGCCTATCGATGGGGAGTCGCCGGGTTTGCAGGTGGCCTCGCCGTCGCCATGATGGTGACGCTGATCTGGGCGGTAATCGATACCGGGCATCGCCGCCTCGAGGTGGTGACGATCTCGGTGCTGGTGACGGCGGTGGGCGCGCTGGCGACCGGCGGCCTCACGCTCGTCCGCATGCGCAGCATCCCCGAGGTGAGCGCGTTCCTGATCATCGCCGCCCTGTCGGGGATCGCGGCCTGGGCCGTACACCGCAACGGCGGCGAGATGGCGGGCCTCGACCCCAATCTGGCCACACTGGTCAGCGCGCTCAGCGCCGGGCTGCTGGTTGGGCTCGTGGCCGACACCATCACGATCGGCCTCATGCTGCTCGCCTCGGTGGCGGCGGCAGCCGGGATGATCGCCGGCCGCGTGCTCGGATCCCTGCTCCGCACCGGGTCGGTGGTCCACACCGCTCGCGCCCCCGGCTTGCTGACGATGTTCGATGGCGTCGCCCTCGGAGCGGCTGCCTACTGGGCGGCGCTCTGGCTCTTCGGCTAGCGATCCGGAGAGGCGACGAGGCCATGAGTGAGGGCAGAGGCCGCTCCGCCGGGCGGCACCGGCCCGACCGTCGACACCTCCGCCGTGCGGTGTGGCTCGCCCTGGTGGTCACAGTGCTGTGGAGCTCGTCGTGGGTGATCATCCGCTTCGGTCTCGACGACGAGGGTCTCGAGCCGATCACGTTCGCGGGGCTCCGCTACGCGGCTGCCTCCCTCGTGCTCTTGGCCGGTGCGCTGTCGCGGCCGACCACCCGCGAGCAGCTCCGGTCCGTTCTACGGAGTGGCTGGGCGGAGCTGGCGACCCTCGGCCTGGTGTTCTATGCGATCACGCAGGGCGCCCAGTTCGTCGCACTCGACCATCAACCGGCGGCCACTACCAGTCTCGTGCTCTCCCTGACTCCGCTGGTCGTCGTCGTCCTGTCGGGGAGGTCGCTCGGGGAGCGACCGTCCGGGCGGCAGGTCGCCGGGGCTGCCACGGTGGCGGCGGGCGCCGGCCTCTACTTCTCGGGCTCACTCGGCGCCACGACTGCGGGCATGATCGCCGCCGCCGTCGCGCTGATCGCCAACGCCCTCTCGGCGCTGCTCGGCCGCCGGGTTCATCGGGTGGAGGGAACCGTTCCCCTGGTCACCACCACCGTCTCGATGACCGTAGGAGCAAGTGCCCTCCTGGTCGCCGGCCTGGCCGTCGAGGGCTGGCCGCACCTGACGGCCCGGGCGCTGCTGATCGTCGCGTGGCTGGCGGTCGTCAACACCGCGGCCGCCTTCACCCTGTGGAACCTCTCGCTGCGGCACCTCACCGCCGCCGAGTCGGTCGCCATCAACAACACGATGCTGATCCAGATCGCCATCCTCGGATGGATCTTCCTCTCCGAGGTCCCCGGTCCCGGCCAGCTCGTCGGGATCGCCCTGGTCACCGCCGGCGTCGTCGCCAGCCAGCGCACCGGCGCCGCCACCTGAGCGAGACACCTCAAGGATTTTTCCCGCGCACCGGACCGGCATCCTGCGGGCGCCGAGCCGGGGCACGAGCGCCGCTCGGGGTCACCGGCGAGCGCCACACGAATGCGCTCAGTCGCCGGGAAAGGGCTATCCTCACTCCCTGCCATGCGATTCACGCGCTGGATTCGAGCGCTGACCCCGTTCTTGCTCCTCAGCCTGCTGGCCGTGCCGGTTGGCGCCCTCGCGCAGACGAAGAGCCAGGTCGATCAGGCCAAGCGCGAGCAGGACGCCGCTCTCTCGGAACTCCAGAGCGCGGACACCGCGCTGGAAGAGGCACTCGCCGAATACCAGGACATCAATGCCCAGCTCGAGGACCTCACCTACCGCATCACGAGAATGATCGATCGCATCAAGGACGACGAGGCGGAGGTGCGTGATCTCAAGCAGCTGGCCCAGGATCTCGTCGTCGAGGCGTACATGAACGGCGGCACCGGGATCCTCGACATCGCCATGAACGCCGACTCCATCCAGCAGGTGCTGACGAGGCAGGTACTCCTCGAGTGCGCCAGCGACCACAACCTGGGGACGCTCGACCGCCTCGAGGCCCTTCAGCAAGACCTCGATCGCAAGAAAGAGGCTCTCCGCGAAGACGAAGCCCTGGTGGCCGACCTGAGCGCCCTCGCCGAGGAGAACGTCGGCCAACTCGACGAGGCCAGGGCGACGAAGGCGCAGGTCTATGCCGATGCCAAGACCAACTACTCCGAGACCTACGCCGAGTACGAGGCGGCGGAGCGAGCCCGCAAGATCGCCGAGGCCGCCAAGAAACGCGGCGCCGCCGGCGGCCTCCCCGAGGGCGCCATCCCCGGTTTCATCTGCCCCATCCCCAGTGGCGCCAGCTTCATCAACGACTGGGGGTTTCCCCGTTCCGGCGGCCGGACCCACAAGGGCAATGACCTCTTCGCCCCACGTGGCACCCCGGTCGTCGCTGTCACCGACGGCACCGTCCGGCTCAGGAGCAACAGCCTGGGCGGCATCGTCGCCTATCTCGTGGGCGCCGAGGCGACCTACTACTACGCCCACCTCGACGGATACGCGCCGGGGATCTCCACCGGGCAACGCGTGACCAAGGGCACGGTGATCGGCTACGTAGGCAACACCGGGAACGCCATCGGCACCTCCCCTCACCTTCACTTCCAGCTTCATCCTGGAGGCGGCAGCCCCGTGAACCCCTATCCGACCCTCCGGGCGGCATGCCCGTGACGGGTTGTTGGTAGCCTCGGCCCGGCACAGAAAGGATCAGCTCTGAATCGGCAACGCAGGCGCATCGACATCGCTCTCGAACCGGAATTCGTCGACGATCTTGAGACCGTCCCGCTCGACGAGCTGCGCGACCGTCGCAGGCTGTGCGACGGACTCGACACCGAGCTCTCGTACTACCGGCGGCTGCTGCACGGCCGCATGGATCTCCTCGCCTTCGAGATGAGACGTCGCGCCGGCGAGGAAGAACGGAGCCTCATCGACGCGCTCCCCGAGATCCTGGCCGGGACCGATGCCGACGGTGGCTCTGAACGCACGACCCTATCCAAAGTGCTACCGATCGACCCGCCGGCGCATGCCGCCACCGGCCGGCGCTGGGTGGACCGGGCGCTGAGCGATGACTTCCTGACACACCTCCCGGGCATCGAAGACGCCGAGTTGGAGAACATCCAAGCGGCCCTCACTGAAGTCGAGGGCGAGGTCTCCCAGCAGCGTCGCGGCGTCTACGAGGCTCACGAGTTGATACAAGCCGAGTTGATCCGCCGCTACCGCGAGGGTCTCGCCTCGGTCGACGAGCTGCTGAAACCCGGCTGAGTGATCCCCCTGCTCATCCGAACAATGCGATCAGGACTCTCCGAAGCGGTTCATCGCGCCAGCGCGGTGGCCGTTGATTCCTCGGGCCGGATCCTGGCCACCTGGGGTGATCCCGATCGTCCCTTCTTCTACCGCTCCGCCATCAAGCCGTTTCAGGCAACCGTCGGCCAGGAGGCCGGTGCCGGTCTGGCGCCGGAGCAAATGGCGCTGGCGTGCGCCAGTCACTCCGGCTTCCCCGTGCACCTGGCGCTCGTCACCTCGATGCTCACCGAAGCCGGCCTCACCACGGCCGCGCTCGGCTGCCCTCCCACATGGCCCCTCGCCGAATCCGCCCGCGATCTCCTGCTGCGCCGCGGTCACAACGCCCCCTCTCCTCTCTTCCACAACTGCTCCGGCAAGCACGCTGGCTGGCTCCGAGCCTGCTGCAGCAGCGGCTGGCCGCTCGACACCTATCTCGAGCCCGACCATCCCCTCCAAGTGCAGATACGCGTCGCCGTTGCCGAGGCAAGCGGCGTCGACCCGGAACCCGTTGGCGTCGACGGCTGTGGAGCGCCCACGTTGCGCGGTTCGGTGCGCGGGCTGGCGCAGGCATTCGCCCGGCTCACCGAGGACGCGAGATTCGCCGAGGCTGCCACCGCCATGCGCCGCTATCCGGCGCTGGTCGCCGACAACCTGCGCGGCGACGGGCGGCTCGGCGCCTGGTGGGGCGGTCCGGTCAAGGTCGGGGCAGAGGGCGTGATCGCCGCCGGACGCCACGGAATCGGCATCGGTGTCAAGAGCCACGAGGGCTCGTACTCGGTGGCGGTCACGGCATTGATGGAAACAATTCGCCGTCTCGAGCTGTTGCCTCGGGCAGCCTGGGATTCACTTCGCGACGTCGCCCTCCCCTCGGTGCTGGGCGGTGGGCTCTCGGTTGGCTCGCTCGAGCCGGAACCGGAACGATGAGCACGGGCTCAGCAAGGGATGGGATGCACGTTCACGGCAACTGGGCGACGGCCTCTTTCGATCTCGACCCCGTGGCGGCCCACACCGGCCCGTTCCCGCGTCGCGACCTGCTCCGAGCGTGGTGGGAGCACTGCCGGCCCGACGGCGCAACCCTGTTCCTGGCCGATAACGGGGACACGCTGCTTCCCCTGTACCTCAATGCCGGGCGACTCGAGTTCCTCGGCGACGCCGATCTCACCGACTACCACAGCCCGCTCGGAGTGAACGTGCCTGCCACCGTGTCCAAGCTGGTCGGCGAGGTTCCGGACGGCACCACCTTCGCCTTCGACAGCCTTCCCCGCGAGGCCGCCGACATGATCGTCGCCGGCCTCGCAGACGCAGGCATCACCGCCGAGCCGGAGCAGCACGAGGCAGCCGCCGTGCTCGACCTCCCCGGCGAATTCGATCACTACCTCGACAGCCTCGACAAGAAACAACGCCACGAGATGCGGCGCAAGCGGCGACGTTTTGAAGCCGTCGTCGGGAATGCCCGCCTGCGGAGGGAATCGGGACGGGAGGCAGTGGCGACCTTCGCGGGGATGCACCGCCGCTCCGAAGGGGACAAGGGCGACTTCATGACCACCGTCCGCGAAGGCTTCTTCGCCGCACTGCACCGGGACGCCGGCGCCGTCATCGACCTGCTCTGTGGCAGAGACGGCGCACCGGTGGCAGCGGCGTTCGGCTTCGAGGACGCGGGTGGGTACTACCTCTACAACTCGGCGTACGAGCCTGCGGCAGCCGCCGCTTCACCGGGGATCGTGTTGGTGGACTCGCTCATCGAGCACACCATCGAGCGCGGCAAGGGGCGCTTCGACTTCCTCAAGGGAAACGAGCCCTACAAGCTCCGTCTCGGAGCGCGCCCTCGCCCGCTGTACCGCGTCGCCGGCATCTTCGGAAGCGGATCATGATCACGCAGGTTGCCTACCTGTCGCTCCACACCTGCCCGGTGCAGCCACCGGGCGCCGGCGATGCCGGCGGCATGAACGTGTACATCAACGAGCTGGCGCAGACCATCGCCCGACGCGGCATCGCGGTGGTCGTCTTCACCCGATGCAACGGCGCCCACCCGATGGTGCTGGATGTCCGGCCCGGCTACCGGGTGGTCCACGTCACCGCCGGCCCGGCGGCGCCCGTCCCGATGCACGACATGCCCGGCCTCGTCGGCGAGTTCGCCGAGGAGACCCTCGCCTGGATCGACGCCAGCGGCCTCTCGTTCGATCTGATCCACAGCCACTATTGGCTCTCCGGTTGGTCCGGGGTGATCCTCAAGGAGCGGCTCGGGATCCCCCTCGCCAACTCATTCCACACCCTGGGCAGGATCAAGGATCTCAACCGCCGTCCCGACGAGCCCGGAGCCGGCTGCATGCGCACCATGGCCGAGGAGGAAGTCATCGCCCGCTCCGACTGTGTCATCGCCTCGACCCCGTTCGAGTTCGACGACCTGCTCGAGCACTACCACGCCAGCCCCGAGCGGCTCTGTACATCGATTCCCGGCATCGACCACGGTCTCTTCCGGCCCGATGATCGTGCTGCCGCCCGGATTCGGACCGGCATCGACCCTTCTCTTGGCGACGATCCCGTCGTGCTCTTCGTGGGCCGCATCCAAGTCCTCAAGGGCATCGACGTCGCCATTACCGCCTTCGCCGGGATTCCCGAAGAGGCCACCGCCCGCCCGCCCCACCTCGTGATCGTCGGCGGCCCGAGCGGCCCCGGCGGCGAGATGGAGCTCGCTCGGCTCCACGAGCTCGCCGCCGCGCTCGGTGTTGCCGCAAGGGTGCACTTCCTCCCGCCGCAGCCCCACGATCAGCTCGCCTGCTTCTACCAAGCGGCCGACGTGCTCATCATGCCGTCTCGCACCGAATCGTTCGGGCTGGTGGCAGCCGAGGCACAAGCCTGCGGATTGCCCGTCGTCGCCGCCGCGGTCGGGGGGCTCCGCTTCGTCGTCGACGACGGCCGCTCCGGCTACCTGGTGGAGGGCCACGATCCCGCTGCCTACACCGATGCCGTCACCCGGGTGCTGTCTGATCACGGGCTCGCCATGAAGCTGTCGCGCGGCGGCATCGACTTCGCCGAGCGGTTCTCGTGGTCGAAGACCGCCGACAACCTGGTCGAGCTGTACCACGGCATCACCGGAAAATGACCGGGTCTCATCGCGGTCGTTTCGGCCCGGCTCGCCGAGGTCATCATCGTGCTCTCGAAACGGCCCGCGCCGGGAAGCCCGACACGCGAAAAAAAGCGGTGCGGGACTTGTCGACACGTCGTTGTGCACAAGACCCTGTGGATTGCTGTGGATATGTGGAGAACCCCGGATTGGGAACGTCAAGTGATGCCGGTTGACGCGACGATCAACAAATGCCGGACCGATTCTGGGCCAGAATCCGGAATCTGACAGGCTTGAATCGTCCGCCCCGTGTTCGTAAGGTCGGATGGCGAAGCCCAAGGGGCTCGAGCACCCAGACCTCGTTCGGGGAAGTGCGGGGAACGGATGCGGGGGTTCCTTGGGCTTTGCTCTCTTTGGCGCCGAACGGTGGCCTCCCGTAACGGATTGCAGCCCACTGCACGGCCCTCAGAACCCGAAGATCAGATCGTTCAGCCTGATCCGGGTCGTCTCATAGGTGTCGAGGTTGATCTGGAGCGAACCGAGACGCAGGCCTTTCATCCGCTCTCCGAAGTGGGTGGCGATACGAACGACTCCCTCGTCATACTCGAGAGCGCCAAGTCCCAGACACCGGCCATCACCGTCCTGGACCCCGACGAGCATGCCGGCAAGGCGCGACACGTCGAAGGCCTCGGGAAGGGTGGGCGCGAAGACGGAGGTGTGCACTCGCCAGCGCGGCAGCGGCGGTTCCAGTGCCCGCCGAAACGACTCGATGCGGCGGGCACGCCGGTCCACCGGGCTGGCAGGAATGAGATCCGGAGGGGGAGCCGCCTTGGCGATACGGGCCGACAAGAACCGCCTCAGCATGCCAACGATCGGCTCCATCTCCTCACCACGCTGCATCACGATGACCAGCGTCGGGGCACACACCTCCATGAGGTGGTACTTGAGGGTCTGGCCCAGCACGCCGGAGACAACACTGGAGGTGTCGAGGACGATGAAATCCGCCTCCTGGCGAGCGATGTCGACGAGGGCCGCCGTTGACACCACGTGGGGCAGCACAACACTCTGGGGTTGAGTCGATCCGACGAAACGCAACTCGTCGGCCTCGATCAGGTTCTCCAGGTCGTCGATGGATCGGACCCACCGGAGCCCGACACAGGCGGGAGGGCCCACCGTGGAGACGCCGATGTCGGCGTCGATGAAAGCGGTGCTGAGGCCGGCGCCGAGAGCGCCGTCGAGGAGGTATCGGGACATGGTGGTCTTCCCGGTGTCGCTCTCTCCGATCACCATGATGACGCCACGCTCGCCCAGAACGCGATCGCGCAATGACGCGTAATGCTCGGCCGGCTCGTCCAACAACCCTCCTCCGATGTCCTCTCGGCGATTCTATGCTGCCGCCGCCGCCACGCCGCCGACGTCTCAGCGGACACGGGATCGGCGGCCGGGCGATCCCATCGATTCCACCGCGCGACCCAACCGGGGTGACGGTGCCGGCGCCGATCCGGCAGAGGAGCGTCCGACACCCCGCCGGCCGAGGGGTGAGATGATCTCGATGCAGCGAATCAGCGGCGTCGCCCGCGAGAATGCGGCCCCATGACCGGCCGCTCGCGTCCGAGCTGGTGGGGACAGCGCCTCCACGTGGTGGTGACCATCGTGGTGTTCGTCACGCTCGCCTCGCTCGACAACGCCGCCATCGCTGCCATCCCGCAGATGGTGCTGCCGATCACCGAGGCCCTCCACACCTCGGAGACGGCCATCGGGGTCATGACTGCCACGGTCATCCTCCTGGCCGCGCTGACCGCAGTCGGGTGGGGCTACTGGGGAGACCGCTCCAATCGCAAGCGGCTGCTCTTCGCCGGGACTCTGGTGTGGGCGCTCGGCTCCTACCTCAGCGCCGGAGCGGAGAGCTACCGCGAGCTGTTCCAGTGGCAGATCCTCACCGCGATCGGGCTCGGCGCCATCGCATCGGTCGGCTTCTCGGTGATCAGCGACTTCGTTTCCCCACGCCGCCGCGGACTGGCGATGAGCTTCTGGGGCCTCGCCGAGGGCCTGGGCACGCTCGGTGGAGGCCTCCTCGCCAGCCAGATCGGAGCCGAGGACTTCGGCGCCCCGCTTCGACTCATCGCCCTGCTCGGCACCGCCTTTGCCGTCCTCTACCTGTTCACCTTCGACGCCCCACGGGGTTTCCGGGAGCCGGCCCTGCGGGCCATGCACGAGGCGGGCGATCCCTACGAGCACCGGATCGATGTCGGGCAGCTCCCCGATCTCTTCAAGCGGCGCACCAACGTCTGGCTGATCGCCCAGGGACTGAGCGCCCAGTTCGCTTACGGCTCACTCATCTGGGTGCCGCTGCTGTACCAGGAGAAGATCGTGGCACTCGGCTATGACATCGAGACCGCCACCAAGGTGGGTGGCCTCATGGCTGCCATCCTCCGGCTCGGCGGTCTCTTCTCAATTCTCGCCGGAGTGATCGGCGACCGGATGCAGCGCCGCACCCTGAGCGGGCGCGCCATCGTGAGCACGGTCGGCATCCTGGGCGCCGTTCCCTTCTTCCTGGTGTTCTTCTTCATCCCCCTCCGCGGCCTCGAGGTCACCAACGGGGCCAGCACCGCCACCCTGGTACCCGAGGTCCTCCGCGCCCTGGTCACGAATCCCTGGGTGGCAGCTGCCTTCTTCACCTCGTTGACCGCGCTGGCTCTCACCTCCGCCGATTCGCCCAACTGGTTCGCGCTAGTCTCCGATGTCAACCTCCCCGAGCACCGGGGAACCGTCTTCGGCCTCGGCCACTTCGCCAGTGGGCTGGGACGTTCGGCGGGCAATGTCCTGACGGCGGCTGCCGCCGGCGGGTTCACCCGGGCTTTCCCCCCGCCGCTCAACTGGGCGGTCGGCCTTGCGATGTTTCAGGTGTTCTTCCTCCCCACCGGCTACTGCTACGCCAGGGCGGCTCAGACGTCTCCGGGGGACATCCGGCAGGTCGAAGCGACCCTTCGCAACCGGGTCGCTCGATCGCCACGCGGGAAACCCTCGCAGTAGAATGTCGACCGACGCGCAGCCGAGTGGGAAGGGGTTCTGATGGTACGAAGACTCGTGTTCCTCGTCTTCGCCGCCGGCATGCTGCTGGCAGCGGTCCCATCCATCGCCGGAGCCGGCGTGGAACCCGAGGGGGCGTGCTGGGGCACTGCCACCATCAAGGGGGTGACGTACACGCCGGCCAACGACACTCCGTCGAACGCGATTCCGCTCCCCGACGAGGACGGCATCCTGATCGACTACGAGGGGACGGTGGATTTCGAGAACACGCACCACAGCGGCGAGATCGGCGTGAGGATCGCCGGCTTCGACATCGCCATTGCCGACTGGGGTGATGCAAACACCGCCGACGACCGTGGTGCCTCGGGCACCTACGAGCTCGACGACGCCTTCGAGAAGATCGAGGATGTCGTGCCGTTCGGCAGAGTGCCGGGGATCTGGATCGTGAGTGGCTCGCACACCGCCTCAGGCGGGGAGTGCTCGGGCTTCGCCATGATCAAGATCGAAGGCAATCCGCTGTCGCATCCGGTCGGATGGGTCGCCCTCGGCGGCCTGGTCCTGACCGGGGCAGGGCTCGCCTTCGCGGCGTTCGCCCGGCCGGGCGTGGGGAGGCCATGATGAGGGGACGACCGATCCTGGGTGCCGTCGCCGGGCTGTTCTTCGGACTCTTCCTGTCCCTGACGCTGATGCTGTGGGGCGTCTGGCCACTCGACAGAATGAGCCTGATCGGGCTGCCCGTCCTGTTCATGATCGTGGGCTTGGTACTCGCTTTCTTGGCGCCGCTGGGCCGCAAGAAGGCCGGTGGAGCCGCTGCGACCGCAGAAGAGGTCACGGGAGCCGCTGCGACGGCAGAAGAGGTCACGGGAGCCGTCGAAACCAAAGAAGAGGTCGAGAAGGCCGTCGACGTTGAGAAAGAGATCGAGGAAGCCACCGAGTAGCGATCTCGTTCCTCGACGGCGCCACGAGAGGTGACGTTGTCGTCGGCGCGCCGCCGGGGAGTTGATCAGATGCCGGTGCGAACGCGGTGACGCGCCCACAAGGCGGCGCCCGTCACCAGGGCGATCCCGACGACGAACAACGCCACCAGGGCCGCGGCGGCGTCGCCGAAGAAGTGGAACACGGTCTGGGGCACGAAGAGGAAGATGCCGACCGCGCCCAGTGCGAGAGCGCTCTTGCGGTCGTCGATCAAGCCGATGGCGGCCAGCGCCGTCGCGGTGACGAGGCCCAAGGTCAAGCCGATCGCTTCCAGATCAGACCCTGCCACGAGCTGCGCCCCGAACAGTGACATGGCCGCGCCAACTGCGATTCCCGTTTCTCCTGGAGGAAGCGCGCTGAGCCGAGCGGCCAGAAGCCACATCACGCCGAGCGCCCAGTAGGTGAAACCGGCCGCTTCCTGTGAGTCCAGGTCACTGACCGTGATGATCCCTGCCACCAGCAACGCCACGCTCGCGAAGACGACGAGGTGCTGGAGCACACCACGGTGCATCGCATACAGCGCCGCTCCGTAGACCACGGCAACCGCGCCGGTCGCTATCGTCGTCACTTCTTCGGACCACTCGACGAGATCGCAAGCGGTGATCCAGGCCGCCGCCGCCAACGCGGCAACCGAGCAGGTCCACAGCACCGCGGCGAGTCGATCGGCCGCCGGTTCCACAGACGCCCTGATGAGCCATCCGCCCCCGAAGAGCACGGCCGCCGTCAGGAGAAAGAGCCCTGCCTGAGCCCACGGCTCCATGTCGGCCCACACATCGGCCGTCAGGATGGCGACCGCCCAGAACGCGAGGGCGGCCCCCACGTAGCCGAGGACCTCGGTGACGATCGGGATCCGACCCGTCTTCGGCTCCGCCGAACGCCCTGTGGCCTCGGCGACGCGGATCGCCTCCGCCTGCTCGGGGGTGATCAGTCCCGCGGCCGTCCACGAATCGAGACTTGATTCGAGATCACGCATGAGCGATTCCTCCCGCTGAGCACTCCGGGATCTTCCGATCACGGTACCAGCGTCCCGACCTCCGGATTGGCATCGCTCGTTCCCCTTTGCTGAGAGGGCGACCGGCCAGGAGCCACCGCAGGCGGCGTTCGAGCCGAGGGGGTACAACGGCGCGATCGCGAAAACGCGATCCCCCTCGCGAAACAAAACCAGCGGGAGCGCTTGCCCTGGAACCGCTTCCGGCGTTAGAAAGCTCCTGTCTTCCCCGTCATTGCATTGCAGTGGCTACGCGCTTTGAATTCCCTTGACGTAGTTACAGCGGTGTAACTAAGATGGACTTCCCTATGCGATATGTGGGGCCACATCCCCTTCCCCACCCCCACATGTTGTAGTTGTGGATATCTGTGTGGAGAAGACCTGCCCCTAACGCTCAGGGGGCCGCTAGCCAGGGAGGGACCATATGGCCGAGGGTCTACGGATCGAACGTCGGTTCACATCGGAGCGGATCAGCCCGTACGACACGGTGGAATGGACCCAGCGCGATTCCCGGATCACCAACCCCGACGGATCGGTCGTCTTCGAGATGAAGGACGCCGAGGTCCCGGCCCACTGGTCACAGGTGGCCTCCGACATCATGGCGTCGAAGTACTTCCGCAAGGCCGGCGTACCCCAGCTCGACGAGCGCGGCAACCCCACCTTCGACGATAACGGCAAGATGATCACCGGCCCGGAGCGCTCCGCCCGCCAGGTGATCAAGCGGCTCGCTTCGACCTGGCGCTGGTGGGGCGAGAGGCACGGCTACTTCGCGTCCGAGAACGACGCCGAGATCTTCGAGGATGAGCTGGCTTACATGCTGCTGCACCAGATGGCGGCACCAAACTCGCCTCAGTGGTTCAACACCGGCCTCCACCACCAATACGGCATCACCGGCACCGAGCAGGGCTTCTGGTACGTCGACCCCGAGACCGAGGAGGCCGTCGCCTCCCCCGACGCCTACAGTCGCCCCGCCCCTCACGCCTGTTTCATCAACGGCATCGACGACGACCTGGTGAACCCGGGCGGCATCATGGACCTGTGGGTGCGCGAGGCGCGCCTGTTCAAGATGGGAGCCGGGTCGGGCGCCAACTTCTCACACATCCGCGCCGAGGGCGAGCCGCTCTCGGGAGGCGGAAAGTCGTCCGGGCTCATGAGCTTCCTGAAGGTCGGCGACCGCGCCGCCGGTGCCATCAAGTCGGGCGGCACCACCCGCCGGGCCGCCAAGATGGTCATCGTCGACATCGACCATCCCGACGTCGAGACGTTCATCGGCTGGAAGGCCGCCGAGGAGGACAAGGTCCGGGCACTGGTGGCCGCCGGTTACCCGGCCGACTTCAACGGCGAGGCCTACGCCACCGTGTCGGGCCAGAACTCGAACAACTCGGTGCGGCTCTCCAACGAGTTCATCGAAGCGGTGCTCGACGATGCCGACTGGGAGCTCACCGCCCGTACGGACGGCTCGGTGATGAAACGGGTCAAGGCGAAGGACCTCTGGAGCCAGATCGCCGAGGCCGCCTGGAAGTGCGCCGACCCCGGCGTGCAGTTCGACTCGACGATCCAGGAATGGCACACCTGCCCGGCCGACGGCAGGATCCGAGCGACGAACCCTTGCTCGGAGTACGTGTTCCTCGACAACACCGCCTGCAACCTGGCGAGCCTCAACCTCGGCACCTTCTACAACGACGCCACCGGGGAGGTCGACCTCGACGGCTACCGCTACGCCATCCGCCTGTGGTCGATCGTGCTCGAGATCTCGGTAACGATGGCCCACTTCCCCTCCAAGGCGATCGCCGAGGGAAGCTACGACTACCGCACCCTCGGCCTCGGCTACGCAAACCTCGGCTCGCTGCTGATGCGCATGGGCATCCCCTACGACTCCGACGAGGGCAGGGCGATCGCCGGCGCGCTGACGGCGATCCTCACCGGGTACTCCTACGCCGCCTCCTCCGAGATGGCCGAGGTACTCGGACCGTTCCGGCGCTTCGCCGACAACCGCGACGCCATGTTGCGGGTGATGCGCAACCACCAGGCCGCCGTCTACAACGCTCCCCAGCGCGAGTACGACGGAGTGTCGACCAAGGTGATGGGCATCGACCCGACGTATTGCCCTTCGAACCTGCTGCACGAGGCTCGCAACGCCTGGAACATCGCGGTGAAGATGGGCGAGGAGTACGGCTACCGCAACGCCCAGGTGACGTGCATCGCCCCGACCGGCACCATCGGCCTGCTGATGGACGCCGATACCACCGGGGTCGAGCCCGACTTCGCCCTCGTGAAGTTCAAGAAGCTCGCCGGCGGCGGCTACTTCAAGATCGCCAACCAGTCGCTGACCCCGGCGCTGCACCGCCTCGGATACGCCGAGCGCAGCATCGAGCAGATCATCGAGTACGTGGTAGGCACCATGTCGATGCACGGTGCGCCCCACGTCAACTCGGCGACGCTGATCGCAAAGGGCTTCACCGGCCAGGACATCGAGAAGATAGAGCGCACCCTGCCCGGAGTGTTCGAGCTGCGCTTCGCCTTCAACCAGTGGACCCTGGGCGAGGAGACGATGCAGCGCCTCGGCTTCACGCCGGAGCAGTACAA